>Ga0310786_10010817_pt1 | contig 11436 bp, 5 predicted proteins | sample AusTroGonzalo_MG_FD_203881 | JGI IMG/M metagenome (GOLD analysis project Ga0310786, IMG submission 203881) | Bovine rumen microbial communities from tropical cattle in Woodstock, Queensland, Australia - Gonzalo_03 (v2) (version 2) | ecosystem: Host-associated > Mammals > Digestive system >... | reverse complement strand
TGTACCCAAATTACTGCCCTATGCAACATTCGACCCAAATACCGGAGATTGAGAAGTTGGAAAACTTCAACCATTTTGCATGGCATTGTAGTTTGCAAAACGAAGGTCATACCATTTTGACATTATCAAAGATAGAGGGCGGAATACCTGCTTTCCCGGAACGGTTTTTGCCACCTTCCTATGCGCTGGAATATGTAGTGAAAGGTAGCGTGCGAGGGAAGATGAACAACCGGTTAGTCGAATTGAGTGCCAATACCGGTATTCTTATTTTGGCGGATCACGTACTGACAGAAGTGGAGGTCAGTCCCGATTGTGAATTTTATGTGATGGGCTTCACCACGCAATTTGCGGACATGTTGAACGTACATATTCCACAGGCTGTTTTGACCAAAATGTTCGTGGACCCCATCTGGCAAATGACGGATTCACAAATGCAGGTCATATTGCAGTACATCAGCCTATTACGAAAACTTATTGAGGTAAACAAGTCTCCTGCCGTAACGAGTCTCGTTCGATCAATGCTTTATAATCAAGCGGCAGATTATGAGGTCACACCGCAACAAGCGAATATGATTTCTCGCGCCGAACAGATCTGTGGTCAGTATCTGTCGTTAGTGGAAGCACATTGCCGTGAGCAGCATACGGTGGAGTGGTACGCCTTGCAGATGTGTCTGGCACCCAAGTACCTGTCGAATGTGGTTAAGCAAACCTTAGGTTCGTCACCCAACAAGTATATTGACGAGGCATTGACGCGCCAAGCCAAGTCGCTTTTGTCCTCAACTTCACTTTCCGTGCAGGAGATATCCGACCGGCTTGGCTTCCAAAACCAAAGCCATTTCGGCACGTTTTTTAAGCGCCAAACGGGCCTGAGTCCGAAAGCGTTTAAAGAGCAGATAATGTAAAGACAAATACCTAAATTAATAAAAAACCAACAAATTATGGAAACGATTTATGATTTTGCGACCCTGTCGAACAAGGGCAAAGAGGTAAAACTCTCCGACTACAAAGGTCAGGTGATTCTGATTGTCAACACCGCCAGCAAATGCGGTTTCACGCCTCAGTACGACGGCTTGGAGGCTTTGTACAAGAAATACAAAGAGCGGGGCTTCGTGATCCTCGGATTCCCCTGCGACCAGTTCGCCAACCAAGAGCCGGGCAACAACGAGCAGATTGAGGAATTTTGCCGCCTCAACCATGGTGTGACCTTCCCGCTGATGGCCAAGAGTGACGTCAATGGCGCCAATGCCAATCCGGTGTTCGAGTACTTGAAGGCGCAGGCTCCGACGGAGGAGTACAAAGGCCTGAAAGCCAAGGCTGCGCATGCGATGCTCAAACGTATCAGCAAGAGCGTGGAGAAAGAGAGCGATATTCTTTGGAACTTCACCAAGTTCTTGGTTTCGAAAGACGGCACGACTATCAAACGCTATCCGCCCACGACCGAACCGAAAGAGTTTGAGCAAGACGTCGAAGCGATGCTGTAAATATTTGCCTGCGTATCTTATGGACTATCTACCGCAGAACCCGGACATCTTGGTGTCGAGCATCAATATGCTGCTCCGGGACGAGGAGTTTGACTCGTTCGAATCGTTGTGCGCTAACTTCAACACCGAACCGGAGAAGATCAAAGCCATTCTCTTGGAAGCCGGTTACGTCTATAGTGAGGAACAAGAGCAGTTCCGACCGATAGGATACAATGCGAATAGTTGATTTTTGGAACAACAATTAGGGACTATTTTCTGTAGGAGCTTGCTAACATCTTGCTAACATCTCCGCAGTTTTTGCATTTTCCTCCCCAAATATTTGTACATATCGGATTTTTTTTGTACCTTTGCGCTCGATTATGAAAAAGAAAGCGCTTCCGATAGTATGTGCGGTGTTCCTCACCATCGCGATGACGGTTCAGTTCATCGTGTCGTATCACCGTGAGAAGAAAGAACTGATGAGCCAGATTGAGTACAAGATGGAACTGGCTCACAAGGACTTTGTGTTTGAGGTGTACGATATGGTGGAGGTGACGGACGTTATATCGCGTTTCTTTCCCGGGTGTGCGGGCAATGCAGAGGATTTATTCGCATTGGTAGAAACGGTGCTTTCCCAATTCCCGGATTTGTATTGCTGCTATGTGGCCTATCTGCCCGAGTATGCACCCAAGAAAGGTCAATTGTATGCCCCTTGCGCGTTTCGCAAAGACAAAGATACGATCCTCGCCTACGATTTCGGCTTGCGCATCAATTATTTGGAACGCGTCTGGTACAAGGGGGCGCTACAAAGTGAGAACGATGATTACTGGAGCCCGCCCTACAACGACGGCGACCACGCTGAGCCGATTTTCACCCATTCACAGAAGGTGTACGACGAGGATGGTAGGATGGTAGGTATAGCCGGCGCGGACTGTACGTTGGATTGGACACAAAAAATGTTGGAGGAGATCTTGCCCTACGACGATGCCGTTTGTCAGCTGTTCAGTAAAGACAGTACGCTTATTGTGGCTTGCGGCAATGTGGAGAATATGGGTGATATGATTGTGTTCGAGAAAGAACTCTCTCCGACGGACATGGAGTTGGTGATCGGGGTGCCCAAACACCATATCCGCGACGGTATTGCCCGAACCAGCTTGATTACGCTCTCCGTGTTGCTCTCCGGCATATTGATTATCGGGTTGCTGCTCTATCATATCCGCAAGGAACAAGACGCTTTCACCCGTATGGAGATGGCCAGCAAGGTCGTGGAAAAAGAGATGCAAATCGCCAGCGGCATACAATTGGGCATGTTGCCGAACAAAGGGCGTAGCGGATTAGCGGAGGACGGATTGGAAGTGGAGGCGAAGCTGGTGCCGATGCTGGAAGTGGGGGGCGATTTGTACGACTATTCCCGCAACGGAGACGACCTGTTCTTTATCATCGGCGACGTGAGCGGCAAGGGCGTTCCGGCTGCGATGTTCATGAGCGCTACGGTGAACCTGTTCCGATCGGCCGTGCAACGCTTGCAATCGCCCAAAACCATCATGGAGGACATGAACAAGGTGCTGAGCGAGAACAACCCGAGTCTGATGTTCGTCACGGCCTTTATCGGGCGACTCCATCTGCCGACCGGCGAGTTGATGTACTGCAATGCGGGGCATTGTATGCCCATCAAGGTGAAGGGCGAAAAGTTCCTGGTGGACGAATTGCCGATTGAGCCGAATATACCGCTGGGATTTGACGGTAAGTTCCGCTTTACAGAGCAAGGTGTGCTGTTAGGCCAAGCCGACACTATCGTGCTCTACACGGACGGTATCACCGAGGCGCGTGACGAGAAACGTGAGATGTTGGGATTGGAGCGCTGGAAAGAGATAGTAGGACGCGGCAAGTGGAACGTGGAAAGCCTGCTTGGCGAGGTGAAGCTGTTTATCGGGAAGGCGGAGCAGACGGATGATATCACGTTGATGACCGTTCGCAAGAAGGGTGCCGTCGAGCCGTTGTGCTTGCGGGTGGAGAACCGCATGGATTGTTGGCCTCAGATGCGGGGTGCGTTGCATGGCTACGGCCTTTGTGCCGGTATGGAACCGCGGGTGCTGAAGAAGATGGAGGTGGCCATCGAAGAGGCGGTCGTGAATATCGTCAATTACTCGCAGGCCGCGTGGATGGAAATGGAGGTCAAATGGTGCGACAAGCTCACCACGGGAGAGAAAGGAGTAGAAGTGACGCTGCGGGATAACGGACTGCCTTTTGACCCGACGAAGCAGGAGGCTGTGGATACCGACCGGGCCATGGAGGAACGGCAAGTAGGCGGTCTGGGAATCGCCCTGCTGCGAAAAATAGCCGACGAGGTGCGGTACAATCGCGCGGACGGCATCAATGAATTGATACTATTAAAAAACATATAATTATGCAAGTTAACATCCAACCGAACGGTCAGGAAATCACCGTTCAACTAATCGGTGAATTAGACACTATGGCTACCACCGAACAGGCAGACGAGTTACAACAAGTGCTGAATATCGCCGACAAGGCGCTGCTGATCGACTGCAGCGAGATGGAGTATATCTCCTCGGCAGGGCTTCGTTTCTTCATGCAGCTGAAGCGTGAGAGCGAGGCCAAAGGCGGTACGGTCCGCATCGCCCATCTCAACGAAGATGTAGCCGACATCTTCCGCATGAGCGGTTTTCAGAATATCTTCACCATTGAATAAAACAGCCATTACCATGAAAAGTCCGTTGAGTCAAGCGCAGGCAGGTGTGTATTATGCCTGCGAGACGTCTGTATCTGACGAGTATAATTACCAGAACCCCGTACTCTTCACGTTGCCCGAGGATGCCGATTTGGCGCGTCTGCAGCAAGCGGTGTATGAGGCGCTTTGCGCGCACCCGTACCTGTTCAGCCGTGTGGTAGTCAATGACGAGGGCGTGCCGGAGATTGAGTCAGGAGACGAGCGTCAACTATCGAAAGACGAGAGTGTGCTCCTCAAAGAAGTGAGTGAGGACGAGTGGAAAGCCGCGCAACAAACATTTGCGCAGACCATGGATGTCCACGGCGACAAACTCTACCGTGCAGAGATTTACACGGTGAACGGAAAGAGCTATCTGTACATCGATGTCCATCACGTCCTGACGGACGGTTTCTCCGTGACCCTGTTGCTGCGCGATATAGAGCGCATTTATAACGGCAAGAAACCCGCGAGCGAACTGATGGACGGCGCGGCCATCGCGAACGAAGAAGCGGCCCAACGCGCGGATGAGGCCCTGATGGGAGAAGCCCGGGAATGGTACGCCAAGACGTTCTGCGACGCTGCCGACACGGACTCGCTGCCGATACCGGAAGCGAAAGGGGAAAGTGAAAAGGAGAAAGCGGAAAGCATCTATCAGCTCTTTCCGCTGAGCGTGAGCAAGGAAGAGGTGCAGACTGTTGTGAAGCGCTTCGGCGCCAAAGAGAGCGTGATTATGCAGTCGGCGTTTGCGCAGTTGTTGGCCACCTACAGCGCGGAAGAGAAAGCGTCGTACTGCACCGCCTTCTGGGGTCGTACCGACCGTCGCACGCTGGGGTCTATCACGATGATGGTACATACCTTGCCCGTGTTCATGCAGACGACGGCGCAGACGACCATTGCCGAGATGCTGAGCGCGATGGACGAACAGTTGCTCTTGACGCAGAAATATCAGTATTATGCGTATCCGGACGCGGTGCGCGACTTGGGACTGAACAATCAGGTCATGTTCGTGTATCAGGGTGCGGTCTTGGCGGAAAAACGCGGCCTGCACTTGGGTGAGACGCTGGTGCCCTACACCGACTTGCGCCGTCCGACGCCGGGATGGAAACTGTGCGCGGAATTGTTTGAGATGAGCGGCCAGTACTCGCTCAAACTCAGTTACAGCACCGCCGACTATTCCGAGACCTTCATGCAACAGCTGGCCGAGACCTACAGCATGATCCTGCATTCGATGGTAACGGCAGAGCGCGCGTGCGAGATAGAGTACTGTTCGAAGGCACAGTTGGAGTGGTTAGACGCCTGCAACCCCGAAGCCCCGAAAGCGTCAAAAGGCAGTTTGGTGGCCCGCTTCAAGGAACACGTGGCCAAGCAACCGAACGCCATCTGTGTGGTGGCCGGCGATACGCGCTTGACCTACGCGGAAGTGGACAAGCTTTCTGACACGCTGGACCCGCAATACACCGAGCGGTGCGGCGAACATGTAATCGGCTATTCTGTGCCGCGCAACGAGCAGATGATTATCGTGCCCTTGGCCATTGCCAAAGCCGGCATGACGGCGATGCCGTTGGATAGCAGTTATCCGCCGGAGCGTCTGGATTATATGCGCTCGGATGCGGCGCAATACGAAGGCGGTGGCGCGTTTATCCTGCTTTACACGAGCGGCACAACAGGCATACCCAAAGGGGTGATGTTGAGCGAAGAGAATATCCTCACTTTCTGCGATTTCCATACCAAGCATATCGGTTTGACGACGGAGAGTCGGTACGCGACCTACGCGGGTTACGGTTTTGATGCCTTCATGCACGACCTTTGGGGTTGTATGACCGCCGGTGCGGCGATGTACGTCATCGGTGACGATATCCGTTTTGACCTGGAGGCTATTCATGACTATTTCGTCCGCGAAGGTATCACCCATACTTTCATGACGACGCAGGTCGCCACGCAGTTGGTGCAGAATTATCCGGACATCCCGGGTCTGCAGTTCGTGGGAACCGGCGGCGAGAAACTGATGTCGCTCAATCCGCCTGCTTATACGCTGCAAAACGGTTACGGTCCGACGGAAGCGACGGTGTACGTGAGCAGTTATTGGGTCGAAAAGAACGAACCGAACATCCCCATCGGCCATCCGAACGATACGGTGCAACTGTTCATCGTCAACAAATACGGCAAACGCATACCTTGGGGTGCAGCCGGCGAACTGCTTGCTGCCGGCCCGCAAGTGGGACTCGGTTATCTCAATCAACCTCAGAAAACCGCGGAAGCCTTTGTGGAGTGGAACGGCAAGCGCGTCTATCGCACCGGCGATATCGTCCGTTACCGTCACGACGGCGAGATTGAGTTCGTAGGCCGCAAAGACGGCCAGGTGAAGATTCGCGGTTTCCGCATCGAGCTCAAAGAGGTGGAGGCGGTTATCCGTCAGTTCGAGGACATCAAAGATGCCACCGTGCAAGCATTCGACTATCCGAGCGGCGGTAAGTTCATCGCGGCGTATGTGGTGAGCGATCAGAAGGTCGATGTGCAGGCGCTCAACGCCTTTATCATGGATCAGAAACCGCCGTATATGGTTCCGGCCGTGACGATGCAGATTGATGCGATACCATTGAACCAGAACCAGAAGGTGAACAAGCGGGCGCTGCCGGAACCGAAGGCGCAGACCGACGATGTGGCCAAAGAGGCCGCGCCGCTCAACGTACTGGAAGAGCAGCTGGCGGACATCGTCGCCGGGATTGTGAACAACCGTGATTTCGGCATCACCACCGACCTTCGATACGTAGGACTCAGTTCCATCTCGGCCATCAAACTGGCCACGCAGGTCTATAAGCGTTTTGGCGTGCAACTCGATGCCAAACTGCTGGTCAAAGGCGCGAATATTCAGACCATCGAGAACGAGATTCTGACGGCGATGTTGGGCGGCAGTCGCGATACGGTGATGCCGGAGGCCGGCGGTGGCGAGGAAGATTTGACGGCGCCTTATCCGCTCAGCCACGCCCAAACGGGTGTGTATTTCGAGTGCATGAAGAATCCTACTTCGACGCTCTACAATATACCGATGCGGGCGCGTCTGCCGTTGGAGATCAGCGATGACGCGCTGCGTCAAGCCGTCGAGCAAGTGGTGAACAACCATCCGGAACTGTTCGTCCATTTCCGCACGAACGACACCGGCGTGGAGCAGGTGGTGGATAAGAGTGTAGAGTTGAGAGTGGAGAGTGTAGAGAAGAGGGAAGACGAGCTTGAAGCCTATCGGGCAGAGTTCGTAAGGCCGTTCAACTTGAGTAAAGACCTGCTGTGCCGGTTCAGTATCGTGCGCACGGAAAAGGCGCTATATCTCTATTGCGACATGCACCACCTCGTTTGCGACGGCGCGTCGTACGACGTGTTCTTCAACGAGATCTGTACTCTGCTTGACGGCGGCACGATTGATAAGGAGATGTGCAGTTATGCGCAGTTTGTGGCGGACGAACAGGCCGCTGTGACCGGTGAGGAATACGCGGCGGCGAAGGAGTTCTTCCATTCGCAATTGGCACAAGTGGAAGGTGCAACGGAGTTGGCGCCTGACTTGACGAACCCCAAAGACGGGGAGATCGGTCAAGTCTATGCTCCGATGGATATCAAAGCCGTGGAGGCGCTGGCGCAAAAGGCTGGAGTGACTCCGGCCGGCGCGACGCTTGCCGCCGTCTTCTACACGCTGGCCCGCTTTGCGAACGCGGATGACCTGTGTATCACGACCATCTCCAACGGCCGCAGCAACCTCAAGATGGCCAACACGATGGGTATGATGGTGAACACGCTCGCGCTCAGCAGTAAATTGGCCGACCAGACGGTAGAGGCTTTCACTCGCGAGACAGGCGAACATTTCGAGCAGACCATCGCGCACGAGAACTACCCGTTTGCACAGATTGCTGCCGACTACGACCTGACGGCCGAGATCATGTTCGCCTATCAGCTGGGCGTGCTCTCCGAGTACCGTGTGAAGGGGCAACTGATGCCCACGGAGAACATGGAACTCAACGTGCCGAAGTTCAAGATTGCGTTCTATATTGTCGAAGTGGAAGGTCAACCGAGCGTAGCTATCGAGTACGACAACGGTCGGTACAGCCGTGAGATGATGCAGTCACTCGCGCAGTCGGTAAGCAACGCCGTGAGCGCGTTTGCCGCACAGCCGAAGGCCACGGTTCGCTCCATCTCGTTGATGGATGAAGCCCAGACCACACTCCTGGACGGCTTCAACGAGACGGCCGTGCCTTACGACGACACGCAGACCATCCTCTCGCTTTTCAAAGCACAGGTTGAGAAGACACCGGATGCGCTGGCTCTTGTCTATAGCGACAAACGCTTCACCTACCGCGAGGTGGATGAGATCTCCGACCGCATCGCGGCCGGTTTGCACCCGACGACGAACGTCATCGCCATTAAGGTGCAGCGCAGCGAATGGATGGTTTTGGGTGCGCTGGCGGTGCTGAAAACCGGCTGCGCGTACCTGCCGCTTGACCCGAGTTATCCGGAAGAGCGACTGAGCTATATGCAGCAGGATGCCAACAGCTGTATGCTGCTCACGGAGGCTGAGTTCGAAGAGTTGTCGGCCAATCGAAATTCCGGCAAACCGGAAGCCCGGGAGATGAAGCCCTCCGACCTCTTTATCCTCCTCTACACCTCCGGTTCGACGGGCGTGCCGAAGGGCGTCATGCTCGAGCACGGCAACCTCGTGGCCTTCTGTCACTGGTACCAGCGCTACTACGACCTGCATGCAGGACACAAGGTGGCGGCGTACGCGAGCTTCGGTTTTGATGCCTGCATGATGGACCTCTACCCGGCCCTTACGTGCGGCGCGGCGGTGTATATCGTGCCGGAAGACTTGCGTTTGAACCTGCCGGAACTCGGTCGCTACTTCGATGCCGAGGGTGTGACGCACTCGTTTATGACTACGCAGATCGGGTATCAGTTCGCGACGAACGTCGACTGTCATTCGCTCGAGCACTTGTCGGTAGGCGGCGAGGCGCTGTCGGCCCTCAATCCGCCGGCGAACTACAAGATGTACAACGGCTACGGACCGACCGAGTGTACCATCTTCACGACGACCTATCTGCTGCAGGAATACGAGCAACATATACCGATTGGCAAACCGCTGGATAACCTGCAGCTGTTCATCATGGACACCAACGCCCAGCGTCTGCCGTTGGGAGCAACGGGTGAACTGTGGGTGAGCGGTCCGCAAGTGAGCCGCGGCTATTTGAACTTGCCGGAGAAGACGGCCGAGACTTTCGTCGAGTGGAACGGCAAACGTTGCTATCGCACCGGTGATATCGTACGTTATCTGCCGGACGGCAATATCCAGTTCGTGGGCCGTCGTGACGGTCAGGTGAAGATCCGCGGTTTCCGCATCGAGCTCAAGGAGGTGGAGGCGGTGATCCGTCAGTTTGAGGGCATCAAAGATGCGACCGTACAGGCGTTCGACTATCCCAACGGCGGCAAGTTCATTGCGGCGTATGTGGTGAGCGACCAACCCGTTGACGTGGCGGCGCTCAACGCCTTTATACGCGAACGCAAACCGCCTTATATGGTTCCGGCGGCTACGATGCAGATCGATGTGATCCCGTTGAACCAGAACCAGAAAGTGAACAAGCGGGCGCTGCCAGCCCCGAAGATTCAAGCCGATGACCACGACTACGTGGCGCCTGCCAACGACACGGAGAAACTGTTCGCCGACATCTTTGCGTCGGTACTCTCGCTCGACAAGGTGGGCGCGACCGACAATTTCTTCGAGTTGGGCGGCACGTCGCTGATGGTGACCCGCGTCATCATCGAGGCTGACAAGGCCGGTAAGCATATCGCGTATGCCGACCTCTTTGCGCACACCACGCCACGCGAACTGGCTATCCTGGTGGACGGCCAGGGAGCGGCAGAGGAAACGGAGACCGTCGATCGCGAGATTACCGAGTTTGACTACAGCGCCATCAACGAAATGCTGCAAGCCAATAATCTCGAATCGTTCAAGGCCGGCGAGCGGCAGGAGTTGGGCAACGTACTGCTGACGGGCGCGACGGGTTACTTGGGTATTCACGTACTCAAAGAGTTGATTGACTCCGACGCCAAGACCATCACGTGCCTCGTGCGCGGCAAGAGTCAGGAGGATGCCCAGCGACGCGTTCGTAACCTCTTGTTCTACTATTTCAGCCGTCGTTTCGACGAACTCTTCGGCACACGTATCTTCGTCCTCCAAGGCGATGTGACGAGCGATTTCAACGTGGAGTCGCCCATCGACACGGTCTTCAACTGCGCGGCGAACGTGAAGCACTTCTCGAAAGGCACGGACATCGAAGATGTCAATATCGGCGGTGCACAGCGTTGCGTGGACTTCTGTCTGGCGACGGGCGCGGCACTCGTCCATGTATCGACCACTTCGACCGGCGGTGTCTGGATAGGTGACAATATGCCGGCACCGGTACTCACGGAGCGCAACATCTGGTTCGGGCAGTACCTTGGCAACCAGTATATGCACTCGAAGTTCCTTGCTGACCGCCTCATCCTCGATGCAGTCGCTACCAAGGGTCTGCGTGCGAAGATCATGCGCGTGGGTAACCTCGCGGCGCGCAGTTATGACGGCGAGTTCCAGGTGAACTTCTCCACCAACAGTTATATGGGGCGCATCAAGATCTTCAACATGCTCGGCTGCTGCCCGTACGACCAGTATGACCAGCCCACCGAGTTCTCGCCTATCAACGAGACAGCCCGTGCGATTGTGCTGTTGGCCACCACACCCAAAGAGTGTACGGTCTTCCAGCCCTACAATACGCACACGCGCCTCTTGGGCAACGTCCTGCAAGTACTGGACAAACTCGGCACGAAGATGCAGTTCGTAGAACCGGAAGCCTTTGTTATGGCGGTTCAACAAGCCGCTCTAGACCCGACCAAAGCCTCGCTGCTCACCACCATGCTCGCCTATCAGAACATCGCGCACGGACAGCCGACCCAGATTGTGGACCGCAACAACAGCTACACGTCGCAAGTGCTGCTCAGGCTCGGATTCCAGTGGACAGAGCCCGACAACGAGTACATCGGCCGCATGCTGACGGCTATTTCGCAATTAGGATTCTTTGATGTATGAATCGTATGAAAAGACCTCTGTTATATACCGTCTTGTTGGTCCTTCTTCCGCTTCTGCTGTCCGGATGCGGGAAGAAGGGCAGCGAGGTGAAGGAGCCGCACTCGGAGGCCGAGTTGAGCGGTTTGACCCTGGCTACGAGTAACGGTACT
>Ga0310786_10010815_pt1 | contig 11440 bp, 10 predicted proteins | sample AusTroGonzalo_MG_FD_203881 | JGI IMG/M metagenome (GOLD analysis project Ga0310786, IMG submission 203881) | Bovine rumen microbial communities from tropical cattle in Woodstock, Queensland, Australia - Gonzalo_03 (v2) (version 2) | ecosystem: Host-associated > Mammals > Digestive system >... | reverse complement strand
CCGAAATCAAGAACTTGAACAGCTTCACGAACCTCGAAAAGGCTCTCTACTGCGAAATGAACCTCCAGGCATCGACGCTCGATGCAGGCAAGGAAGTCGAACAGTGCACCAAGCGTTATGATCCTAACGCCGACAAGACGATTGTGATCCGCTCCAAGGAAGACGCTCACGACTACAAGTACTTCCCGGAACCGGATATGGTTCGCCTCGTGACCGACCCAGCATTCGTCGAAGAAATCCGCCGCACCCTTCCGGAACTGCCGGATGCACGCCGCGAACGCTTCATGAAGGACTTCGGCGTTTCTGAATACGACGCCCAGGTGCTGACCGAAGACCGCGATGTGAGCGAATGGTACGACACCGCCGCCAAGAACTGCAAGAACGGCAAGGTACTCGCTAACTGGGTCATCACGGAACTCCTCGCCAAGATGAAGGACCTCGAAGGTGGCCTCTCTGCTCTCAAGATCAAGCCGGAACAGCTCTGCGCTCTCGTGAACCTCATTGCAGACAACACCATCAACGGTAAGATTGCAAAGACCGTGTTCGCCGAAATGTTCGAAACGGGCAAGGATCCTGAAGTCATCGTGAAGGAAAAGGGCCTCGTGCAGGTGACCGACACCGCCGCTATTGAAGCTGTGGTCCGCGAAGTCTGCGCCGCTAACGCCGCTCAGTTCGCTGAATTCAAGGCAGGCAAGGTCGCACTCAAGGGCTTCCTCGTGGGTATGACAATGCGCAAGTCCGGTGGCAAGGCTAACCCGGGTCTCGTGAACCAGATTCTCGACAAGCTTGCTAAGGAAGGTTAAGACGAAAGTCGAAAGAGGAAATACGAGAGATACAAGGTCGCTGAACCGGTTGGTGAGCCTGTCGAACCAGTCGAAGCGCCTTGTTTTTGCTGTTCTCGTTGCGCTCTTTCTTGCTTTCCCGACCTCGGCCTCTGCAAAGATGGACCGCTCGGACAGTTCCTATGTCAGTACGTTGAACATGACTGATGAGCAGAAAGAAAAGGTCTATGGTGTAGATTCTTCGACTCTCGCCAAAGGCCCGACTTTGCAGGAATTGAACGAGGAAAATCCCTCTTACGTTAAACGCGAATATGACCACAAACAGCAGGTGGTTGTCGGTAGCGTTATCATGTTCTGCGTGGCCCTCGCGATGGTTCTGATGAATAATTACAATCCGAAGCGCTGACCGCTCCTAATTACTGTTTACTAACCACAAACCACTAATTATTATGAATTACACAGAAGAAGCAAAACAGAATTTCAACGACCTCTCCAAGAACCCGTATCCGGGCCGTGGCATAGTGCTTGGCACAAGCGCCGATGGCAAGTCCTACGTGCAGGTTTACTGGATCATGGGTCGCAGCGTGAACAGCCGCAACCGCGTGTTTGAAATCGAATCCGATACTGGTTTTATGAAGACCAAGGCTTTCGATGAATCCAAGCTCACGGACCCGCACCTCATCATTTACTATCCGGCTCGCCACACGAAGGACGTCCAGATTATCACAAACGGCGATCAGACGGACACGATTTACAACGCCATCAAGCTTGGTGGTACGTTCGAAAGCGCACTCCGCACTCGCCAGTACGAAGACGACGCTCCGAACTTCACGCCGCGTATTTCCGGCATCCACTACAAGAATGCTGAACCGGCAATCTACAAGCTCTCCATCCTCAAGAGCCGTAACAACAGCGAAGACGCTGGCTGCGAACGTATGACGTTTGAATTCGAAAAGGCTCTCCCGGGTCTTGGCCACTTCATCAGCACGTACGAAACCGACGGCAAGCCGATTCCGTCTTTCAACGGTTTCCCGAAGCTCATGCCGATTTTCAACTCTGCTGAAGAAACGCTCAAGGCTTACTGGGACGCTCTCAACGCTGACAACAAGGTCTCCTTGATGGTCAAGTGGATTGATCGCGAAACCTTCGAAGCCAAGACGATTATCGTTAACAAGAACGTGTAATCGCCCCCGGACTCTGTTTCGAGGTGTGAAACTTTTACGCAAAAAAAGCGGGCTTATGGCTCGCTTTTTTCCATATTCAACGATTTAAATGATTATTTTATAAAAGAGATTTTAAACCAAACTAGATGGTATTTATGCAAAAGATTCTTTTGTTGTTCGTATTCCTTGTGATTGCCGGTTGCACCTCCAATCAAATAAAATCATTGGAACGCGCGTCCGGCTCGTTCAAGGTGCTTGGCAATTTTGAACTTGATGTGACAAGCTCAGAACCGCAATCGTTTGTCGTCGAAAAGCCTGAAAAGCCTTCATTCTGGAGTGCCAGATCCGACGGCCAAACATGGTGGGGCGCATCTCTGTGTTTTGACAATGTCGACTCGCTAGATGAATTTCCCATCATTCTTGAAGCCTCTATTGCGTTTAAGTTGACGATGGGTGGCAAGGAATATATTGCCGATGAACATGAGGGTTATAACCGGTCAAATGGATGCTGGAGGTATGACGAACGTAAAGGTGTTCATCGAAAAGGATGGGCCATTCGAGGCAAGCTCCTTCCTCCTGAAGCCGATTTTGATTCCCCGATGAATATTGAAATTCAAATCTTGAATGATAAAGATTCTGTTTTGACGAATCTTTCGAAAAAATACCCCAAGCCAATTTTGATTATATCGACAGATGGGTAGGGGTTAAACGACTCTCTACCGCTATTTTTCAATGACCTGCCCAAGAATTTGGTGCAGGCGTTTTTTATTCCCGAATCCATCGGGATTTTCGATGTAGTAGAAAATTTGCTTGATGAGTGCTGTCGTGTTAAAATCGTACGAGGCAATGCGCAGCAAGTAGCTTTCGGCGGAGTTATCGAATCCGAGAACGTTCGGATCGGTCTTGTCTCCGGGCAAAACGCAGTCGCCGTCATCGCTCATTTCGTAAAAAAGTCCTGCGACTTCGTCGTTCACGCAAACCCAGCAGTTGCAATCTTCGGGAACATTCTTCGCAAACTGCAAGAGCTTTTTCTTGACGAGGTTTCGGGCGTACGATTCGACGGAAAATCTGGAAACTCTCTGTCTCGCGATTTCCTTGTAGTCCCACGGGCTAGCGTATTCATCGTCCGTAAAGTCGATGACTTCGAGCCCGGAATTCTTGAGTCCGGTCAGGCGGTCTTTGGACCAGGAACTGTTGTGGTAGGGTGAAAAATAGCAGACCTTCTTGAAGCCTTTTTGCAAAAGGTATTTGCCTACCTGCAATCCCGGAATCTCTCCGAATGTCGAGTTGAAAAATGCCCAGTTGTTTTTGCTCAGGAATCTTGGCGGAATGTTCTGTAGCGGGTGTTCCCACCAGACCGATACAGGGTATTTGACGCCGTAAAACAGTTGCAAAAGCGCATGCGGATTCTGCACCAAAAGCGTCGAGAGCACTGCGCCAATGGCGTTTGGGTAATCCGTCAAATGGCAGACTTTTCCACTACGGTCAATGAGCTTGCCGCTTTCTTCGTTGATGCCAAGCAAGATAAGCTTGAAATGCTGTTCACCTGCATTCTGGTAGACAAAACGCAAAAAGTCGAGTTCGCGTTCGCTTTCGGCGGTAAAACCGCCCCACGAATTGCATCGCGTGACGAACAAAATCTCGCTGAAGTTCTTTACGGTCTTGGTCTTGAGCGGGGATGCAAATGCGTACAAACGGCCTCTGCGGACGAGAATGCCTTGGTTCACCTTGTGGATGAGGAACTTGCGGAGAATCGTCTGCGAAACATTGTAGCGGTCGGAAAGCTCCTTCGCGAGCGGCAAGTTCTTGTTCGGATCGAGGAATCCTTTTTCCCAGTCCGTCGAGAACTCTCTTTCGAGACGCTCGAGAACGGTTTCGCGGTGGACCGTCTTCGAAAGCTTTTGCGCAAGGTCGTTTGCGTCTGGAGCCTTGCCCCAGAAAAATCCCTTGCCACGGATGCTGTAAATGAGCCCTTCTTCGGAGAGCTGCTTGAGCACGCCCTGGATGGTTCCTGACGATACTCCAAACGTTTTCATCAGCTTGCGTACGGACGGGAGCATTTCCCCATCCTTCAGCTCTTGCTGCAAAATCGCTTGTCGTATTTCGTCACGCATCTTTATGCCAAGTTACGGGCCGCAATCCATTCGCGGACGGCACGTTCTGCGTTGCCGGCGAGGATTTCTTTCTTGTTCTTTTTCTTGAGTCCGTCTTGATGGGGGAGGAGGCCGAAGTTGAAGTTCATCGGCTGGAAGTCCTCGTTTTCTTCGACAAGGCGGTTCATGAGGGCTCCGATGCAGCTTTCTTCCGGGAGCGGGTCGGCGTGCCCGTGCAAAATCGTCTGGGCCATGTTCCAGGCGGCGTACCAGCCTGTGGCGACAGCTTCGGTGTAGCCTTCGGAACCGGTAATCTGGCCTGCAAACCATGTGGGAGGAATGCCCTTGGCGCAGTCAAGTTCTGGGCGCAGGCGGAGCGTTTTGTCGAGGAACTTCGGCGATTCGATAAACGTGTTGCGGTGCATGCAGCCGAGGCGTGCGAATTTTGCGTTACGCAAAGCCGGAACTATGGTAAAGATTTCCTTTTGCGTGCCCCACTTGAGGCGCGTCTGGAAACCGACCATGTTGAACAACGTCTTTTGCTTGTTTTCGGCACGGAGCTGGATCACGGCATACCACAAATGGCCGTTGTTTCCAAGCCCAAGCCCGATCGGGCGCATGGGCCCGTGGCGTAACGTTTCGTAGCCACGACGCGCCATTTCTTCGACGGGAAGGCAACCTTCAAAAAGTTCCTTCTTTTCGAACGGGCGCGGTTCTGTTGCTTCGGCTTCGCAGAGCTTGCGCACAAATTCAGTGTATGTTTCCTTGTCGAGCGGGCAGTTGATAAAATCCGCCGTTTCGCCCTTTTCCCAGCGGTTGCGGTAGAAGGCGTGGTCAAAGTCGATGCTGTCCGTTTCGACAACGGGAGCGATGGCGTCGAAAAAGTGCAAACGGTTGCTGCCGAGACGCTTGAAAATATCGTCGGCGAGGGCGTCACTTGCCAAAGGTCCTGCGGCAACAAGCGTCGGGCAATCGCCTTCGAGGCTCGTCACTTCTTCGCGGCGGAGCGTGATATTCGGGAATTCGGCAATCTTCTTTTCGACGAGTTCGCTAAAAATGTCGCGGTTCACGGTGAGGGAATCACCTGCAGGAACAGCCGCTTCGCGCGCGCATTCCAGAAGGAAACTTCCGAGCAGCGTGAGTTCCGCTTTTAAAAGGCCGTGGGCACTTGTAACCCCGAGGGCCTTGAAACTGTTGGAACAAACGAGTTGGGCCAAGTGACCGTCCCTATGGGCAGGCGTCTGCTTGTTGGGGCGCATTTCGTACAAATCTACTTGAAAACCGCGGCTTGCTAGTTGAAGAGCCGCTTCGCAGCCTGCAAGACCGCCACCGATAACACGTACTTTATTGCTCATAACACTCAGTATTTAGTGGTTGGTGGTTTGTGTTAGGATTGCAACATCCTGCTCACTAATCACTGTTTACTAGCCACTGCGGCGGAGCCGCTTAGTTCACAACAATTTTCTTATAGCTCTTGGCGTTTCCGACCCAGAGCTTTACCAGTAATTCTTCGAGGGAGGCCGTACTCACGCATTCCGGATCCGCATCCTGAATCTCGTCCGAAATCAAGTTGGCCTGAGTCAAGTTCAGCATGCCGTAGTACAGAGCCTCAAGCAGCTGTGACAAGAACTCGGGCGAAACTTTTGCAACGGATTCCATATCATTCAACGGAGGGAGTTGCGTCTTGTCCGGTTGGAATTGATCCAAATTATCCATCGTCCACATATCGGTTGCCTTGCTCATTTCGGGCGTGGGCGCAATGCCGCTCAACTTGGAACGGTAATCGCTCCATTCCTTGGCGGTTGTCTTACCGGCCTTGCGGACAGACTTCAAAAAGGAGAGAACCGCATAGTAGAGGTCCTTCTCCTTTTGGTTTGTTTCTTTTTGAGAAACTGGAATCATTCTTACCTTATAGTAAATTAGTGGCGGAAGTGGCGCATTCCGGTGAACACCATCGCAATGCCGAACTTGTCTGCAGATTCGATGGAGAGGTCGTCTTTCTTGGAGCCACCCGGCTGAACGATGTAACGAACGCCAGCTTCGTGTGCGGCTTCGACGTTGTCCGGGAACGGGAAGAATGCGTCAGAACCCATAACGACTTCGCCGAAGATCTTCTTTTCGAGAGCCTTGAGGCCGGCTTCGTTCACGAGCTTGCCGTTTTCGTCGAAGAATTCCTTGGCTTCCGGGAGGCGTGCGACGTTGTCGCGGACGCGCGGCTGGCAGAGGCGGAGGTTCGAGTCGATGCGGTTCGGCTGACCCGGGCCAAGACCCATCACCTGGAAGTAACCCGGCTTGTATTCGTAGCACATCACGATAGCGTTGGACTTCGTGTGCTTGGTGACGAGCCAGGTGAAGCGGGCAAGGTCTTCCTTGTTCTTCGGGAACTGAGCCTTCGTCACGCATTCGAACTTTTCCCAAGTACCGATGTCGCGGTCCTGGACGAGCATGCCGCCGATCACGTGCTTGTAAACCTTGCACGGCGTAGCCTTCTTGATTTCGCCCACTTCGAGGAGGCGAATGTCCTTGGACTTGTTCTTGAGGAATTCGAGAGCGTCGTCGTCGAATGCCGGAGCGAGCAAGATTTCAACGAACTTGCCCTTGAGGAATTCGGCGGTCTTCAAATCGACCTTGCGGGTCACGGCAATCACGGAACCGAATGCGGACACCGGGTCACCAGCCCAAGCGGCTTCGAGAGCTTCACGGAGCGTTTCGCCCGTAGCAAGACCGCAGGGATTCATGTGCTTCACGATTACGACAGCATTGCCGTCGCTGAATTCGCGAGCCATTTCGAGGGCGGCGTCAGCATCGACGATGTTGTTGAAAGAAAGTTCCTTGCCCCAGAGCTGCTTGGCAGAAGCGAGGTTTGCTTCGGTGCAGGTCGGGTCGCGGTAGAATACGGCGGACTGGTGGGAGTTTTCACCGTAGCGCATCGGCTGCGGGTCAACGAATTTCAAAACGAGTTCTTCGGACATATCATTTCCTTTGTGGATTTTTCCGCTGAAAATATAGAAAAATAGCCGAAGGCGATAATTCTAGAGACCCTGTTTTTATACCACCAATTTAGATTCAAGGATGAAGCGTGTATTGTATACAAATTTTGTTCTTTTTTGTATATTATATCCTTGAAAAGGAGGAAAACTGTGAAAATCCCTAAAATTGCGCGTTTATTGACTTTGAGTGCCGCTTTGCCGTTGACTTTTGCTGGTTGCGGCGATTCCAATCCGACAATCAGTGATCCTATTGTCAGTGAAGAATCTTCTTCGTCTAGTTCGGAATCTTCTATTGCGGGTGATGGCGATTCATCTTCGTCTATAAAATCCGAAGTCTCAAATGCTTCATCTTCATCTGCAAACCCGTCATCTTCTGGTGCGCAATCGTCCTCTTCGTCTGTGGAACCGGAATCTTCGTCTAGCGCAGGCCCCTCTGTACCGACTGGCTCCATTACAGACTCCCGTGATGGGAAGGCTTACAAGGTCGTTACTATCGGTACTCAGGTGTGGACTGCCGAAAACATGAGCCTTGGCGATAGCAGCCTCTACGTTTACGAAGACGCCCTGAAGGCTTGCCCCGAAGGATTTCATTTGCCAAGCATCGAAGAATTCAATACGCTTGTGGAATACGCAGGCGGCCACGGTATTGCCGGTAAAAAATTGAGAAGCACCACCGGTTGGCCCAAGGATGAAGCCCTGGGCGACTGGAACGGAACTGACGATTACGGCTTTAACGCAAAGCCGATTACACTGGGCAACGGCACTGGCACCGACGAAAATTTCTGGAGTCGCGATCGAAACTATACTAATTACGAGACGGAAAATTTCTTGAAGCTTGACCCGTTTCCGACCTCTACGGTCTACGACGATTTGCCGCAACCCGACAAGGATGCAAAACGCTATGCTCCATTCTGCGATAGCAGAAACAATGCATCTCCAGACAGAACATGCTTTGTCAGTGGCGAACCAGATACACGACTTTCGGTGCGTTGCTTGAGCGACTTGCTTGATTGCGGCGGTAAGGCCATTGACTACAAGGAACAGTTCTGCCAGGATGGCGCTGTCTACGATCTTTGCCGTGGTCGCAAATACGACGCGACAAAGTATGTCTGCAAAGACAACAATCTCTATGACCGCGCTACGGATTCCTATTACAAGTATGCCTGGATTGCGCTTAATGCCGATATGGAATACGGCCTGTATTTGGACAAGCGAGACAACCAGTATTACAAGACGATTAAAATCGATGGCGTAACCTGGTTTGCGGAAAACCTCAAATACGAAATCGAAGGATCCATCTGCCACGAATTCAACCCGATTCACTGTGATTTTTATGGCAGATTTTATACGCATAAGCAGGTCTTAAACGGAACTGAAGAAATTCCCAGCGGCAAGGTTCAAGGCATTTGCCCTGAAGGAACGCACGTGGCGACGTACAATGAATATGCCAAGCTGATTGACGCCGACAAGAAATATGACCTTATATCAGAATACACTGAAGATGATTACAAGGGCACAATCCACGTGGCAGAGAATTCAGTTGGCTTCAGCCTCATTTACCCGGGTTTCTGCGATACTTATGAAACCGAATGCGGTACTGAGGAATCTTGGAAGCACGTGAATTTGCAAACGCACTTGATAGCCTCTGACGGAGTATATGCCATCAAGGACTGGAATAACTCCGGCCTGTTTAGAAGAGATATTGCCGACGATAAAGTCTATGGTAGCGTGCGCTGCATCGTAGACTAATTTTTAGAGCGTAAAAAACAATGGCCTCCTTCAGATGAAGGAGGTCTTTTGTATAAACCCAAAGACCGATAACAGAAAACCTCGCCAGTTGGCGAGGTTTCATTGGAACTAAAACAGACTTGCTGGCGGGTTGTTGTCGTCCAGGCCCGGCACATCCGGATTCTGGGGGAGGTTCGCAAGCGGATCTTCCGGTTCGACGATCAGGTTGTAATAGACATTGTTCTTGAGTTCGTCTTCGATGTAGAAGAGCGTGCCGCCCATAGCGCTGCCGCATCCGGCGCAAGCACCCTGGTAACGGATTTGCAAACGGTTGTCGTCTGTCAGGTCGAGAATCTGCACGTCGCCGCCGTCGCCCTGGAGCATTCCGCGGACGGACTGGTGCAACCAGGCTTCGATCTTTTCGATCTTCTGCGGCTTGGTGAGGGCGTTCCATTCGGCATCGGCTTCGGCGCGGCCTTCGGCTGTCTGCGTGCGGTACTTGATGTGTTCCATCTTTTCGCGGACGATGATGGCGGTGGCCTTCTTTTCGGGGTACACCGTGAGAATCTTGGCGATGAGGTTGTTCATCTGCTTGATTTCAGCGGCAGTTTCCGGGATGGCCCTTACATCGGGCGTGTCGCGCAGTTCTTCTTCGAGGCTTTCTGCGGTAATCTTGCAAGCGTCGTCGATTGTGGCCATCTGGATTTTACGACAGAAGGAATCGGCGAGGGCGGTAAAGATGGGGCCGCCATAAGTAAAGAATCTTGTCTCGAGAATCTTGTCGACTTCGGGGTCGATCATCAAGTAGACCTTAAGGCTTGCTTCCTTGACGTCTACGAGGGCAAGGCCCTTTTCGTCGGCTTCGATCTGGAAAATGGCCCCACGGTACTTGGGGGCTTTGGCAATTTCTTGCAATTTTTGAGAGAATGCTGCGCTCTGTTCTTCGTTCATGAGCGTTAATTTAGAAATTTATAGCGTATTTGGGGAGGGTTTTGCAAAGCCTATTTTAAATATAGGGTTTTGGGGTGGAAAAGAAAATGCCCACGCAATGGCGGGCACTCTAGACTTAACTGGATCCCCTCCCTGACGGTCGAGGATGACACCGAAGGGCGAGTTTTACGCTTTAATAATCGTATCCTTGGCGAGGACGACGATGCCGGATTCGGTCACGTGGAAGAGCTTCTTGTCGCGTTCCAGGTCATAACCGATCTGGAAACCAGCCGGAATATGGAGACCCTTTTCGACAATGGCTCGACGAACCTTGGCACCCGGGCCAATCGTCACGTTCGGGAAGAGGATGGATTCTTCGACGAGGGCGTCCTTCTGGATCGTTACACCCGGCGAAAGAATGCTCTTGACGACCGTACCGCCACCGATAATGCAACCGGCAGAAACGATGGAATCAACGGCAGCACCCTGGTGGGCGTTGTTGTCACCGGCAAAGAATCTTGCAGGCGGCTGGTTCCAGTTGAACGTACGGATCGGCCAGTAGTTGTTGTAAAGGTCGAACGGCGGATTTTCGGAGCAAAGGTCCATGTTGGCTTCGAAGAAGGCATCAAGCGTACCCACGTCGCGCCAGTAACCCTTGGTAGAAGCCTGTTCGCCGCGGACGATGTTCGTATTGAAATCGTAGACGTAAACCGGATATTCCTTGAAGAGGCGCGGAATGATGTGCTTGCCAAAGTCCGTTGCACCGGAATTAGCGCCCTTCAAAAGTTCACGCACGAGGAACTTGCTCGTGAAGAGGTAGTTACCCATGCTGGCAAGGCACCAACCCGGATGACCCGGCATTTCCTTCGGTTCCTTCGGCTTTTCTTCGAAACCGATCATGCGGTTGTCGGCGTCGACTTCGATGATACCGAATTCGCGGGCTTCGGAAACCGGCACAGGAATAGCGGCAATCGTAAGGAGGGCGGCACGGGAGAGATGGAAATCAATCATCTGGTTGATGTCCATCTTATAAATATGGTCGCCACCGAAAATAGCAACGAGGTCCGGACGTTCGTCCGTAATCAAGTTGATGTTCTGGAAAATTGCGTCAGCAGTACCCTTGTACCAGTCATCGCCAGTGCGCATCTGTGCAGGAACGAGGTCGACGTATTGGTCGAGGCTTGCGTTCAGATTCCATGCGGCAGAAATGTGCTTGTTCAAAGAGTCGCTCTTGAACTGCGTCAAAACCTTGATCTTGAAAATACCGGAATTGATGAAGTTGTTGAGGACGAAGTCGATGATGCGGTAGGTTCCGCCAAAATGGACGGCCGGCTTAGCACGGTCGCGGGTGAGGGGTTGCAAGCGGCTTCCTTGACCGCCCGCCATAATCATGCAAAGGATGTTTTTTTGATGTTCTCTAGAGTAAGACCAGCTCATAGAATTCCCACTGTAAATCAATATTGTACATTCGCACCTTAATTTACCATTTTTTTTGATAAAAATGCAGAAAAATCGAATTTTTGTTAAAAAATTTTTAGGGGAAGACGCATCTATCACCTTTGGTTCGAAATCTACCTCCTATATCCTAAATTCTATTCCCTATTGTAAAAAAATTTTCTATCTTATTGCCCGTTCGAAATATCTCGAAATCAACACGTTAAACCTATAGGAGCTCATAATGAGTCTTACTCTTAACGATATCAAGCACCCGAAAATCAGTACTTGGGTGAATGAAATGATTGCCATGTGCGAAC
>Ga0310786_10010813_pt1 | contig 11441 bp, 14 predicted proteins | sample AusTroGonzalo_MG_FD_203881 | JGI IMG/M metagenome (GOLD analysis project Ga0310786, IMG submission 203881) | Bovine rumen microbial communities from tropical cattle in Woodstock, Queensland, Australia - Gonzalo_03 (v2) (version 2) | ecosystem: Host-associated > Mammals > Digestive system >... | reverse complement strand
TTGTAGGGATAAGCAGAAGATACTTTAGCACTACCCCCCGGGCCACCATGAAAATAAATAACAGGCTGACCTTTGGGATTACCGATTTCCTGAAAAAAAATCTTATGTCCGTTTTGTTCAGGCAAATAACCTGAATGATATGCCTTCACAAAATGATTACGTAAATTATACCAAAAATGTGCCATCTTGACCTCCTCTACTTTGCTTAAAATAAAAGAATAAGTCGCCTTTTCAGACGACTTATTCACTTTGGCGGAACGTAGAGGACTCGAACCTCTGCATCCTTTTAAGGGGATGACGGATTAGCAATCCGCTGCATTACCACTCTGCCAACGTTCCAAATTAAAACCTCTTTTATATTATCTTTTTTTATTCGTCAACTGATTTTTTTGCTTTTTATCAAAAAAATATCAAAAGTTTTATTTAAAAACGTGTTTTCAGCTTTTATTTCAAGTTTTGAAACAATTGATGAAAAGGAAAAAAAATGAAAAAAGCATATATTTTAGCTGCCGCCTTAACTTTAGCTTTCAGCGCAAATGTTTTTGCCGCAGATGATGAAACGGTATGGGATAAAACCAAAGGTGTGGCCTCGGATATGTGGGATGGTACAAAAGAAGTCACATCAGACGTATGGGACGGCACCAAAGAAGTGACCTCAGATGTTTGGGATGGCACAAAACAAGTCGGCGCCGACATCAAAGATGGTCTGTCCGGTGATAAGGAAGTTAAAACCGAACCTCAAAAAACAAGTTGTGCCGTTTCAAAACCAAACAATTAAAAAAGGCGGTGTTTCACCGCCTTTAATTTTAATAATCATGAATCATTGATTTTGTGATTTTATCGTAGGCTTTAAGCTCTGTGAGCACGCGTTCCATATCCGCCAAAGGTATGGTGTTCGGCCCGTCAGATAAGGCTTTATCCGGATTTTCATGCGTTTCAATGAAAACGCCCGCCACACCGACCGCCACGGCAGCACGTGCCAAAACAGGCGCAAATTCGCGCTGACCGCCCGTTGCATTTCCTTTTCCGCCCGGTTGTTGCACCGAATGCGTTGCATCCATAATAACAGGACAGCCCGTATCTTTAGCCATTTGAGGAAAACCGCGCATATCAACCACAAGCGTGTTATAGCCGAAACTTGTGCCGCGCTCGGTCAGCAAAACATGATCATTGCCGGAATCAACGGATTTTTGAACCAGATTTTTAACATCCCACGGCGCCAAAAACTGCCCTTTTTTAATGTTAACGGCTTTACCCGTTTTAGCAGCGGCCACAACCAAGTCCGTTTGACGACATAAAAACGCCGGAATTTGGAGCATGTCAACATGTTTTGCAACCTCATTACATTGCCATGTTTCATGTACATCGGTCACAATCGGCAAATCGGGATAAAGTTTTTTAATTTCATCAAAAGTTTTCATTCCTTCTTCAAGCCCGACGCCGCGCGCCCCGTTAATTGAGGTGCGGTTTGCTTTATCAAAAGATGCTTTAAATACATAAGGAATATTGAGTTTTTTTGTAATTTCACGCATAGCACCGGCAATCATCACCGCATGGGCACGGCTTTCTATTTGGCAAGGGCCGCAAATAAGCGCAAACGGCAGTTTATTTGAAAAACTGACATTGCCGACTTTAACGATTTTTTGTTCCATTTTTTCCTCTTACGTTATTTCAACTGCTTTCGTAGGGTATGTTAAAAAGCGCAAAATAGCAATCTTTTTAACAAAATTTATTCACAAGCAGATAAAAAAAAGGGCTTTAAATAACGGATTTAAAGCCCTACATTACATCAGAAACGATTTACGTATTTTCCTTCTTTTCGTTTTCATCAGGCGTTTCATCTTGCCCCCAATACTTCCTTTTTGCTCTTTCAGAGACAAAGTAAGCACGCGGCATAGAATCAAAATCGCCTTCCATTTCATGCAATTTAATCATAGGCAAAAAAATTACGGATAACACATATTCTTAAAAAAACTCCCGATAAAGTAGCATTAATCAAAAAAATGTCAATAAGATTATAAAAAAATACTTGACGCCTCGTTTTTTTTAAGTTATACGACAAGAAGTTTTGAAAGAATTATATGGAAAGGTGGCAGAGCGGTTTAATTTGAGCGGTCTTGGAATCGCAGATCGGCGAAGCCGCAAACCGTCGAGGGATGACGAAGTCATGACGGTTTTCCTTGATAGAAGAATTATTTTGAAGTTGACATTGTATATATGGAAAGGTGGCAGAGCGGTTTAATGCAGCGGTCTTGGAATCGCAGATCGGCGAAGCCGCAAACCGTCGAGGGATGACGAAGTCATGACGGTTTTCCTTGATAAAAGAATTATTTTGAAGTTAATATCGTATATATGGAAAGGTGGCAGAGCGGTTTAATGCAGCGGTCTTGAAAACCGTCGAGGGCGCGAGCCCTCCGGGAGTTCGAATCTCCCCCTTTCCGCCAACAAAAAAAAGCACCCTAGCGGTGCTTTTTTTGTTGGCAAAACAAAAAACATGATTCGAACTCCCGGAATTTTAATTAAAAAAATTCCAGAGCCATTGGCTGACTAAATTTGATGCAACCGAAAGCAAAAACGAAAAGAGCAATGTTAACAAAGGATGTGCTTTAACCCATGCGGTAATTTTATGGTAAAGTTCTTTACCGAGTGTTTCTATTTCTTCTTCCGTCTGTTTGATTTTATGCACGGATGCTTGATTTTTTGGCGCGGATTTCATTTGTTTCCCATTGAGTTGATGCAACAGCTTTTAAATAATAAGTCATACTTCTGATATCAAGCTGTGTGAAAATACAAACTCAATATAAGCAAAAGCCTCAAGCGGTTTGCCTGAGGCTTTTTTAAGCTTTATTATTTGCTTACCAATTAGTCGTTGGCGTTCGGGCAAACTTTTGCTTGCTCGGCGTTAAATTTGACAACCTCGGGGTCTGCATCTGCATCATTGCAAATAGCTTCTTGCGGGCATTCCGAAATGCAAACGCCGCAATCAATGCAAACATCCGGATTAACAACCAACTGATTTGAAGCTTCGTGAAAAGCATCTACCGGGCAAACGCTTGCGCAAGCTTTGCATTTAACGCAACTGTCATTAACAACTGAAGGCATTTAAAATCTCCTAAAATAAATTATTTTGAGATTTCCTTTTATGACCTTTTCTTTAAAAATGCAAGTATTATTTTTTGTTTGTGTATGCAAGCCCGAAATTACCGTCTTGACATAGACAGTAAAAGATATAAAATGCAGACACTTTAACAATGTATATGTCAAACAATTAAATAAAAAATTATTATGAGAAATAAAGAAAAAAAATCTTTTTTCAAAGTGTGCATTCAAAAAGGGATTTCGATTTCCGAAAATCAGCAAGTTGAGCTCATCGAGCTTCAAGACAAGGCTTTGCTGATGGCTTATAAGAAAGAGTACACCTTTTTTGAGGCCGCGCAGATTCGCTTAATTGATCTCGGCAATAAAAGGCTTTTTAAGGCTTTTATTCGGGACTCTCTTTTATCTGATGCTGCAGAGGTCTACCTTATCAAAACGGCGCAGATTTACAAGGCTCAACAGCTTTTGTTTAAGGCCTACATCAACGAGCATTGCCTCTGCCGTGCCGCTCAAATGCAGCTTGTCGAATCCAGCGACGAAAGACTTTTTAAGGTCTATGTCGGAAGGTACTTCTTTTCGCCTCAAGCCGAACACAGGCTTATGGCGCTCAAAAATCATGAACTGATTAAAATTTACAGAAGGAAACACCCTTTCAGAATCTAGCTTTTAAGGCCTCTTTTCGGGAGGCCTTTTTTGATTTTTCGGATATATACCGCGGTTTGTTTTGTTTGTTTTCATAAAATCTATCACATTTCATAAAAAAACTGTTGCATTTTATTTTCAAAGTCGTTATAAGTTCTCTTTGAAAAACATGTTTTTAATTTATTTTTTAAGGTGAAAATCAAATGGCACGTGTTACGGTTGAAGATTGTGTTGAAAAAATTCCGAATCGTTATGAGCTTTTAATGGTTGCTGCACAGCGCGCAAAAGATATTGAACAAGGCGCACCGCTTCGTGTTGATCGTGATAACGATAAAAATGCGGTCGTGGCTCTGCGTGAAATTGCTGAAGATAAAGTCAGCATTGAAGATTTGCAAAAGTCTCTTGTTTTGAATTTGCAAAAATATGTTGAGGTTGAAGAACCCGAAGAAGAAGAAATCGAAATTATCGCTGCCGAAAAAGAATTGGCCGACTTGGATGCCCAGTTTGACACATCCATGCTTATTGATGACAGTGCCGATACAGGCATGCAAATTAAAGACGAGGCAGGCGATTCTTTAGATGATTTAGATGATGTTGATTTTTCATCTGATGATGCCGCAGACGATGATCTTGCGGGTGATGATGATTTTGCAGATGACTCGGAAGAATTTTAAGATTATCTAAACATTTTGTTTGTAAACTGAACGGCAGAATGTTTATTCTGCCGTTTTTGATAGAAGACAAAGGGAAAAAATGCTAAGGCAATACGAGCTTGTTGATTTAGTAAAGTCCTACGACCCCGACGCCGATGAAGATGCGCTTAATCGGGCTTATGTTTTTGCTATGAAAAAACACAGCGGGCAATTTCGCACTTCGGGCGACCCGTATTATTCTCACCCGATTGAAGTTGCCGGCATTTTAACAAAGTTTCGGTTAGACGGTGCTTCCATTATTGCCGGTTTGTTGCACGACACGGTTGAAGATACCGACACCACCATTGATGAAGTGCGCGAACTTTTCGGTGACCAAGTGGCCTCCCTTGTCGACGGCCTGACGAAATTGGCCACCATTGAGCAAAAATCAGGCAGCAGCAAACAAGCCGAAAATTTCAGAAAATTACTTCTTGCCATGTCTGATGATATCAGAGTTTTGCTCATCAAACTGGCAGACAGATTGCACAATATGCGCACCCTGCACTATTGCCCCGAAGACAAACGCGCGCGCATTGCCAAAGAAACGCTTGATATTTATGCGCCTTTGGCCGAACGCATCGGTATGCAGGAAGTTAAAGACGAATTGGAAGAAATTGCCTTTGCCGAACTTTATAAAGAAGCGCACGATTCCATTATTGCACGCTTGAACTTTTTGCGCGAACAAGGTAGCGATATCATTCCGAAGATTATTGAAGCGCTCGAAAAAGACATGATTGACAACGGCATTGAAGCAACTGTTACGGGGCGCGAAAAAGCGCCTTATTCCATTTGGCGTAAAATGCAGCAAAAAAATGCTTCTTTCGAGCAATTATCCGATATTATGGCTTTTAGAATTTGTGTTGAAGATATATCCGCATGCTATCAGGCATTAGGGGTGATACACAGCAAATATCACATGGTGCCGCGCCGATTCAAAGACTACATTTCAACACCGAAGCCGAACGGTTATCAATCTATTCACACAGGCGTCATCGGCCCCGAAAACACACGTATTGAAGTGCAAATCCGCACTTACCAAATGCATGAAATTGCCGAAAAAGGCGTGGCGGCACACTGGGCTTATAAACAAGGGCAAAAAGCCGAAGGTGTGCACTTCAGGTGGATCAGAGAATTACTCGAAATTTTGGAACAAGCCGACAATCCGGAAGAGTTTTTGGAAAACACAAAACTTGAAATGTATAATGATCAGGTTTTCTGCTTTACGCCGAAAGGTGACCTCATCGGCTTGCCGCGCGGTTCCACGCCGGTCGATTTTGCTTATGCCGTACACTCCAAAGTGGGTGACACTTGCGTAGGAGCCAAAGTTAACGGTGAAATTGCACCGCTTCGCACCGTTTTGCAAAACGGCGATCAGGTTGATATTTTAACTTCGAAATCGCAACACCCCTCAACGGAATGGGAACGTTTTGTTGTAACCGGCAAAGCCAAAGCCGCCATCAGACGCTATGTGCGCGCCACACAGCGCGAGCAATTTATTTTACTCGGCAAAGAAATTTTGGAACGTCTGTTTAAAGGTGAAAATTTAGAACTTTCCGATAAAATATTGGTCAATATCATGCCGCATTTTTCGGCAGAAACCATCGAAGACATCTACGCTAAAACAGGTGAAGGTTTAATCACCGGATGGGATGTTTTAAGGGCGGCTTATCCGGCCTATAAACAATCTAAAATAGATAAGGTTGTCGAATCCTTAAAAGCACCGCTCTTTAAAAAGAGGAAAAAAGTTCAAACCCTTAAAATTAAAGGTCTTATTGAAGGTATGGCCGTTTCATTCGGCAAATGTTGCCACCCCTTGCCCGGTGACAGAATTGTCGGTATTGTTACAACGGGCAAAGGCGTGACGGTGCACAAACTCGGTTGTAAAATTTTGGACCAGTATGTAAGCACCCCCGAAAGATGGCTCGATATCGATTGGGGCGACGATGCCGCAGACGAAAAACACACGGCCCGCATCAAAGTGATGCTTTCGAATGAACCGGGTGCTTTAGGTGATTTATCAAACCTGATTGCAAAAGAAGGTGCCAATATTTCAAACTTAAATATTGTGAACAGATTGCTCAACTATTTTGAACTGTTAATTGATTTGGAAGTCAGCGACGTGGAACAACTCAACCACATTGTGGCTTCCTTGAAATCTTCTAAGGTTGTTCGTTCGGTCGCCCGTGCAACCGAATAAATTTATTGATTACAATAAAAAATCAGTGTCCTTTTTTGTGTGTATACGTATTGTTTAGGCACAACGGAAACACCGGTTGTGTCGGTATAAAGATATGTTTTGGCATTTTTATCGCTTGACTTCATAACCTCAAAATCACCGTTACACGTTTTGGCCGCGATTTGATAACATGCCCCGATGGTATAATCGGTGCCGTCGCAATCAGCCTCATAAACCGCACCCTTCGGCCCGTTATACAAATACCGCACCTGCGGCCCAAACGCATTGCATGCCCCAAGAAAAAACACGAAAGAAAGCAAAATTTTTTTCATTCAATCACCTCTTTTTTTTGATATAACACATTTATTGACATTTTTCAAATCAGATTTAAAAATTATAAAAAAGGCTTTTGAAAACTCAAAAGCCTTTTTTGTTTGCATTAGAACAGCTTATTCCTGGCTGTATGCTTTTTCTTGTCTTGAAGCTTCATCCGTTGTTCTGGCAACATTGATTAAAATTGTTTGCGTCACTTCGGGGTGAAGATTGATTTGAACCTTGTAAATACCCAAATCTTTAATGGGTTTTTCAAGATAAACCAAACGACGTTCAACTTCATGACCGGCTTCTTTCATTGCCGCGGCAATATCACGAATGGTCACGGAGCCGTAAAGCTGACCGGTTTCGGCAGCCTGACGAATAAGAACAGCCTTAAAGCCTTTCAAAGCTTCGGCTTTTGCAGTTGCTGATTCAAGCAAAGCTTTGTTATGAGCTTCTAATTCGGCTTTCTGCTTTTCAAAATAAGCAACGTTTGCTTCTGTTGCGCGCAAAGCTTTGTTTTGCGGCAAAAGGTAGTTGCGGGCATAACCGTTTTTAACGCTTACTTTATCACCCATTTTACCTAATTTATCGACGTGTTCGAGAAGAATAACTTCCATGTTTTTACCCTCCCCTTAATTTGCCACATAAGGCAACAAGCCGATATAACGAGCGCGCTTAATAGCACGAGCAAGTTCTCTTTGCTTCTTTGCCGAAACAGATGTAATACGTGACGGAATGATTTTGCCCTTTTCCGAAATAAAACGAGACAAGAGCTTCACATCCTTGTAGTCAATTCTCAAAGCATTTTCACCGGAGAAAGGACAAGATTTTCTTTTGAAAAATGATTGTTTTGCCATGATTATTCTCCCATGCTTTCTGTTGCTTCAACGGCAGCAATATCTTCATCCGAAGAAAGCTCGCTGTTGAATTCATCAACTTTAACCGTCATATAACGAATAACGTCTTCGTTTAAGCGCATTAAACGTTCATATTCAGTGATTGCTTGTGAGGGAGCCACAATATTGAGCAAAACATAGTGCCCTTTGCGGTTCTTTTTAATGCGATAAGCAAGGTTTTTCAAACCCCAGTTATCAACTTTAACGACTTCACCGCCCTGATTTTTAATGACATCGCTCAAGGAAGAGACAAGGTCATTAACCTGCGAGACGGCCAAGTCTTGACGTGCAATAAGCACGCTTTCGTAGTTAGCCATTTATAAATTCTCCTTATGGATTCTCAACAATTGAACGGGGCTACCGTTCGGGTTAATGTATAGCCGAAAGAGAAGCCTCTTCCGGCAAGGACAAGCGTCACTATACATGAAAAAATTTATTTTGCAAGTGTTTTTTTTTCAAAAAAAATTTGTTTTCAAATCTTGACTAAATTTGAAAGTGCTTTATAATCAACCTCAAATTAAATTATCATCTAAACAAGTATGAAAACATTTATTGTGTGTCTTTGCGTCGTCGGCGCATTGGTGGTGCTTATTTTTGCCTTCAAATCGGCGCGGATGAAAGCCGAATATTCGCGGCAGGCCTTACGCTTGACCGATCATGAACTAGGTTCGGAAATCATCCGGCTTTGGGCTGAAACGGGCGAAAAATTTTCATTCAAAAAGTCCGTCAGGCTGAATGCCCTTGAAAAAGAATCCGAACGCCGAAACAGAAAGTTCTGATTCTTCGGACATCCGTAGTTTAAAAAAAGACTCTCCTGATTTGAGAGCCTTTTTTTTATCGGCATTTTATATCCACTATTTGGCTTCAAGTTTCAAAAACGAATGTAAATCGAGCATATTATTGAAAGCGGTAACGGCGCCTTCTTTAATACAGGTATCCGCATAAGCCTTCGTGTTATTACCTTCGGCCCCGATAAAAGCAATCACTTTCATGTTTGCGGCTATGCCGGCCTTAATACCGCTTATCGAATCTTCGATTACAATACAATCTTCCGGTTTATAACCCATTTGAGATGCCGCAAATAAAAATAAATCCGGCGCAGGCTTGCCGTTTTGAACCATATCGGATGTAAAGCAATTATGGTCATCCACATATTTTTGCCATAAACCGACCTTTTTTAATTTTAAGATGGCAAAATCTTTTAAGGTTCCCGTTGCGATGCAATGATTAAAACGCGTATCGGCAAAAATTTCCAAAACGCCCGGCACACCTTGCAAAGCGGTTTCTATTTGTATTCTTTCCCGATCGTGTGTATAACGCAAAAATTCTTCATCAATCGTATTTTCGCCGAAACGTTCATTTAAGATTTTCTGCTTTGTTTTGATTGACATACCCGTTAAATACTTTTGCACCTCATCGGCCGATAATTTTATGTTTTTTTTATCGAGCAACGCATTATACCACGTTTCAACCCACAAATGTTCACTGTCGGCAATAACGCCGTCAAAATCCCAAATCAATAATTTTTTTTGCATGAATTATCCTTTCTTAAAAAGCTTTTTATCCAAACGTTCCAATTCATCTATGTAGGAAGAAATAAGGTTTAAGCCGTATTGCCAAAACTTCGGATCATTCGGATTAAGCAAAAAGGGTTTTAAAATATCCTTATATTCCCCGATGGCCGTTTGGCTCAAGAGATGCAAATATTTATCTTCAAAATTTTTGACCGTGCCCTTTTGATAAACCTGATAAAGCGAATTGACCAAACAATCGGCAAACGAATAAGCATACACGTAAAAAGGCAAAAAGAAAAAGTGCCCGACCTGAGACCAAATATATTTGCAATTTTCGCCTGTTTCAACCGAAGGACCGAGGCTGTCTTTCATTTCTTCAAGCCAAATTTCACACAGTCTGGCTTCGGAAACCTCGCCTTTTTGACGCTCTTCGTGCGCACGTGTTTCAAAAAAATGAAAGGCGATTTGGCGAATGGCGGTGTTAATCATATCGCCGACTTTAGAGGCAATCAGACAAAGTTTGTCTTTATCATCTTTTAAGTTATCAAGAAGCCCTTGAAACACAAGCATTTCAGCAAAAACAGACGCCACTTCTTCGGTTGTCATGCGGGAATGTTCGTTCAAATCACCGTTTTTAAGCCTGAGTTGATGATGGCAACCGTGCCCGAGCTCATGCGCCAATGTCAAAACATCATTTTGTTTACCGGTAAAATTCAAAAACAAATAAGGATGTTCGGACGCAATCGGCCCGCTGCAGTAAGCTCCGCTGCGTTTACCGTCACGCGGCGGCACATCAATCCAATTATTCTTAAAAAAGTCTTCGGCTATTTTTTTCAGTTTCGGCGAAAATTTTTCGTAACCGAACAGAACCGTTTGAACGGCCTCATCCCATGAATAAGATACATCCGATGAAAACGGCAACGGCGCATTTCTGTCCCAATAGCTTATCTTGTTTACCCCTAACCATTTTGCTTTAAGTTTATAAAAACGGTGTGCAATGTTTTTGTAATTTTCTTTAACGGTCTGCGCAAGAACTTCAACCGTTTCGTCTTTAACATCTTCAGCCATATTGCGCGCCGAAACGGGCTTTTTAAACCCGCGCTTTTTATCTTCGATGGATTTGTCTTTCATAATCATGTTGTAAACAAGCGCAAACAGCGGCGCATTTTCACCCGCCACACGATTTAACTCGGCACCTGCCTTATGTCGTGTATCGGCATTTTTATCCAACAACAATTTTGAAACTTCGGCATCATTGTAGGTTTTACCGTCAACCGTATAAACAAGACGCGACGACGTTTCTTCATAAAGACGCACCCAAGCTTCGGAGGATGTAACCGATTTTTCAAGCAAAATTTCTTCCAATTCTTCGGAAAGCTCATATTTTTTATATTTACGCACCCGTTTCAAAAATGGTTGATAAAAAGCAACCTTTTTATTTTGAAGCCATTCTTTGATTTTTGTTTCAGGTAATTTGTTAAGCTCCAATGAAAAGAAAACGGTTGGTTTAGCATAATCGGTTAAGGTTTCACTCATGTTCTGATAAAAAATCATCGCTTCGGGATTTTTCATTTGTGTTGACATGTTCAAATATGCAAAACCGCCCAATCTTCCGCCTAAAACGGCATTTTGCTCCAAAAGCTTAAGGGCATTCAAAAATTCATCGGCCGAAAGCTTGTCAAGTTTTCCCTTGTATTTTTTATTTAGTGTCAGCGCATTTTTTTTGTATGCAGCCAAATCCTTTTTAATGTTCGGATCGTTTATGCCCTTATAAAGATTCGACAAATCCCACGCCGGCAGATTATTTGTTTTCTTTGCCATTTTCTTCTCCTTTATTCGGCTCGTGTGTTTGGACTTCCGCAGCCTCATGTGCATCTAATTTTTCTTCCAATGCAAAATATTTTTGATTGAGTTCTTCCATTTCTTTTACCATATCAAGGTGTTTTTTGTAATAAGCTTGCAATTCTTCGTCTTCCGTCGGATCCGGATTTTCCGTAACGGGCTCGAAATAATAGTTTTTCCAAGGTGTTTTTTGCTTGCCGTCAAGCCAAAGCGAAAACCCTGTTTTCACCACATTAAAATCACAAACATGATTTTTAAGCATCAC
>Ga0310786_10010812_pt1 | contig 11441 bp, 13 predicted proteins | sample AusTroGonzalo_MG_FD_203881 | JGI IMG/M metagenome (GOLD analysis project Ga0310786, IMG submission 203881) | Bovine rumen microbial communities from tropical cattle in Woodstock, Queensland, Australia - Gonzalo_03 (v2) (version 2) | ecosystem: Host-associated > Mammals > Digestive system >... | reverse complement strand
ATCTGCTTCCTCCAAAACAGCATTTGCATCTGCGAAGTAACCGTCTACATATCCTTCCATATCGAAAGGTGAAACATCCTCTTCCTGAGCCAGTGCCCAATCGATTGCTTCAGCGAATCTTTCAGAGCAGTTGTCCTGGATCAATGTTTCGATCTTTGTCTGAATGAGCTCTGCCTCAGCAGGCTTGTTGTTTAATTCAGCGATCTCAGCATCGAAAGCATAATCGTAGATCGTGTTCCAGAGGAGCATGTCCTGCATAAGATCCTGAGCTGCCTCGTTGTACATTGAGTTACCCATGGAAGACAGGTTGTTGCTCTGTGTGTAATTTGTTGCCTGGTTACCACCGTGAAGTGAACCGATCCAGCCTGCCCATGCAGTCAGGATTGCCGTGACACCGAGAAGGATAGCGATTACGACCTCCAACTTCTCTTCGCTGATCGGTGTCTTTGCCTTAGCCTCAGCTTCTGTTGTCTGTTTCTTTTCTTCAGCCATTTTAAGAATCTCCTTTCATAACAGCCCTTCTTGTAAATACTATTTTATAGTCACCCTTTTAAATATATGAAAAACCTATCGCAAGACCTTATTTTCCGGATTTTGCGAGTTGCTTCTCCAAACGGTCCAACTGTTCTTTGAGCGAGTGGATCTCGCTTACCAGTTCCTGGTTGGAAACCGGATTTTCCTTAGCTTCTTCTTTCGCATTGTCAGCAGTAACTTCGCTGATCGCGTTAACGACAATACCTACCACAACATTCATGACAATGAATGAAGAGAGGAGTACGAACGGTACAAAGTATGCCCACGCGAAAGAGTACACTTCCATTACCGGTCTGCTGATACCCATTGACCAGCTCTCGAGTGTCATTACCTGGAACAGTGTATACATTGCCTTACCGATATTTCCAAACCAGTCAGGGAATGCATCACCGAAAAGATTTACTCCGATCAAAGCAAAAATGTAGTAGATCAAAATGAGCAGGATACCTGTCCACATGATGCTCGGGATTGATCTTACGATCGCAACGATGATCACCTGCAGATGACGGACGGAACCGATTAACTTTGTTCCCTTCAATGCCTTCAGAGACTTGAGAACTCTTAAGACTCTCATTGCACGGAAAGCGGACATGAATGACAGACCGGAGAACAGAGAGATGCCCACAACGAACATATCGAACCAGTTCCACGGATCCTTGAAATAAGACGGTCCGTAAGCCAGGAACTTTATGATGATCTCAGCGATGAATATCCAGAGACATATGTCGTTGATTACCGCCAAAACAAACAGCGTATTCTCAGACAGACCCTTTATGGTCTCAACGCCCATAAGGACGCAGTTGAAAAGAATGACGAACAGGATGATGCCCTGGAACGCCTTGCTGTCTACAAGTTTCTTCAAACCTTTGATCATGGGATTTACCTCAGATATTTACTCCGAATGATTTTACCTTTTTTAATATAAAAATCCAATCAATCTTTTATAAATATCAAAAAGAAACTGTCTTCATTTCGAAAATGAAGACAGCTCATAAATTTTTGTCAGATTCTGAGGTTATTTAATACCTTTTTCGGGGTGACTGCACTTTACTCGAATGGAGTAAGCTCCCACTTCATCGGCATGTACTTGCCTTCACCGTCAACGATCTGGAAAGAAGCATTCTTTGAATTGTACGTCATGTACCGCATTTCCGTTTTCGAGCCGTACCAGGAATCGACCCTTAATACGTTGCTTGCGCACAGATGGATGTAATAACCGTTTCCGCCGCTGAGCTTGCTAAAGGAACCGACACCGGTCTGGAAAACAACGACATTGGTAAATCTCGTATAAGCTCCATCATCGATGAATCCGATAAGAAGCTCATCCACGCCATCATTGTCCAGATCCCTCAGCAGATAACCTTTTTTGTACGACGGATTCTTCAATTCTTCAGACACGTAAAGGTTCTGGTTCTCTTCCGTAAACCCGTTCCTGATTCCGTTACCGTAATACTCAAGCGCTGATTTGTACCAGTCCTTTGGTGTTCTTACACAGCCAGTCATCCCGACAGTTAAGGACACCAAAAGAACCACTGCCAAAAATGTTGACAATACCTTTCTCATATTAATTTCTCCCTTATTCAATAGTAAAATATATTTTATCTAAATCGGAATTGGTATTCAACTGTAACCAAACACAATCACATTCCCCGGTTTTCTGCCAATGATATAATCAATTAGACAAAAATGGCAGGAAAAACGGACCGGACAATTCTGTCCGATGCCTGAAATCCGCTGTTTGTGTCGTGTTAAGTCGGATGTGAAACTGCTAAGGTAACTGCAATGGAGGTCTTCATGGATCAGAAAAAAACAGGAAGCTTCTTAAGAGAGCTTCGAAAAGAAAAAGGCCTGACACAGGAACAGGCAGCAGAAAAATTTAACACATCCGCGCGTACGATCTCAAGGTGGGAAACAGGTGCATATATGCCTGACATATCCTTACTTATAGATATTGCCGAGTTCTACTCCGTGGATGTCCGCGAGATTATCGACGGAGAAAGGAAGAACGACAATATGGACAAAGAAGCAAAAGACGTTGCCCAGAAGATGGCAGATTACTCTAACACAGAGAAGCAGAACACCTTTAAGACACTGAAGCTCATGAGCACCGTAGTAACGGTATTATCAATTCTTCTGATAATTGCCAATTCCGCAGCTCTCTTCATGGCTAAGCAGGCAGGTTCACCTCAGGCAGGCGCACAGCCGATGGCAGGCATGGAATCAGGACTCGTCCTCGTACTTATCCTGTTCTTATCCCTCATCATCATGAATCTCTACATCAACGGCAAAGCATCCAACAATTGGGAGAAGCTTCAGCCGGTAGTCATCACCCTGCTGGTCATCATGGGCATAATCGCACTCGTCGGCGTTATCCGCGTAGTACCTCCCCTTCTTATCCCCGGTTTACACGCATAAGATCACTTAACATCCGGAAGACATGAAATAATATGAGGCCGTCTCAACTGGTTTGAGATGGCCTCTATTTTTGAACAGTTACGGAGCAACGATCATAAACAGCGTTGCATTCGACCGGTATATTATGTTCACCCGGCAAGGATCTTATCAGGAAACTGCGTCTCGAGAAGAAGTACGGATATCACGATCGCCGCGGTTGCTGCAAGACACACGATATTCTGAAGCTTATCGAAAGATTTTTCTTTTTTGGGTTTGATAAACAAACTTGCGATTATCGCAATAAGACAGATACCTGAGAACAAGATTACCTGCATCAGGCCGCTGAGGTTACCGCCGGCAGAGAATCTTCCGTATCCCGGGTAGGCCCAGTTTAGTGCTCTGACAGAATATTCCGTCATCCAGAAATAATTAATGACCCCCAAAGATAAAGGAATCGATAAGAGGTATTTGAGCAGCCACGTCTTCCTGTCCGGACTGATCAGCGTCAGGAAGTATATAACAGAAATGAACAGCGCATAGATTACAGCTCCGGGTTCACTCTTATACGAGATTGCGGCAATCAGGAAAATTGATGATACATACATGACGGCAAGGCACAGGGCACCTGCTATGCTTCTGATCGTCTCTCTCATTTTTGCCGTTAATCTCCGTTTTTGCAGACCGTATACACATACCTTGCCATCTTGCCGGCAAACAGTTCATACGGTTCCGTAACACAGTCCGTCTGTATCATTAGCAGATCAAACCATTCCTTATTTCCTTCTGACTCTAAATCACTCTGATATTTTATCGCGGTCTCTCTCTTCTTTTTCAGCAAATCATAGGTATCTTTGGTTATGTCTTCCACATCATACGGTATGCCCAGTGAATCCAGCGCTTTTGCAAAAACCGTCGTCCCGGAATTGTCTGTCTTCGGCATTACGTCGCCTTCCTGATAGCACACAAACAATTTGCCGTCTTTTTTAAGCCATCTCATTATCTGCATCAGGAACTTTTCCATGTCCGGAGCAAAATACATCGAATCCATGGAAGTAATTACATCAAACAGGTTCTCAGGATACTCGATCTCACCGATCAGGCCCTGCCTGAATTCTGCATCCTTCACGAAAAGCTTATTAGCGGTACTGATGGCATTCATTGAGTAATCGAACCCGTGAATATACGCACCTGTCTTCTTCTGCAGGTATCCGAGCATCTTGCCGTTACCGCATCCTATATCAAGAATATGGACATCCCGGCCCTTGGGAATGATCTCGAGGATCCTGTTTATCTGATTTATGTCACTGAAGCCATCCTGGGAAAAATCTTCTCCAAAAGCGTCCTTGCAAAAGCTTTTGAAAGCCTCCGATCCTTCGGTCATTCCATAGAATTGTTCGTATTCGTTATAAAACAGCGGTTCCTTATTGTCCATAAATCACTCAGAGCATTAAATATGTTCAATACATTCCTTCCCGTAATTCTCTCATCCTCGACCATACATTGTCTCCGTAATTACTAAGCATGACCGTTATCATTCCGTTGTTGGGATTATATTCGGATATGGCACTTACTCCATCGTCGCATCCTTGCATGTACACATAATCCTGCCCATTTGGGTTATCTATGATCCAGACTCCGAACCCGTAATATCCTTCTTCCGGATCCTTCCCGTCTCCGCTCTGTTTTGAAAACATCTGCTTTACCATGTTCTCTGAGAGGAGTTCATGTCCGATAAGTCCGTTCCAAAACTTCACAATATCACCCACTGTAACGAATGCACCTCCGTCACCCGTACCCTTTGCACCGACAGAGTAAATATTCGTACGGTAATCATCCGTATCAGGGCAGTAGATATAACTGTTTGCACATTTCGCAGGGAGTTTGTCAAAAGAATAATATCCCGTATTGCTCATGCCGCATCTGTCAAAAACATTTTGCTTAAGATACACATCGAAAGCCATGCCTGAAATCTTTTCAATTATCGATGCGAGTAATACATACCCGGAATTATTGTACTGGAACTTCTCTCCCCTGTCGTACATCATCGGCTTATCAATAAACAGTGGAATCATATCCCTGTTTTGTCTGATTCTGTAATTCGGATAATCGGTCCACAAAGCCTCATAATCATCCATGACTGATTCATCAAAATAATCCGGAACGCCTGAGGTATGATTCAAAAGTTGTCTCACCGTAACGCAGGGATCAATGTTTTTCAGATCAAAATCAAGAATCGAACCAATAGTATCTTCGAATTCCAGTTTCCCTGCTTCGATAAGCTGAAGGATGCCTACGGCAACAAAAGTCTTGCCCATGGATGCAGATGCAAACCTCGTTTCGACCGTATTTGGGATCTCATTTGCCAGGTCTGCAAATCCGCCGCTGTAATTCAGTAATACTTCATTATCTTTAACTATATATGCATTCCCTCTGAAGTCTTTTTCATCTGCAAATATATCCATCTCATATCTCCCAATACATAAAGATCAGTCAGTAACATAGCACGCAGATTCAAGCGCCATGTCGAAATGTCAGGAATACTTTTCTGCGCATAATTACCTCTACTCAGATTATCCCTCTCATACTATACCAAACGGAAAGAGTATCAGGTAATTAACCACTTGACCTCATATATTCTCGAAAACCGCCACGTCGCAGTTCATCCTGCCTTTGCAAACATGGTAACTGACATTTTCGATACCCATCTCCTTGAAAAACTCCTTATAGGTATTCTCGTCAAAATGCCTCTTAAAGTCCGCGCCAAGCCTGTTAAAAAGATTTGCCGCTTTGCTTTCATTGAAGTGGATGTATGTCGGGATGATTATCTGTCCACCCGGCTTTACAACTCTCTTGAGCTCGTCGATTGCCTTCTTCGGGTCATCGAGCAGATGGATCACGTTCGCCGCGACAGCCTTATCAAAGGCATTATCCTCAAACCTGAGATTCGTGATGTCACCATTCTCAATGTTAATGTTTTTGAACTTTCTGCACTTCTTACTGGTCCTCTTGAGCATCCCATCGGAAAAGTCAGTCGCTGTTAATTCTTTTGCACGCGGAGCGATCTTTACGCTGAACATGCCGGTACCACAGGCGCACTCGAGAACACTGTCATCTTTGCTCATCAGGGAAGCTACATAGTCGGTGGTCTGTCTGTTTGCCTTACCGTTATAAACGTTCTCAATGAGATCATAAATCCCTGCTATCCTGCTCCAAAACATTTGTGGCACTCCTTTTCTTATATGAATGGTTGTTCATATGAACAACCATTCATATGTTATCAGATAAGATCGGAATGTCAACTTCCTTTTTAAGCTTTGAACGCTCCACTTTACTTACACGCTATATAAACATCCATGTTCTCACCGTCAGTTTCAAAACATGGTATCACTTCATTTCCCGTCTGTTCGAGACCATTGGTCCTCATGAAATCATTCAGAGTATGATAAGCTCCCGGTATGGTAACGAATGGATTATCAAAAGGTCTGTCTATATGGATCGCCGCATATTTATGTGTGGGTTGCTCTTTAATCTCAAGATTATCAGGTGTGATGCCTTCCGGAAGTATCAACGCAGCCGTATATCCATGCATATTAAAGACATTCATCTGCTCTGGTGACAGATTAGGGAAATCCCAGCCGATCACTCTCGGATCATTGATGTTGTTTTCCTTAGCAATTCTATACATCCGGTTGATTGCATCACTTTCCGGATCCGTACTGATCACCGTATGCTCTATGTACCGGAATCCGGCAACTTCTTCTACTCTCAGGTTTGAATATGCATCATTACGCTTATCCATCTCTTCCCTGAAAAGATTATCCAGAGAACAGTTAAATATCTTACATATCTCAAGTGCCTTATCCATTTCCGGATTTGCCGCATCTACTTCCCACTTTGAGATGGTCTGACGGCTTACACCAAGTTTTTCCGCCAAAGCCTCCTGTGTCATATCCTTGCTTAGTTGTCGTAAATACTGAAGGTTCTTCCCAAAACTCATATCGTTTCTCCTTTTCATCCACATCTGCTTTATTGTATTTGCCCCATGTTGCAAATACAGAATACCTGCCAGATGAATATTTCTCCACCAACCCGAAAGTGCTTTTTTTGTGAGTTTCGCAACTATAAGTTGTCATTGCCAGCCAATCATGAAACAAATACTTTCTGACGCCATTCAACCACCGGTTGAATTCGTGTGATAAACTCAATTCATCAGTTATTGTTAATGCTCAGGCCACGCGGTTACCATAAAAGAAAACCAAACCGGAGGTACCCTCATGATAGACAGCAAGAAGATGGGACGCTTCATCCTTGAGAAGAGAAAAGGCTTGGGTCTTACGCAGCAGCAGCTTGCGGAGAAACTAAACGTGTCTTTTCAGGCGATCTCCAAGTGGGAGACCGGCACGGCTTTTCCAAATATTGAAATTCTAAGAGAGCTCGCGACAGTCCTCGAGGTGACGACGGATGAGATCCTCGCGGGCAGCGAAAAGGAAGAAGACGGCCTGTCTTACAGCAAGGCGGGCATCGACATCGCTTACACGGATTCCATCAAGAAAGAGATGGAGAAGAGCCTTGAAACGAAGGACAGAAGGGTCCTGAACGGCCTTGGTCCTTTCGCTTCGCTCTATGACATCAATTTCAAAGAGATCAAGGAACCCATCCTCGTTTTGAAGTCAGAGGAACCGGGCTCGAAGCAGAAGCTCGCCATGGAATATGGTTACACCGAGTCGATCTGTCATGACATGATCAACCACCTCGTAAACGACATAATCGTAATGGGCGCAAAGCCTTTGGCGGTACTGGACACCATAGTTTGCGGCAATGCGGAAAAGGATACGATCAAGACACTGGTAAAGGGCGTTTCAGACGCATGCAAGGAAAACGACTGCTCCCTCGTAGGCGGTGAGACTTCCATACAGCCGCTCGTCGTTGATCACGGCGTTTACATCCTGACATCGAGCATCGCGGGCATCGCAGAACGCTCCAAGGTCATTGACGGCAGCGCGATAAAAGAAGGCGACGCCGTCCTCGCGGTCGCATCCAACGGCCTCCACACCAACGGCTATTCACTGGTCAGGCTCCTCATGGAAAAGAAACCCCAGATCAAAATGGACAAGATCGAAGGCCTGACCTTCATCGAACAGATAATGAAGCCCCACACGCCCTACTACAAGGCGGTCAGAGACCTTTTCGCAGGCGATAAGATCCACGGCATGGCGCACATAACCGGAGGCGGCATCGAAGGAAATCTCTGCCGCGTGATCCCCGCTGGTCTCAGCACAAAGATCGACCTCTCCAGAATAAGGATCCTCAATCTCTTCAAGTACATCAGAGACAACGGAAACATCTCTGACGACGAGATGCTGAGGACCTTCAACTGCGGCGTAGGATTCATCATCGTGACCTCGCAAAAGGACAAGAATGCCGTCATGAAGCACGTCAGCCAGACCTACGACTGTTACGAGATCGGCGCCATAGAAAAAGGCGACGCCAAGGTCGCCTTTGAAGGCAGACTTGAGTGGGTGTAAAACTGCAGCAGCTATGTTTTCTCATGAGCATATAAATGCCTTGTTCGTCAACGCATAATAAACCAAATCAGCATCTTTTATATATCCGGCTTAGCCTTGAGGGAAAAGCTCGTTGAATTCTGTCCTTATAAACACCACAAAATAATTGAATGAGTTTTCGCCTGCATCCTCATTCATTGGACAACTCCCGACTACATAAAGCCTGAGGTCTTTATCATAGTAGATATGTGTGTCTCTTGGAAAATTACCTGTGAAGATAAGAATGTCACACTTCTTTGCCGGCCCGCCATCTTCGTTGTAATCACTTAAGCGGCCATTGGCTCTGTCTGCCCATCCTTTGTAAAGCCCGTCGTAGATCCATGGTTCCAGACCGAGTTCTTCTGCAGTTTTTGTCTCCATTTCCTCGTATGTGATCAACCTTTTGCCTTCTTCGGGTATCTTGTCAGAACTGAAACGAAAAGAGTTTTTGTAGAACTTCGATCCTGAAGCAAATTCCTCGAGCGTATCATAATCAGCATAAGTGGTTTCAGGATTGCCATATGAGTGATAACAATCAATCAGGACAAACTTAGGATCGTCTTCGTATTCTCTGTTTATCAGCTTATTTATTATGTAACGGTCAGACAAAGTCCAGTTGCAGAATACATTGAACTGCAGTTCGCTTTTGACACCATTTATCTCAACAGGATATATTATCTCTCTCTTACTGCTGTAATGTACTTTTCCGTTCTTTGCCGAATACACATCATACCCGCCAAAGCTGCTCTTGAACACGACATACGGCGCTTCGCCCTCAAGACCGCCGGCCATTGTAAACCCGCTTTCCAGGTCGGTGGTCCAGCTGTAACCATTCTCGAAAAGCTTCTCGTAACTGCATTCTTTGCAATCGTATACAGTCAGAAAATAGTAATCGTGAACACCCCCGACACCGCCGGTTTTCATTTGTGCATCATAAGTGATCGTATAAGCCTTGCCGGGTTTAACATCGCAAAGCCCGTCAGGAGAATAAGGCGAGATCTTTCCTTCTCTCATGATATAAAGCATGACCTCACCCTTACTGTTTTTATAGGCAATGAAGTTGTCGGTTTGATTCTCTTCGGTCCAATAATTAAAACCATCCTTTAATCCCGTGGGCGGACTCTCATTAATATACGGCTTGCCGCTGGTTCTGTATTTGTTTTTGCTATTGCAAGCAAACAGAGGCAGGCACATTGCTGTTATCAGGATAATGGCTATGATTTTTTTGACCATAAGTATGCCCCCGTGTCTTTTTCACAGAATAGCACCCCCTGCCCATATGGGGTTATGGACAAACTCTTGCATTTATACCGCTAAAATACATCAAATAATAAACGCGGTTCATCGAACAGTCCGGTTCCGATTTGTTATAATGAAAAAGTCGGAATAGGGATTTTAAATATGGGATTAAGAGATGTCAAAGACAAAGAAGTATCAGTGTCCGTCATGCGGTGGCGATCTGACTGTTGATAACGATAAGCAGATGTACTGCTGCACCCTTTGCGGTTCAACGTATGATTACGACCATTTCAGAGAAGAACAGTTGCATAAGACGGATGGAACACATCTGTCGCGAAAAGAATTCGGGGCCGTTGTTGATGCATACAGGTCCTCATTGAAAACGAACCCTCACGATTTCTCCGCTCTTAGAGGATTGATGCTTGCTGCAGCTTTTCTGAAGAATATGGACGATCTTGTCCGTGCAGGTGAAGCAAAACACTTTTCGTACAATTCCATAATAGTTAAAGAAGTGATCGAATGCGCTCCGGAAGAAGACAAGGAATACTTTAAGAAGTTTGCCAGGCTCTATGAAGTCAAAAAGAAACAGATCGATTGCAACAGGGGGATAGAATCACTGCACCGTGATCGCGAAAGGATCGAGGCTGCCATGCGGTTAACCGAAGATACCCGTCGTGATTACTATATCAAGGCCGGCAAGTACGGAAAATGGCATCCTAAAGCTTACTTCATTTTTGGATGGTGTAATACTGCCTTATTTTTAATCTTGGAATTGATCATCGCCGGAGTTTTGGATTCAACCGGCACAGGAGGAGTGGTAACCTTTTTGGTTCTTTTTGGCGGCCTCACGCTTCTTATCGGCATAGGTGTTAATTTCGGATATGTCTTTCCCAGATTCAAGATAATGAAGGAAATAGACACTTATATGGAAGAATACAAAACTGAATTGTCTCTCACAGAAGAGAAGTTAAAGGAACACGAAGCTGAAGCCGTAGAACTCTCTGAAGAAATCAGGAAGATCATCAATGATTTTATATGGGAAGACGAATATAGAATAACCGGCAAAACACAGCAGTGAGGCTCATAAATATAATATGCCGTTTTATGTTGGCTAATAACTGAAACGCCCTATTTTGAAGTGAAGCACTGATAGCAGGTACACTTGAAGCGAATGGTGAGGCTAACTGCAGCCATCATGAGCATGGTGAAGGACAGTCCTGTTGCCTGTGTTGCAATCAGAAAGATCAGTGATACGACCTGCGAAGGAAAACGCTTGTTTATCAAACCGGAATACAGAGGAAAAGGGTATGCCAGGTTAATGATAAAAGCAATGACGGACAAGGCTTCTGAGCTCGGGTTTAAGGAAGTTGTTTTTACAACCAAACCTGAAGTCATGGCTGTAGGTTACGGATTATATAAGAGAATGGGTTTTGAAGAATTGTCCGAAGAAAACGGGGTCGTATCTATGAGGATCGATCTCAGTAGTATGGTATTTTGAAAGAAGTTCGATTTCTATCATAATTAGTCTGAGATTTATAAAGCCCGTAAGCACTTGCTCACGGGCTTTGTTAGTAAAGAAAATTGCGATAGAACTTACTATCACATTGTATATCCCAAATTAATATCGAACGGGGCAATCAGAAATTTTTGCAACTCTTTATTGTAATTGTCAAAGAAGATTTTTATTGCCTTTCCATAGTTTTCTTTGGTGTCAAACTCCCAGAATGAGTA
>Ga0310786_10010811_pt1 | contig 11441 bp, 8 predicted proteins | sample AusTroGonzalo_MG_FD_203881 | JGI IMG/M metagenome (GOLD analysis project Ga0310786, IMG submission 203881) | Bovine rumen microbial communities from tropical cattle in Woodstock, Queensland, Australia - Gonzalo_03 (v2) (version 2) | ecosystem: Host-associated > Mammals > Digestive system >... | reverse complement strand
AGTCACCCTATCCCCCGTCCAGCACCAAGGCTCCCTTTGGATACGCGCCGCCGAACTGGCCCGCGCCCTCGGCTACAAGCAAGAAAACAGCGTTTCCCGACTTTACAGGAACAACGCCGAAGAATTTACGCCCGACATGACGCAAGTCATTGAAATCCCCGCAGAGAGCCGAAACGGCTCCCCCGGCAATATGTGCGATGGACGCACCCGCATCTTCAGCTTGCGCGGTTGTCATTTGCTCGCCATGTTCGCCCGCACATCAGTAGCCAAGGCTTTTAGAAAGTGGGTACTTGACCTGCTTGACCGCCTCGACCGGGAACGCCAGCCCGAAGCCCTCCCCGCGCAGACGACGCCCTCCACCGCCGAAAGCCGCAAGCCCCTGCGGGCGCTTGTCCATGCGTGGGCGCAGGTGACGGGCGTGCACCACGCCGCCCTGTGGCCGCAGGTCAAGGCGCACTTCCAGCTCTCCCGCATCGACGACCTGCCGGAGGAATGGCTGCCCGACGCGCTGGCCTTCGTGCAGGAGCGCATCGACGAGGCCGCGGCGCACCAGCCCGCAGCCCTGCCGCTCTCCCGCCCGCTGCCGCGCCCGGCGCTGCCGCAGGTGCGCGTGGCGGTTCCCTCATGCAACAAGGAACTGCGCGCGGCTGCCGACATTGCCGAAGCCATCCGCCTTGTGGAGAACATCCGCGAGCGCGTGCGCAGGGAGCACTGGCCCCGTGAGTACCGTTGCGGCAACAGGCGGGACGAAGCCCGCTACGAACTGCAATGGGACATGTTCAGGGCCTGCAATGCCGGCCTCAAGGCAGCCGTGGCCGCGCTCTGCGCCTCGGCCGAAGTGGGCGAGTGGGCGTAGTGCAGTTTGACGGCGTGAGGACGGGCCGCCCCGAAAGGGGCGGCCCGCGTTAAGGGGGATGCGCTTACAGGTAGAAGACGAAAGCCCGCTTTCCGTAGTCTCGGGCGCGGATAATCTCGCCGCTCCGCCAGTGGCGGAACCACGCGACAAAGCGAACGCGGCGGCCGTTGACAATGCCAATCCATGACTTTTTGTTCATAGAACTGCCTCCATAGAGGTTTTTGGCTGCCAACGATTGACTTTTGCTCACGACCGAGAGTAAACTCGGGTTGGACTCGACAAGCAATTGTCAAAGGGGCCGCTGGCAGCTCGTTCTGTTGGCGGCCTCAACGTATGAAATCGGCTGTTTTCCTCCTTGCGGAGTTTGCATCCCGTTGCCGGAGAATTTGCCGCCAAGTCTCGACAAAACTCCGGTTCACATCAAAGCGCTCCACCAAATCAGATGCCGTATACCGTTCGGCAAGACAACGCCGAAAAACCGCCTCCGGCATCAAAAACTGCCGAGCGAATTCCCACGCCTGCCATTCAGGATTTTCAAAAGGTTTCAGATCGGAAGCCTTGCGAAAAAGGGTGCCCACAGCCGTTGTAGAGGCGAGGCGCGCATATGCTACATGATGGATGCAATGCCCCGCCTCATGTGCCATTGTCGCCCGGCAACGCCTTTGGTTAACCGCGCTGGACGAATTGTACAACTCTGAACTGACAAAGCTCCTTTTTCTGGCGACTTCAGTCACGCCAAGTACGTCATCACCATACGGGCTCAAATCATCAGAACCTGTAACCATCCCCATCTTCTGCGCAATTGTCACAGTGAAAAAGCGCTCAATATCCGTTGCATCATCGTGCAGTGCATCCGGCTGAAAGCGCTGAAGAAAGTCTTCTGCCACTTTTCTGATTTTACAGCAGCTCAACGGAGGAACTCTTATCAATTTATTCACGCCTGCCTTCCTTGTTGCCGTCCATGATTTCCATTGCCTTGCGCAGGGCATCACGCACGGTTTCTCCGTCACCGTCTTCAACCATGCGGTAGAAACTCAACGCAAGCTCCGGGTCGCAAGCCAAGACATTTCCAATTGTATCATCAGTCTTCACCTTGCGAGTAATCTGCGCTGACGAAATCAAAGCCTCCCGGTCAAGCCCCAATAATTTTGCGAACTTGGTTAATATGTGCTCATCCTTGGGCGGCAGACGGCGACCGTTCTCGATTTCAGAAATATTTCCCGGGCTTATTCCAACAAACTGGGCCACCTCACGAAAAGTCAATCCCTTTGACAGCCTAGCTTCACGGAGCATTCCCGCGAAGCTTTGCAATGCGGCCATGCGTGCCCTCCAAATATTTAAGCGCTGCGGGCTAATTCCCTTGCGCTGAAAACATTTATACACGACATAATGTTTTTGTCAACTGTTAAGTTCCAAATTTTTGAAAATATCTTCTGCGAGGATTTTACGCGGGCCGGGGCCAATCCCCGGCCCGCGCTGTTTCCTGCAATCCCTATGCGGTTTTCAATGAGCTGAAATCTGTTTCTGCGGCTTGCGGGCCGCCGGGCGCTGCTATACGCCGCGCGGCCGCATCCAGAATGTCTGCCCGTTTTCCCTCTGCACACGCCGCCGCGTCCTCTCGAAGTATCCCGGCTTCATCATGTCGAAGAGCTGATACCCGATCAGGTAATCAAAGCCCGTGCGGAACCACCAGAGGTTGTTGCCTGGCGTATTGTTCAGCACGAACCGCGCAGCGCTCTGCGCAACGCTGTCGCCGTCGCGCAGCCGCCAATAGATGTTTGCCATGTCGGAAGCACTGCCCAGGGCCGGGCCGGCAAGCGTGGAGTAGAAACCGCCGCCCATCCGGTTGGCCTCGCCGAAAAGGAAGTCGCCGTAGATGCCCAGGCCGCCGCCCTGCGCTGCTGACGCCATGAACAGTTTCATGTAGTCGGACGGATCTTCCGGCACGCGCGGCGTCTTGCCGGCAAGCAGTTCCTTCGCGGTCATGGCCGCATAACCAAACAGCGTCGTCATCAGGAACAGCCGGGCGAAGTTCATGATGGACGCGCCGCGCCCTTCATCCGCCCTCCCGTAGAACTCCCTGCCCATGACCTTCTGGACGAACGCTGCCGGAAACGACTTGAACTGCGTGACGAAACGTAACGCCTCGCCTATCGGCGTTCCCGCAGACAATCCCTGCCGCATGATGGCGCGTGTCTTTGCGTCCGGAGTCAGCACGGCGAAATCAATGCGGTCGCGTACCATGGAGCGCAGGCGGCTTGCCAGGTCAAAGCGCAGGTTGTCCAGGCGCGTCTCCGTGACCGGCTGCCCCTTCTTTGCGAGATAATCCGCCAGAACCTCTACGGGTATGTCGTCAATGGCATCGGCCGTGAGGTACGCCCTGCCGTCAGCCTCGCGGACGCCCCCCTGCCGAATGACGTTCCACTGGTCCGCATCGATGCCGTACAGGCCGAACATGCGCCGCCGTTCACGCGAAAGCGCATCCCAGGACAGATCACGCTCAAGGGCAAGGCCATGGGAAATCATGAGGCCAGCAGCCTTTCGCCAGCTGTCCGTCCACCACTGCAGGCCGGAGAGCTGGAAGAAGATATTCTGCATCCGCGTCATGCGCCCCGGCGTTTCCTCCCCGGAAAAGCGCGCCGTCACGTCGGCAGTCATGCCGTCGAAGAACACGCCAAGCTGCGAAAGCACCGCCTGCTGTTCCGCCGTTCCCCGGCCGTGGATCATGTGCGTAAGCCCCTGTAGCATGGAGCCGAAATAGCTCCGGCCCTGATAGGCGAACTCGCCGCCGAACAGCGGCATGTCAGCCAGTGAGGAAAGCAGCACCTTGCCGAGTTTCGTCATGTTCATCCACGAGCGCACGAACCTTCCCACGCCGGCAATGGAGGCGTCGGCCTCGACATTCAACGTCCCATCCACCTCCTTCATCTGGTTACGCAGCACGCGCCGACTGCCGTCCAGCTTTTGCACGGCGGCGGAATCCCCCCTGTCATATGCGGCTTTCCGAAGGTCGTTGAAAATCTGGTAGAGGTTGCTCTGCGGCGAAGGCCCTAGGGCGCGCATGAGGGCCGTGTTCTGCGCGTTTGACGTCAGGCCCTGCAGAACGGCTTCCCGCAGGTTCCCCATGCCGTACCGGCGGTTATACTGCATCCATGCGTCGGCATCCTTGAAGTGGATTGACCGCTCATGCGAAACCCGCGCGGCAGCGCTGCCCACGGATTCGGGGCGCGGCCCTCCCAGGGAAGTCTCCCCCGTCCGGCTCTCCGGCCCCAGCGTCAAATGCTTGTATGCCGCATCCAGAAAAGCCTCGCGCTGCTCCGGCGTCAGCAGTTCCCTGCCGCCTATCCGCGGCCAATCCAGCAAGGTGCCGCCGTCCTCTCCGCCCTCCATCAGAAACTTCCGCCACGCATCAAAACCGTCCTTGCGCATGCGGGCGCGGTTGTGGCTCTGCCGCACGATGTAGCCGGGAAGATTGCCAACCCAGGCTCCTGACAGGTTCGCATCCGCACGGGCTTTTTCCTGCCACTTGTGGATCACCTCGGCCAGCTCCGCCGCCTCTTTCGGGCCTTTGAACTCCGGCGCATCCGGGTTGTCCAGGGCGAACAGGGCGCGGGCTATGTGATCGTCCATAGTGCCGCTTGTAAGCAGGGGAAGATGCGTGTCCCCAAGGTTTCGGATGTCCGACAGAAGGCCGCCGATGTAATACCCGGCAAGGGACGACTGCTGCGCGTCCACGGACAGGCGGGAGCCGTCGCGCAGGATGTTGCTGCCCACGAGCAGGGAGGAAAGCCCCTCTGCTTCACGGCCGGAATAATGCGTCAGGATGTGGTCAACGGCCTTGAGCCTTGCGGCGGATTGCAGCGCCAGCGCACGCTTCTTGGCCGCCGCCTCCGCGATGCTGCGGAGGCCGAGTTCCGCAACCTCTTCACGCAAAGCGCGGTCCATGTCGTCCACGGAGGCCGCACGCCGCCGCAGTTTCTCGCGCGTCTTCCGCACCTGGTCGAAAAGGCCGTAGAGCGCATCGTCATCCAGCCCCCTGGCTACGCCTTCCCGCAAAATATCCACACACGTTTGTGGCATGGCTGCCCCCCCCTAGCGCCGCAATTCGCATTCTACGATGGCGTCCAGTATTGCCTTCTCCTGCACGGCCCGCGCCTCTTCGGCTTCAGCAGCGCGAACGTCCTCAAGGTAGTCAGTCGCCACGCGCCCGGCCAAGTCCGGATGCGCCTGGGCGAACTGTTCATGCTGCGTCGCCAGGTCCTGCGCGGCCTCACCGGCAAGCTGCCGCACGGTTTCGACGGGCTTGCCGCTCAAGTCCGGCTGCGCCGGCAGACGCGTGTCCGCATCCTCGGCAAAGGAACGCGCGAGGAGGGAGCCGACTGCGTACCTGAACCTGCGGTCGCCTTCGGCCATCGGCGTTGTGAGCATGTTCCCGAACACCGCGCGCATGTTGCCGGAAATTTCCATGCCGGCGGCGTCAGCGTCCGCAAAGACTTCCAGAAACCATTGCCGCAGGCGTTCAAACACCGCCGCCAGCTCCGGCGTGGGGGCCTTGCCTTCCAGCAGAAAGCGCTCCCCGGCGCGGGCGAACTTCTCTTCCATCGCCCGCGTCCAGGCCTTGCCCGGCTCCGCGCCCGCAAAGTCCAGAACCTTTGCCCAATCCTCACGTACGCGGGCCGGAGCATCGGCCAGCATGGCCGTGCGCTCCATCTCACGCCGAAAGAGGTGGTACATTTCATGCGGTGCCGTGGCGAAGTCGGCAGCCTTGAAAAACTGAACCACAGTGCGGCCGTCCTTGCGGAAGAGTACGGCCCCGCGCGCATGTTCGCCTGCGACATTGCTTTTTGTTTCAAGCCTGCTTACTATATCTCCATCAGGGGAATCGTAGGATTCCAGCAGGACGTTCTGCCCTGAGGCAGGCTTGGGACCGCTGGGGGTGCCGCCAGCATGCTGGGATTCCCCTGACAGAGATGCCATGGCCGCTGCATTTTTTTGCGCCACCATGGCATCGATGCTTTTGGCGTTCCCTTCATAGGCGTCAAACAGAATAGCCCTGTTCCCTTTTTTCCTGCTCGCGCTGATCCAGAACACGACAGCAGTGGCCTTGTTCCCTTCACGCCTTACAGCGGTATAAAGCGGCACCCGCTGCCCAGCTCTCGTTGAACCGGTTTGCGTAATATAATCAGCAGCCGCCAAAACCCGCCCGGCTTTAGGAACAACGCTGTCCGCAGTGCCCGGGTGATTGTTGTCTATGTGGCGTACGAAATTTGCCGGGCCATTCGTAACCAAGTCAGGGAGATTGAAAAACTCGCGGGCAGCATCGGGGGTGCGGGGGTCGAGCATGAATTCATTTTTCCCGGTGCGGGCGTCAGAGATGAAACTTGCCCAGTCTTGCGCCTGCGACATGTCTGCCGCATGGAACAATGCGTCTTCGGGAACGTCCTCTCCCGCCCTGTATTCCGGCTTGTTTTGCGCGTAGTATTCTTCCGGCGTTCTCCCCAAGTCATACGCCCATGCGCGGGAACGCGCGTCAAACAAGGCTGCCGCCGCCTGCGATTCCTGCCCCACGCGAACCCTGTCAGCACCGGGATTCGCAGCCATGCGGGCTTCATATATTTCGCGCGCATGGGCATCCATCAATTCCTGCGTGAGCGGCGTAGGCTGCACGAACGCCCACGGCTGCCGCTGCCCGCGCCTGGTACGCAGCCAGTCGCCGACAGCCCCGGCCGCGGGATGGAGGGCAGCGCCAAAGGCTGCGCCAAAAGCAATGTTTGCCAGCGCCGTTGCCATGCCGTACTCGGCCTGTTCCTGCGTCCTGGCCGCGGCTATGATGGGCTCCACCATTGCAGCGCCTGCCAAGCCCTCAACGGCTCCGATGCCGGCGCGTGCCCCCGCCCTCCCCAAAGCTCCGCTTGCCCGGCCGAGGATGCTCAAGGCCCTGGCCTCCCCCACAACGGGCACAAAGGCCGACGCCACGTTTATGGGGTCAAGCAGCGCCAGGCCAAGGCCGGCGCCAAGGCCAACAGGCGCCCAGGAAGCCGGAGCCGCCTCGCGCACGGCTGCCCGTTGCAGCTCTCCGCGCTTGCGCTCAAGGATTATGTCCAGCATTTCGGAGCTGTACCCTTCCTGCGGCTTGACGTGCTTTTCAAGGCCGGCATCCTTGATGCGTTGCGCCTGGTCTTCCACGCTCATGTATTTTGTGGAGCCGACGCTGTATTCGATGGACATGTCATCGGAGTTGTCAAAATCAATGCCGTGCGCCTCGGCCTGTTTTTCGTGCAGCTCCATCATGCCCGGCACGGCAACGGCCGGCATGTCCTGCACCGCATCTGCCGCCACTGCGGACAAGTATTCGCCGAAGGAGGGCTTCAGCCAGTCCGTGGCTTCATGGGCAGCTAAAGGCGCAAGCCGGCGTTCAGTAAAAAGCGGCATCAGTATTCCTCCATGTCAACTTCCGCATCCCTGCCGTGAAGCGCGGCATCGTTGCCCAGCCGTTCCAGCTCTTTCCACGGCTGGAAAACCTGTTTGCCGTCCTTCGCCAGCACCGGCCTTCCGTTGAGGTAAAGCTCAAGGCCGCTTTCATCCGGCGACGTGACCCATTGCCCGTTCATCCTTATGGCATTGAGAAAAGCCTTGTCCCGGAACTGTTCCGAAATGCCTTCCATGCCGACGGGGAGCGCAAGGCCTTCCACGGCCAGATTGTCCAGCGCGGACTTTGCCCCGCGCTGCACGGCTTCGGCATTGTTCCCGGCAGGGATGCGGTATGTTCCGTTGAGCACATAACGCTCCCCTGCCACCTTCGCCGCTGCCTTTTCTGCCGCGTCCGCCGCACCGTCGCCTTTCAGCATGTACTGCAACGCCAAGCGCGTGGCCGCATCAAGCAAAAGGCTTTCTGTTTCCAAATCCCCCTGGGCGCGCACGGTTTTGGAAAAGTCTTCCATGCTGTTTCTGACTTTTGTTTTCAGCCCGTCATAATCCGCATTCGCCAAGCCCAAGGCCGCCTTCGATTCTTCAACAAATTTCGGCTGCCTATACGTTTCCGCGAGAAGAGCGCCGCTTGCCCTGTCCATGCCTGAAGCCACGATACGCAGGCCGGAGGGCAGTTTCTTGTCCTTCACAAGCTGGCGCTCGACAGAGGGCCAGTAGCTGCCCCACAGCGAGGCTTGCCGGGCGATAACGTCGGCGGGCTGCGCGCTGTCCGTAATTGCGGCAGCAAGGCTGTCTATCGCGGCGTCGGGGAGTACGGGAGCAGCCGACACTTCGCTGCGAACCATGCCGCGTAAATCTTCTGCGGCACGGAGCGCCGTGACATACGCCTGCGCGTTTTCCTGGCTTGGTGTTTTTGCCCAGGCCTCATATGCGCCGCGCACGCTTTCATCCCTGTTGACGAGATACCCGGCAGGGTCTTTTGCCCGGAATTCCTGGTCGGCCGCCACAGCCTTCTGCAAGGTTTCAAAGCTCTTTTGCTTGACCGCGAAATCCTCTCCGGGCGCAGGCTTGCGCTGTTCCAAAAGAGCCTTCTGCTGCTGCGCCGTGAGCTTGGAAACGGCTTGCAGGTCTTCGCCATACTGCCGGGAGGTTTCCAGCCTGGCCCAAATCTTTTCGCCCTTGTCCGGCCCATACGCAGCATAGACTTCCGCCCTGGATGGGGCGTTGGGGGCGTTCTGCCCCGTATTCCAAACGGCTATGCTGTCTTCAATCCTGCCGGACAGCTCCACCTGCATTTCCGCCATTTCCTGGCGCTTGAGGTGGTTGATTTTGCCTTGCAATTCCATGTCCTGCGCAGGCGTGAGGCCGCCGCCGCGGTATGCGCCGGATGCCGCCTGCCCCCTGGCGAGGGCAAGGGCCTGCGCTTCCTCTTGGGCATAACGCCTGCGCATCTTGCCCATGAACCGCTGCCGTGCAGCTTCATCTTTCTGTTCAGCCAGGGCTGTTTTGAACTCTCCGGGGCGTCCGCGAAGCTGGTAGGTGGCCGTGATACACTGCTCAAGCTGGGCCTGCGGCGCGGCATTCTTGTCCACCATGCCCCATGCCTCCCGCAAAATGCGGTTCGCCCCGCCGGGGCCGTGCTGCATGGCCGTGGACAGCATGACTTCCTGAAATGCATTGTTGCCGCCCAGCGCGGCAAACACGGCGCTGCCCTTCAGCTTTCCTTCAACGGGGGCTTTGTAGCTGGCCGCGAAGTGTTCCTGCTGGGCCTGTACCATTTCACCGCGCAACGGGCCTCTGGCTGCCTCCTGGAACAGCTTGTCAAACTCCGCAGACCCCACAGCATATTTGCCGCCGCCAAGAGCCGCATAGAGCTGCGGATGGCTTGTTTTCAGGCCCTGCATGAAGCTGTTGGCCGTGCCCTTGCCGCCCATGTTGTTGAACTGGAACAGGCCGTAGGACTTGCTGCCGCTGGTGTCGTGGGAGATATTGCCGGGGTCGCCGCCGGATTCATGCCCCACGGCCAGAGAACCCGGCCCGTTGTAGCCGCGCGCCGCATCCAAAGCGCGCTGCGCCCCGTCTACGTCCTTTCCGGCAAGCAGGCCCTCAACGTTTGACACAGCCGCATTTCGCCGCAGGGCCATGAGCTGCGCGTCTATATTGCGCCCTCCCTGCCATTGCAGCTTGCCGTCAACCTCGACGGTTCGCTGCCCGGCGAACATGCGCAGGGTTCTTTCCAAGTCCTGCATCGCCGCTTCTTTTTCCTCCGCAGAACGGGAGGGGTCTGCGAAAAGTTCCAGCGTCCGGGCTTCCGCAGTTGCAAGCAAACCCTTTTGGTTAATCTCTTCCTGCTGGTCGCGGTAGGTGACGGCCCGCTGCATGGACGGCTGCCGGATGCTTGCGGCCATCTGGTCAACGCCCTGCATCAAAAACGGATTGCCGCCCCATTTCTTTTGCAGCTTGTCATACTGCTCCTTGTGAAATTGGCCGTAGGCTTCCTCCGCATCCCGCGCGCTGACGCCCTGGTGCGTCTGCCGGTAGTTGCTGTCAAAGTCGCGCAGGGCGTCTTCATAGGCGATTTTGTCCGCCAGCAAGTCCGTGGCGTTCTGCATCCTCATGCGGTCAAGCCCGTACTTGGCGAGGGCGTCACCCAGCTTGTCCATGCCGTGCGCCAACTGTTGCAGCCCGTTCGGCAAGGCCGCCTGTCCGGGCGTCATAAATGCCGACGCCCCGCGGTATGGGGCCGCCTGCCCCGCGTTGGCCGTGGCAATGCCTACTTGGCTTTGGTGCGGTACAATCATGGGCATGGCGCTCTCCTACTTTTTCAGCGGCGACGGATTGTTCTTCTGATAGTTGTTGTAGATGCCGATGCCGTTGCCGATGCCGCCGAGCAGCGTTCCGGCCATGGCAAGGTTTGTTGCCCCCTGCCCGGCACCCGCGTTTGATCCCTGCCAGTTGTAGAATCCCTGCTGATTTTGCGCAGAATTGGCCGCGACTAGATGCTGCCACGCCGCCTGATTGGCGTTGGACATGATGACGTTGGAATCGTACTGGTGTTCCTGCGCGGATTCCGCCAAAAGGGACAGGTTGCTGCCGCTGTCCATTTCAAAGCCGGATGCGCCCATGTTGGCGCGCATTTCACCCATTTTGCGGGCGGCGTCGCGCTGCTGGCGTTCCCTGTCCGCAATGCCCTTTGAAATCTCGTTCCGCGCAAGCTGTTCCTGCGTGGCAGCTTCGTTTGCGGCAATCTGCGCATTGTAGGCCGCCATCTTTTCCTGCGCGGCCTGTTGCTGCTGCGCCTGCTGTTGCTGCGCGTACATGCTCACGGCGGTAGTTGCCACGGACACAACAATAGCCGCAGCGGTTGCATAGCCGGACATTATTTTTCCCTCAGTGAACCAAGGTTCTCAAACTCGTCTGTGAACTGCCGTTCCGCGGCGTCCACATCCTGCGCGTCCGTCGCAAACATCATGGTCATCCAGGTATCGGACAGGGCAACAAACGCCTGTTTGCGGCCCGGCTGCCCAAGCGTGACATGGTAGCCTGTGAGCCGGGTTGTTCCGTTGTCCCCGTAGGTCAGCACATCCCCGCTGATAATGAGGACGGTCGGAATTTTGATTGTCACCCCGGCCAGGGCCACGCCCGCAGGGAGCTTGATTGTGCGGGTGTAGATGCCCGCGTGGAATGCGTGTTCGGTGTGCAACGTGGCCTGCGGGCACTGGCGCAGGGCCGCTTCAAAGCGGCTCACGTTCGCAACGGCGTCCGGGGACATGGACGGGAGAGGCACAACGGCAGCGCCGGGCCTGACGGGTACGGTGATGCCGCTCATTTGCGCAGCTCCTTCATAAAAGCCCGGTTCGTTTCCCGGTAGCCGATGCGGGGCAACAATGTCGCCAGCCGCCCGCCGGATGGAGAACTGAACAGGATTGCGGGGGAACCGAGTTCGCGCGCCTCCTGTTCCGCCCGCCGGATAAGGGCCAGCCCGGCCCCCGTCTTGCGGAACGCCTTGCCCACAAACAGGCTTTCGGCCACAGCAACCGTGATGCCGTAGTGCGGCAGCGTGGGGGCCAGGATGGCGACAAAGCCGACAAGCTCCCCGTCCAGGTACGCGCCGAAGGCACGGAACGCGCCGTTGGCATCCAAAGCCTGGTAGACG
>Ga0310786_10010810_pt1 | contig 11441 bp, 9 predicted proteins | sample AusTroGonzalo_MG_FD_203881 | JGI IMG/M metagenome (GOLD analysis project Ga0310786, IMG submission 203881) | Bovine rumen microbial communities from tropical cattle in Woodstock, Queensland, Australia - Gonzalo_03 (v2) (version 2) | ecosystem: Host-associated > Mammals > Digestive system >... | reverse complement strand
ATTTTACCAGCACCTTGCGTGCGGTGCCGTTCTCAACGACGATGTTCAGTCCGCGTTTCATGCTGTTCTGGCGTACACCATTGATGCTGTAGACGGCCGTATTCTGAACGGGCTGTGCTGTCTTAGTAGTCTCGGCGATGCCCGTTAGGAGTTCCTGCGACTTCTCGCCAGCGTTGGCAATATAGATGTCGTAGAAGCCCACCTTCGAGTTCTTGTCGCACAGATATGCCCTGACGTAAACCTCGTCGGTGCCTTCGAAGCTGCGTGTGACGTTGGTGGTCAGGCGCTGGCGGTCTGTAATCTTGATGGTGTCACCCAGGGTCTGCCAGGCGCTTTCCCACAGGTTTCCGTCAGTAGCTACTTGAAGTACGACGTAGTGAGTGGCTTCGTTAGCCGGCTTGACAATGCTGCCAATGTTGATTACGATGTCAAACGGTCCCTTGAACTTGTTGGTGCTGACGATGTAGGCGTTGTAGGGGAAGGACGCATCCGTGGGCTGGGTGTTCTTGTCGGCCAGATTGATGATACACTTCGTGGCAGGGAAGTAGGGGTTGTTGTCGTCGACGGTAGCGTAGTTGTAGCCGTCCTTGTTGCCGTAGAGGGTGCCTGTCGACAGGTTCTCCCAGTCTACCAGCTGTCCGCGCGAGCGAACCAGCCAGCCGTTGCCGAAGTCCTTTTCCTCCTCAGGATTCATCTCGCTGTATTTGAGTACTGTGGTCTCGTCACCCGTCTCAGGGTCAGTGACAGTTTCTTCCGTGTAGCCTGCGTCAACGTTATAGAAGGCATAGGTGGCCTTCTGCTTGCCCCATGAGAAGTAGTAGGCGGTCGACGTGCTGCCCTCATTGTATTCCGCTGGGTTGGCGTCCATGTGTGCTACGATGTCTATGCGAGGTTGCATATTGTCAACGCCCACTTCGATGGCTGTAACGTCAGAGCTCACTTTGTCCTCGTCAGTGGCAAAAGCGTAAAGGGTCTTGGGGTACTTTAGCACGATAGGTTCGCTGTACTTTGTCGAGCTGACGGTATCGTTGGTATTGCTGTAGTTATACCAGATAGTGCCCTCACCACTCATGGTGACGGTGGTCTGGCCGTTACCTTTCTCCATGCTCAGGGTGGGAGGCGTTGCCTGACTCTTCAGGTCGATGACTTTCTCGCCGACTTCGCTCAGCAGGTAGCCGTCGCCCAGTACAACAGCCTTGACGGTGCAGGCGGTCGTCAGGTTGAAAGTGCCTGTGTAGGGCGTACTGCCCTCAGTAGGCATGGATCCATCGGTTGTGTAGAAAATCTTGGCACCAGGGACGTTGCTACTCAGGGTGACATCGGTGTTCATGTTCCTATATGCCAGAGTGATGGTGGGGGCAGGAGCCTTCGTTACCTCAGCCTTTGAGTTGGCAGCCAGTCTTATGGCGTTCTGCAGCAGGCTGCTGTTGCCGGCTGAGACGTAGATGTAGGCATTGTGACCATTGTTATGGATGTGTGAGGTCACAATTACGCCGTCAAGGTCGGTACTGCCGATGATGTCGTTAGCAAAGTAGGGATCAAGGTTGGCGACACCCATGACACTGGCATCCGACTCTACGAACTTGACGCCCTCTTCTTCCATATAGGCCACGCCGTTGAACAGGACGTTATAAGGGTTATCGATGCAGAAGATATTGAACTCCGTGTCAACTGACTTTCCAAGTCCCCAGAGGTCGTACAGGCTGCTGCTGGTATTGACGATGGGCGTCCATGCCAAAGCTTCCTTCAGCACAGCGGCATAGGCGGCGTCGGTCACGTTTGAGGCAACGATGACGGCGTCGTAGGCTCTTAGCTCTTCGGCCGTCTTCTGAGTCTTGGCAATGTTGATGGACTCTACGTCGTAGTTCTCGATGCTCTTGGCTACGGCCAGCGTACCGTCGGTAGTTCCCTGGTACAGGTAGGCCAGTGTCGATTTCTGCGTGTTGTCGCCTACCTCTATATAGTAGATGTGGCAGCCGTTGGTGTTGCGCACGGTGATGTCGTAGGTACCGTCGTCGTTGGCTTCATCCTCAGCAACGGTGGGCACCACCCACGCCTGATCCTGATAGGTGGTGGGCGCCTCTACGGCACTGCCGTCAGGGGCAGTAAGCTGTGTACCCGTGTTCCCGCGTCCGATGAATAGGTTGACACCACGGGCTTCGGCAGGCTTGTGCGACTCGACACCCATCTTGATGGTCGTGCCAGGCTTCACCTTTGGAATGATGAAGTAGTTGATGTCCTTACTACCCAGCCACAAGTACTGTGGGCCGTGGTATTCGCCTAGCGAGGTCGAGGGGTAGTTGACGGCGATAGCCAGTGCGCGAGCCTTCGAGTTGATGAACAGCAGACCGTCAAGCTCGTTGATGGCTCCACCGTTGGCGGTCAGTGTCTCACCTTCGGCATTGCTGGAACCTACCTGCCAGAAGCAGTTGTTGTCGACGGTTGTCCCGTTGCCTTTTTCGTCGTCGCTCCAGTCGGCTCCGGCTATGAGGTTGGTAACCGTTGCAGCACTCCAGTTGGTGAAGTCCCACTTCCGATAGTTTTGTGCATTGACTCCTAATGCGATTAGGAGCATAGCAGTGATAGAGAGTAAAAAGATTTTCTTCATTTGCGTAATAGTTTTAGTTGTGATTAGTAATTCAGGTGCAAAATTACAAAATAAGGTGGAAAACTTGACTGTTATGCGCGCGCTTTTTGTGTAATAAATGTTAATTTGCTTGCAGGATTGCGAGTTATTTGGTATTTTTGCACCATAAAATAGGCTACAGATGAGGCCAATAAGGAGATTATTACTACTACTAATACTAATGTTGTGTTGTCGGCCAATGGTAGCGGCTGAAGAACCTGAAGATGTAACAATAATGTTGCAGCAGGAGTTGGCTGTGGCCCAAAAGCGGGCTATTCAGTTTGAGACGGCATTGGTAGTAGTGACGGTTGTCTATATCATTATCTATATTATGGGGCGTCGGCGACTGATGCGGAAGTTATGGAAGCGCAACAAGGAATTGAAGACGGCGCTGGGCAAGGCTGAAGAGTCTGACCGCATGAAGACGGCCTTCATCCGCAACATGAGTCACGAAATACGGACACCGCTGAATGCCATCAACGGCTTTTCGCGGATTCTCAATTCCGAGGGTGAGTCGTTGAGTAGTGAGGAACGGACCGATATGGTGGAGCGCATCACCAGGAACGTCGAAGGCATCACCAAAATTGTCGACGAGTTGATTGACATGTCGGAGGGCGAGAGCAGTTTTGAGATAGGCATCGTGCACGTAAACGAGCTCTGCCGCCGTATGATAGGTGAGGTGAAAAAGAATAATGAAAAGGGACTTTTCCTAATGTTGGACTCTGAACTTCCTGAGGACTTCGTCATCGAAAGCAACGAGAAGAATATTGCTCGTATTTTACGTCACATCTTTAGTAACGCTCTGAAATTCACCGAAAAAGGCAGCATTTCCATGTATTGCGAGAAACGTGACGAGCAGGTGGTTATCAGCATTTCCGACACTGGCATTGGTATCGCCCCTGAGAAGCGCGAGGAAATTTTCAAGAACTTCGTCCAGTTGAATGAAAATGCAGACGGTGTAGGTCTCGGACTGACGCTGAGCCGACGGTTGGCGCGGAGGCTGGGGGGCGACGTTGTGCTTGACGAAACTTATACAGGCGGTTCCTGCTTCCAGTTGCTGTTGCCTGTGAGATCAGAAACCGCCTGATATATCTATTTTTCTGTATTTACCTGTGCTTCCTGTTGGCACGCTGTTCGCGGTATTTCGCCTTCTGCTTGGCCGAACCTGAGCCGTGCGCACCAGTGATGTACTTCTTTTTCTTGGCCTTGGTCTTCACCTTCCCCTCGTTGGGGTCTTTTCTTTCGCCACCCCTTCCGAAGGAAATGCCTCGCTCCAAGATACTTTGGAAATCTTCTTCTCCTGTCATATACTATTAGGTATTTGCTCCCCTTCCCTCGCAAGGAGGGGTTGGGGGAGGGTATTCTTAATGGTGGAACAGGCGAACACCCGTGAACGTCATGGCGATGCCATACTTGTCGCAGGTCATGATGACATGGTCGTCGCGAACCGAACCGCCGGCCTGGGCAATGAACTCAACACCGCTCTTGTGGGCACGCTCAATATTGTCGCCGAAGGGGAAGAAGGCATCCGAGCCAAGGGCAACCTTCGTGTTCTGGCCAATCCAAGCCTTCTTTTCTTCTAAGGTCAGCACCTCGGGCTGCTCTGTGAAGAACTGCTGCCAGGCACCGTCGCGCAGCACGTCGTCGTGCTCGTCCTCCGATATGTAGACGTCGATGGTGTTGTCGCGGTCGGCACGGCGGATACCTTCCTTGAAGGGCAGGGACATTACCTTCGGATGCTGGCGCAGCCACCAGATGTCGGCCTTGTTACCAGCCAGGCGGGTGCAGTGGATACGACTCTGCTGGCCGGCGCCGATGCCGATGGCCTGTCCGTCCTTCACGTAGCATACAGAGTTCGACTGCGTGTACTTCAGCGTGATGAGGGCGATAATTAGGTCGCGCTTGGCTTCTGGCGTAAACGTCTTGTTCTGTGTGGGAATGTTCTCAAACAGGGCAGGATCGTCGAGCTTGATTTCGTTGCGGCCCTGCTCGAAGGTGATGCCGAACACTTGCTTGCGCTCTACGGGCTCGGGCTTGTAGGTGGGGTCAATCTTGATGACGTTGTACGTGCCCTTGCGCTTGTCCTTCAGGATTTCGATGGCCTCAGGCGTATAGTCGGGGGCAATCACGCCGTCGCTCACCTCGCGCTTCAGCAGCAGGGCTGTCGTGGCGTCACAGGTATCGCTCAGGGCCACAAAGTCACCATACGATGACATGCGGTCGGCACCGCGGGCACGGGCATAGGCACAGGCTATCGGACTCTCGTCCAGCCCTTGGATATCGTCGACGAAATAGATCTTCTTCAGCGTGTCTGTCAGCGGCAGACCGACGGCGGCACCTGCAGGGCTCACATGCTTGAACGAGGCGGCAGCAGCCAGTCCAGTGGCTTCCTTCAGTTCCTTCACCAACTGCCACGCATTAAACGCGTCGAGGAAATTGATGTAGCCGGGGCGGCCGTTAATTACTTCAATGGGCAACTCTCCTTCCTGCATGAAGATGCGTGAAGGCTTCTGGTTCGGATTGCATCCGTACTTTAATGCTAATTCTTTCATATTTTGATGGTTTTCCGTTTCTGGCTGCAAAGTTACGAATAGTTGAGCGCAAAACAAAAGAATTTATTCGTTTTTTTTGCAGAGACGAAAAAAGTTGGCAGGCGAGAGAAAAAAAGTGGGCAAAGATGCAGATTTCTTATAAATTAATTGTACTTTTGTACCCTACATACTAATTTAGGACAATTTATGAGATTCCAACTTCGACTTCGACAAATTCTTTTGGCGCTTATGTTCCTGCCATTGTTGGCTCAGGCTGTGATTCCCGACATCAGATTTCGTCGACTTGACACGCGCGACGGATTGTCGAACTCGCAGGTGAACTGCATCCTGCGCGACTCTCGTGGTTTCGTATGGCTGCCTACACCCTTCGGCCTGTGTCGCTACGATGGCTACCGCTTCCGCACGTTCTACTCGTACGAGCAGGACACGACGACTATCCGTTCGAACCGCGTCAACATGGTGATGGAAGCCTACGACGGCCGCCTGTGGTTGGACCACGGCATGAACTACGCCGTCTACAACCCCATTACCGAGGTGGTGGAACGGTGGCCGACAGCGTCGTTGGAGTCTTACGGTATCACAGGCGGTGCTGAGCATTTGTGGATTGACCCTGCGACAAAACGCTTCTACGTAAAGACGTGGGATGACGGCTATTTCATCTACGACCCCGCCTCCAAGAAGCTGACAAACATTCCTTTCGGCTACAAGCACGGCGAGTTTCCCAAGGAGTTCGGCATCATGTGCTACGCCCGTTCGAAGGAGGGCATGCTGTTGGTGTCGAACCTGGGCGAGTTGATGTGCATCGACGATGAGCAGGGTGTCGTACTCTGGCGAAACGACTTTGTCAGACGCAGCTTGAACGACACCTACAACGACTATTGGCTCTACTACGACAAGGACGACATCACGTGGGTCATCACCCACTCCAAGGGTACTTACATCTATGAGCCGAGGGAGAAGCGATGGTACACGTCGTTGACCGAGTTGATGCGTGCCAAGGGATTCCAGGACGTGCCCGACGACATTATCGTCTGGGAGGTGCGTTACGACAAGAAAGGCTATCTCTGGGTGGCTACCGACCATCTGGGCGTGCTGCTGCTCGACTTCAAGACCAAGGAGTGGCGACAGTTTACCAATGTGAAGGGCGACGATACCTCTTTGCCGGATATTACGGCCAAGCACCTTTATGAAGACCAGCTGGGACGCATGTGGGTGGCTACCTATAAGAACGGTGTGGCCATGAGTACCGACGCCATGTCGAACTTCTCAAGTTTGGCCTTGGGCGACATCAACGCCATCACCGAGGACAAGGACGGTCATTACTGGCTGGGACTCAACTCGGGTGGCATCTTGAAGGTCGACCCGGTGACGATGGAAGTGGAGGAACGCTACAACAAACAATCCATAGGCGTGCTGAACGACGTCATCGTAGGCAGCTACACGGCTAAGGACGGCACACTGTGGTTCGGCACGTGGGAAGGCGGACTCATCAGCTATCGCAACGGACAGTGGGCAAACTACACGGCATCGATGCCTGGTAGTGCCTTAATGACCAACAACATCTGGGGTATCACGGAAGACTACTGGGGCAATATCTGGGCTGGCGTGTTGGGCGGCGGCGTGGTGCGCATCGACAAGCGCACGGGCAGCCAACGTTCCTGGACAACCAAGAACTCGAACATCAATACCGACTGGACCAACAGCATAGCAAGGACCGCCAACGGTTGGATTATAGCCGGTAACTCTGAATACTGCACGATGGTGAACCCCCAGACCAAGAAGCTTATTAACCTGCCACTGCCCCACGACGAGAAGTCGTACACCATCTCGTCGGCAACCACTCAGGCGCTGATGGACGGCAGGGGACTCATCTGGCAGGGCTCGGCCTCGGGCGTCAACGTGTTCGACGTGAAGACCAAGCAGAGCACCCTGCTCGACATGAAGTCGGGCTTCTATGGCAATAGTGTCGTGGCGTTGACCGAGGATGACCGCGGTACCATCTGGGCGGTTACCGACCATGGTGTCTCGGGCATTACTCCTCAGCAGGAAGACGGCGTTTGGACGTTTGCCGTGCGCAGCTTTAGCGAGCACGACGGTTTGCAGCCTGGTCCCTTCAACCAGCGTGCCATCTACTACTCGAAAAGGGGTAAGCTGCTGGTAGGCGGACAGGACGGACTCGACATCATCAACACGCGCGAGTTGGCTAACAATAATGCGGAGGAGCGGCCGATGTTCAGTGGATTGGTGATTTACGACAACCTGATTGAGTCGGGACATGAGTATAATGGGCGCGTGGTGCTCAAGAAGGCTTTGTTTGACTGCGACAAGCTGAACCTGAAACACGACGAGAACCATTTCACCATCCAGATGGCCTCCGACAACGGCGGTGTGAAGAACAGTACGCGCTTCATCTACCGACTGGAGGGCTACAGCGACACATGGGTGAAGACTGCCCCCGTGAATCCCAACATCAGCTACATGGGACTTCCTGCAGGCTCCTACACCCTCTGCGTGCGTATGTTCAAGGACGACGGTACGATGGGCGAATACGAAAGTCGGCTCGACATCATCATCGGCACGCCTTGGTATCGCTCTTGGTGGGCTATCCTCATTTTCCTGCTGTTAGCGGCAGCCGTTGCGTGGAAACTGCTGGCAGGCAGACTTCAGAAGAAATAGTAATAAAAAACATCGAATGATATGGAAGCAAAACGAAAAGCCCTGCGCAAACTTCTTGAAGCGGTAGAGAAAGAACTGCTGCACAAACCCGACCGTAAGACGCTCGACCGACTGTCGTTGCTCGTGGGGTTCCAGAACTGGGACTCGTTCCAGGACGCGCTGCACGGCGATGTCAGTGCCGACGAGAACTACAAAATAAAAAGCTCAACCGATTAGTTGAGCTTTTTATACGTGTTCATCTTGCGTTCACTTATTCAGCAGAAACAGGACGACGCTTCTCCTTGATGCGAGCAGCCTTACCAGTGAGCTTGCGCAGATAGTAAAGCTTAGCGCGACGTACCTTACCAACCTTGTTCACCTCGATAGAGTCGATATTCGGCGACTCGATGGGGAAGATACGCTCAACACCCACGGTGCCCGACATCTTGCGGACGGTGAAACGCTTCTTGTCACCATGGCCACAGATCTTGATGACTACGCCACGGTAGAGCTGGATACGCTCCTTTGAACCCTCGATAATTTTGTAAGCGACGGTGATAGTGTCACCAGCCTTGAACTCTGGGAACTTCTTGCCGGTTGCAAATGCTTCTTCAGCAACTTTAATTAAATCCATTGCTTTAATTTTTTAATTTTTAAAATCTTAATTTTGCTGTATCGTTCCAACGCAACATAACAGGCAACTCGTGACTTCCTGCCAGCGATTACGCGGAAAGCGGGTGCAAAGGTACAACTTTTTTCTCATTTAAGAAAACTTTTCGCTTTTTTTTTGTAATTTTGCACCCAGAAAATATAATAATGATGAATAAAAGACTACTTATTTACGTTTGTTTCGGGACTTTTTTGTTGTTGTCGTGCCGGTCACACTACCAGCTTTCAAGTATTGAACGCACTCGGATAATTGTCGACAGCCGATACGATCAGAATCCTGATGAGGTTGCTACCAAGTTTCTTGCACCTTATAAGCATGTGAACGACAGCATCATGGGACCCGTTATGGGACGTGTGGCCCACAGCATGGCTTCGTCGCGTCCAGAGAGTGACCTGTCCAACCTTCTCAGCGACGTCTTGGTATGGGCAAGCTCGAAGTATGGCGAACAGCCCGTGCTTGGCATACAGAACATGGGAGGCATCAGGTCAGCCCTCGTCAAGGGTGAAGTGACCTACGGCAACCTGCTCGACGTTGCGCCGTTTGAGAACAAGATTGCCTTCACCACACTTACGGGCGAGACGCTGCTGAAGTTGTTCCGGCAGATTGCCAACCGTGGCGGCGAGGGCGTCAGCCGTGGGTGTGAGCTGGTCATCAGCAAGGACGGGCAACTCGTTTCGGCACGTCTGCACGGCAAGGAAATCGACCCGAAGGCCGACTATCGCGTGGTAACCATCGACTATCTGCTGGGTGGCAACGACGGTATGAGTGCCTTGAACGAGGGCCACGATGTGACGTTACACCAGGATAGCAGCTGCAATACCCGCTTCATCCTGATGGATTATTTCAAGGAGAAGGCTGCAAAGGGCGAGGAGGTCGACGCCAAGGTAGAAGGAAGAATTAAGGTAGTAGAGTAAATGACAGTAAAGCGTAATGATATGAAAAGAAGTCTATATATATATAATAAGGTGGTTTCAAGGTTGGTAGTGGCTTTCTTGCCTTTCTGCCTTCTCACCTTTTTGCCTTTGGATGCCAGTGCCAAGAAGCAGCGACAGCTCATTGTGCTGCATACCAACGATACCCACTCGACGGTGATGCCCGTCAACGAACATCTCGACGACAAGAGACTTGCCGGACGCGGAGGATTCCTGCGTCGCGTCAGCATGATCAAGGAAGAGCGCCGTCAGCATCCCGACCTGCTGCTGTTCGACAGTGGCGACTTCTCGCAGGGTTCTGGCTACTACACCCTGTTCAAGGGCGAGGTAGAGATTGGACTGATGAACGAGATGGGCTACGATGCTGCCACCATCGGCAACCATGAGTTCGACTTCGGACTCGACAACATGGCACGCATCTTCCGCATGGCTAAGTTCCCGATAGTCTGTTCCAACTACGACTTCACAGGCAGCGTCTTGGAGGGGTTGGTCAAACCCTATATTGTCTTGAAACGTAGTGGTGTCAAGATTGGTGTCTTCGCCCTTAGCCCCATTCTGAAAGGACTGGTGTCGGCCAAGAACTTTGGCTCGCTGAAGTTCCTCGATCCTGCTGAGATGGCTCAGAAGTACATCGACATCCTCCGTCAGCAGGAGAAGTGCGACGTCGTCATCTGCATCAGCCATCTGGGCTGGAGTTCTGACGAGTATTCCGACCAAAACGTCCTGAGTGCCATCGAAGGTTGCGATATTGTGCTTGGCGGACATACTCATACCTACATGTCCGATTTGGAGTATACCCCCGACAAGACCGGCAAGATGATTCCTGTCGACCAGAACGGCAAGCACGCCGTCTTCGTGGGAAAGCTCGTGCTCAACCTTGAGAAGAAGTAGTCCGAATTACTCGAAGTAGAAGGTCAGCGTAATCAGTTTGGAGTGTCCCGACTTGACGCTGTTGGTGTAGATGCGCTGGTTTCCATCCGTCAGCTCGTCGGCATGGCCGTGGTCAAGTGCGTCGATGAGGCTGTAGCTGAACTTCAGCTCCGGAATAAACTTGAAGAACGGCAGGTACAGGTCGCAGCCCAGTCCGACCTCTATCATCGTGTCGTAGCGCTTCAGCTGAATAATGTCCTGCGACTTGCTCGTCAGGTTGATCATTGGGTTCACCCCGCCAATAATGTAGGGCCGGTAGTTGTTGAAACGTTCGGCCGCAAACTTCAGGTTGATGGGGAAGGCAATGTACGTATTCTTCATGTCCTGACGCTGCTCCAGAATGCGCCCGTCGGCATCCAGACGGTTCAAGTGACGGAACGTCAGGTGCTTGGCACCGAAGTGCATTGTCGGGCAAAGACGTATCGAGAGGTGCTTCGACAGTCGCTGGTCGGCCAGCACGCCCACGCTGAAGCCTGGGTTCCAGTTGTCCTGGTCGCACACCACCGTCTCCGTTGACTCCGTCCCGTCCTCAAGTGTGATGAGCTGCGGCCCGAGGTTCTGAAACTCGATGTCCTGCATGTGGAAGCCTACGCTGATGCCGAAGTGCGTAGGCCGCAAGTCGATGTACGGCTTGTGCTGCGGCTTACGATCCTGAGCACCGATTGTTATTGCCAGTGCCAATATATATAATAAGGTGAAGAAACGTTTCATCATCATTATTAACGTGGAAACGTGCCGATTATTATGTCGGCAGCAATTTCGACATCGTATAAATTGCAAAAAAATATACCAAATGTTAGGTATATTTCAAAAATAATATTTACCTTTGCATCACAATAATTGAGTATTAATTAATTTTTTTATTAAACATTTTAAGATTATGGCTTACGTAATTGGTGACGACTGCATCGCATGTGGAACATGTGCAGGTGAGTGCCCCGTTGAGGCTATCTCTGAGGGCGAGAAGTATGTAATTGACGCTGACGCTTGCACGGAGTGCGGTACTTGCGCTTCTGTTTGCCCGTCAGAGGCAATCTCTCTTCCGGCTTAATTCGTCTGATTGAGCTTTATAAACC
>Ga0310786_10010809_pt1 | contig 11441 bp, 10 predicted proteins | sample AusTroGonzalo_MG_FD_203881 | JGI IMG/M metagenome (GOLD analysis project Ga0310786, IMG submission 203881) | Bovine rumen microbial communities from tropical cattle in Woodstock, Queensland, Australia - Gonzalo_03 (v2) (version 2) | ecosystem: Host-associated > Mammals > Digestive system >... | reverse complement strand
TCGAGAAGAACTGGTTTATGTTTGATGAGCCTTGGATAGTCGATTATCTCGGCGTGTCCAAGTTCTACAAACACGCTGTCAGTATCGAGGATTTCGACAAGCTCTTTGAACTCGACCCCACCGAACTGAAGAATACGATTGCCGATATGTCGGAAGGACAGAAGCGTTCGCTCGCATATAGAGCAAGGCGTCTTATCTCCGAAGGCGAAATCGATTCCAGAAAGGTCGTTGCCGCTCTCGAAGAGGCATTGCATACGGAGCTGATAGAAAAATAAGGGGGTGGGTCTATGAGTGTCCCCTATGATGTGTTCAGCGGCGCGTTTCTGGCCAAGGTCACGGAATATGATTTTTTGAACATGATGGACAAAGACCGTGAAGACGTGGTCGACGGTTACATGAAACGTGCAATAGCTGAATTCAATAAGATATGTAAATATGATTTGTCGACGGGTGATGATGAACTGCGCGAGTTCGATATAGACATAGCCGACGGTGATATTGATGAGATAGTTAATATTGTGTCTGACGGCATGGTCGTGCAGTGGATGCGGCAATATTTATATAGGGCGGACAATCTCGAAAATATCTTGAATACCCCCGACTTCTATGCCTATTCACCCGCCGAGCTGACTTACCGCATTACTAATGCGTATCAGCAAACACGGAAGAATTTTATACAGGACATGAGGGAGTATTCATATAATCACGGGGATCTCACCACGTTACACACATGAGCAACCCCGAGTGTCTGTATATACCACAGGAGAGTCTTGACAACTATCTTGATGGGCTCGTTGCTCAATTTTTCAAAATTCTCCCTCTGAAAGAAAGCGGCGAGACTTCGCTTAATGAGTATATGAAGAGTCTCAAGGCTGAGTTAATGGGGTGCGGCTATCTGTATTCCAACCTCAACTATGACTCGATGTTTACTTCCCTGCTCGGTATCTTGACGTTTCTCATTGAAAACGAATGTACCGTGCGCGAGGTTAAGCGGGAGGTTTTCAAGGCTATCTCAATTTGCAAAAAACTCAAGGCCAAGTATGGCTGTAAGGAGTGTGACTAATGAGCGTCTGGGCGACTTATGAGGCGCGGCTGTGTTCCAGAGCAGATCCGCCGGGCAATCCCCAGCGAGTGTCTCAGAAGGAGCACATCCAGAGTCGTATGCAACGTAAGATTACGGCGTCATTGTCGTATCAACATGTGTGTATTCAATATGGAGGCAAATGTGAGGAGCGCCGTGTCGCCATAATCGACAAATCGGAGCTGGACACCAAGAAATTGTTTTCTATGCCGAACGAAGATTTGCCCCACGGCGGTCTTGTGTTCTGGGCAGACAATGTCTGGCTTATTACCGAGAAGGACGCTCATAGTGAATTTCGTACCGAGTGTGTTATGCGCCAGTGCAACCATGTGCTTAAGTGGATTGACGAAGAGGGTAAGCTTATCGAGAAGTGGTGTATCGTCGAAGATGGTACTAAGTACCTGATAGGCGAACGCAACGCAAAGATAATGACCATTGGCGATGCTCGACTGGGTATTACCGTCGGGCGCGACCCAGATACCGTCAAGCTCGGCAGAGGTCGCAGATTCCTTATCGACGACCCCGAGTCGCCTGATCCGCTTGCGTATCAAATCACGAAGTCCAACAAGTTTTTCCATGCGTATAACAAAGAGGGTGTTTTCAGATTCATCCTTAACGAAGTGCAGCGCACGGATAACGATAATGTTGAAATGGGCATCGCGGATTATTATAGCTGGCATCCGAAATACGAGCGTGTGCCGTCTGACGTACAGCAAGACCTGACTATCGAAGAAGTAGTCGAGGACGCTATTGATCGTGAAGAAGCCAAGCCCGAGACTATTGAGGAAACGGGGGTATGGCTCTAATGATGCTTGACGAGTTCTTTGATTACAAGAATAGATTGATGGAAATGTTGTGCAACAACCCAGATGTGGTACATCTCGTCACGGATTGCTCAACGGCTGACGTACCGAACTACGATTTACCGTATACGCAGATATTCCCCTACGAGTTTATTCCGGAGACTGTCGGCGAGGGACAGACATTCATCTGCTTTGATGTAGATATCACTAAAGTATACAACAAGACATTTTACCAGCCGGTCATTTATATATGGGTCTTTACGCACAAGAGCAAATTCAGACTCCCCGACGGAGGGGTGCGGCTGGATCAGTTGGCAGCGGTGATAAATGAGCAATTGAATGGCAGCAGGTTCTATGGACTTGGCACGCTTGAACTCCATTCGGTCGAACGGTTTGTACCGATACTCGACTACAACGGTCGCGTGCTTACATTTACGACCAAGGACTACAACAGACTTTCACCGAGCAACAAGGCGGTTCCATCGAACCGCAAAGACCGTCCAGTCTACCCGAGTAATTCCAACGCGAATACGGGCACGACCGACCCCGTCGATCCCGGCGACCCTGGTGATCCCGGCGACGGCGGCTCAGATAACGGTGGGGGTGGCGTAAATCCGTAGCCTTCTTTACGCACAGAAATACGATATTAATGATTATATCAGCATACGAATACCGACGGTCGGTGAGATATTAGACAACGAGACTGGATATTATTCGCTCGTTTCAATGCTTACATCCGACCCGATTGATATGATGGTACCCCTCGATGAGGCGGGGATTGATTTTACCACCATCAACGACTACGACCTGTTTCTCCTACTGTTCACGGCAATGAAAGAACAGGACACAAGCATGATATTTGGCGACCTTGATTTATCTGGATTTAATACGGCCATCAACGAACAAAATGAGATGGTTGTCCTGTATGACGAGCGTCATAATTACGTGATAGACCGTGGAATCCAAAATAAAATCGCATTATGCTTACGGGAGATTCATGGCATTGAGCGCAATACAAAGACTCCCGCTAATGAGGAGGCAAAGCGCTATATGATTGAACGCGCCCGTTCAAAGGCGCGCAGACATAAACGGAAAGAAGCGGAATCTCAGCTTGAACCGCTCATAGTGGCAATGGTCAATACCGAACAATTTCGCTATGGGTATGCCGAGGTCAGAGATCTTTCCATATATCAATTTAATAGGAGTGTCCGACAAATCATCAACAAGGTCGAGTATGAACACCGTATGCACGGTGTATATTCGGGCACTATAAGTATAAAAGACCTGAATCCTAAAGATTTGGATTGGGTATCAGGTAAGTAGCGGGCTCGCTAGGGCACGCTATTTTATTATCTTCACAAGGAGGTTTTACAATGGCTTTTCCTGATATTACCCTTACGAGCCTTGAAACTATAACCGCGTTTGACCCGGCCTCCGGCGATTTCCTGTTCATGCTGGATGAGCTCCAGAGCGCCAGCCTGCAGCAGAGCGAAGAGACCGTCGATATCACCGGTAAGCAGGGCCGTAGGCTTAACTCCCTCAAGAGAAATAAGTCCGTTACCGTTTCCGGTACCAACGGTCTGGTTTCTGGCGGTATGCTCGCCGTTCAGTCCGGTAGCGAAGAGGGCTTCGTTCATAAGTCCGCTCTTGTCAGATGGACTGATTATCTTGTCGTTTCCTCCAACGCCGCTACCACGAACTTTGTCGCGGTCGGCGAAGAGGGTGCGGAAATTGACCAGCTCTACATCAAGGAGAGCAATGGTACTCTCGGCGCCAAGCTTACCCAGAGCGACACCGCTTCCGCAACGACCTTCACCTATAACCCGACGACCAAAGAGCTCGGTTTCAGTGGCATAGCTGACAACACCGAGATCGCGGTCTTCTATGATCGTCAGATCGAAGCCGATGTTCTGGAGAACGACTCCGGTAAGTATGCCCGTAAGTGCACCCTCTACATCGACGCGTTCGGCGAAGACAAGTGCGCGAACATCTATCGTGTACAGATCTGCATCTTCCAGGCCGACTTCAACGGCAACTTCACTTTCGACATGGGCGACAACCAGACCGTTCACTCCTTCGAGGCTAACGCTCTGGCTGGCGCTTGCGGCTCCAGCGGTCTGTACTGGACGTTCACCGTCTTTGGCGACAACGCCGAAGACTCTGGCGACCTGCCCGTTCTGAACCACATTGCCATTACCACGCCGCCGTCTGATGTTTCTTACAGCGTCGGCGAGTCCTTTGACCCGACTGGCATGGTAGTCAAGGCATACTATGGCGCAGACGATGTTACTGGTACTGTGATTACTGGTTACACCTATTCTCCTGCTGGCGCCCTTGCGGCTGGCAACACCAGTATCTATGTCATGTTTACCGACAACGGTATCACTCAGGTTGCGGAGCAGGCTATTTCCGTTTCCTAATTCGGAGGCGGCATAGTTGGCAACAATCATTAAGAAGTGCCGCGTTTGCGGTAAGGACTACGAGGCGTGCCGTTCTGTCACCCCAAAAGTCGGGGTATTCAGATGGCAGTCTGTCGCGTGTTCTCCCGAATGCGGAGCGGAATATTTGCGTCGTTTGCGTATTTCCCGCGGACAGCTCGTTGAGCCCGAGCAGAAAGAGCCCGAGCCCGAGATTAAAGTTGAAGAGGAGCCCAAGAGTGTCGAGGAACCGACCCCCGAGACCCCAAAGCCCGCTCCGAAACGCACGCGCAAGAAGAAAACGGACGCAGAAGAATAATAGTTTAGGAAGGCGGATTCATTTCCGCCTTCCTAATTTTACATAAGAGGTGAAATTTTGAACGTACTCGCAGTAGACCAAGCGCGCAAGGGCGGATGGTGTGTGATGGACTACGACACAAAGAAAATAGTCGCCATCGGAATGTTCGACTTTCCCGCCAACAAGTATACGTTTATTGGTGCGGTGGTTGAGATATGTGACTTGGTCGAAGAACTAATGGAGAAGAGCGGGGCGTCGGCAGTGTTCATTGAGGACATACAGCTCAGGCGCAACGTATCGTCATTTAAGAAACTGGCACAACTACAGGGGGCACTCGCTGCGGATTTTGAACGCAGAGAATACTTGTATGATTTTATTCCCCCGACGAGGTGGCAGTCATATTGCAACGCCAGAGGGCGCAGCGAAAAAGAGAAAAAAGCGAAGTTGACCGAGATAAATACAGAGGGCAAGAAGGCGTCCAAGCAATTATCGATCCAGTATGTCAAGGAGAAGTTTGGTATAGAGACGGCGGACGATAACTTGGCGGACGCGATTTGCATCTGCGACTATGTGGTCAACAATATCGAAATTCGACAGAGATGAACGAAAGGATGAATTAAATGAGCGAAAACAAGATTACCGCAATCGACATAGAGGAAATCATCAAGAAGGATATTGAGGCCGGCACCAACGTTCCGCACTATACATTCGAGTGGTGTAACGGTGTGACTGTGGATGTGGCTCATAGTGTGCCGTTCGCGACCGAGCTCGCAATTATTGAAGCAATGGTGCAGTCATGCTTCGATGATGATGACAATTATTATCCCGTACTTGTGGATATGATGTTCCGCCACGAAGTGATTGCTAAGTACACAAACATAGAGCTGCCGGACGATGTCGAGGTATGTTATGCGTTGTTCTACAATACCGACTTATGGCTGCACGTGTCTGAATATATTGATGCGGTGCAGCTTGCCAATATTCAGGACGCGGCGTATGAAATGATCCGGCGTAGAAATGATATGCGCGCAGAGGCTCTAAAGAAAAGCGTGGAGTCCATGGTTGAGAGTTTCTCGAAAATCACAGATGCTTTTGATGGAGTTTCTGCCGCCGATATTAGCGGGGTGTTCAGTGCCTTTGCTAATGGTGGCATAGATGAATCTAAAATAGTGAACGCTATCCTTGCCAACAAGGAGGCGGCAAAGTAAAGGGTGGTGTTTTATGGCGCAGCGAGCTACAAGTTTTAAAATGCTTGCGAAACTGATAAATGATGATTTGCGCGTTATGCTGGAAAGTGACGTGGCTAAATATATGGAAGATGTGCTTAGAGAGCATATCTATTCAGATATTTACGATGTTAGTCAGCCGGGCGAAAACAAGTGGCTCCATCATACAACATATCGGAGACGCTATGGGTTGCCGCAACGTGTTCGAGCCTACACAAATAAACGCGGTAATATCGTGCGAGTTACCAGTACAGCCACGGCGCGCAATCCAATTTACGATGGATCGCGCTGGGGTGCCCCTGGAGCATTTTTAAATATGCTTCAAGAGGGAAACATGGGTTTTTTGTCACAGTATACACATTACGGTTACTTCCCGCGCCCGGCATTAGAAAACGCACAGCATGAGATTGAGACAAGCGGTATCATATTGGCTATGATATCTCGCAAATTTGGATAATATATATATACCAATATAGATAGGTGGTGGTGAGATGGCAGAAGATATGTATGAAATTAGTGTGCAGGCAGTAGCCGATAATTCTCCCGCTGCAGCGGCAAAATTTCAAAGTTCGTTGCTTGGGTTGAGCAAAAACACAAAAGCGCAGGTTGAGGTCGAGGTATCCCCTAACTCTCTGTCAAATATTGGGCTGGCATTGTCCAATAAATTGAAACACAATCTGACAGTACACGTGACGGAAGACAGTGCCGATGTTTGGCAAATCATTAATCGCATCCAAAAAATGGCCGAAAAGCAAGGTATTGTTTTACAAAATATCCAAATTGAACCTGACCAGGCGGGTATGCTAACGCGTCTGAATAAGTCTATCAATGAGGCTGTGAGTGCAGCTCCTCTTGAGCTCCCGGTCAAATTTAAGGTAGACGCTCAGCAGATGGTACAGGCCGCAGAAAACGCTGCCGGTGTTGCTACTGGGCCGTTTAGCGATAGTTTTTATAAGCAGACAATGAGTGAAGCTCAGCAAGCCATGATGTCTGCTATAAGTTCTCGCAGAATATATACACAAGCAATAACAGCAAACAATACAGCGCTAGAGGAAAATACAGCCCTAGAGCAAGAAAATAAGAACGCAAAGGCCAACCAGAAATCGGTGCACCCCGTTATGGAACAAAGCACAGAGCTGGTATTGGAGAATACAAAGGCTGAGGAAGACAATACAAGGGCTAAAAATCAAAATTCTCAGGCCACCACCGGCATGGTTGGTAAATTGACAGCCTATGCGTTTAGTATGCATCAGGTTATTCGGCGTATCCGCGAAATGATTAATATTACCATTGAGTTAAACGATGCAATGACGCAACTCAAGATCGTTACTCAGGCAACCGACGATCAGTATACGCGGTATGCTAGAAATATGTCGAAAACTGCCACCGAAATTGGCATAGCGACAAAAGATTTAATAGATGCGTCCACAGTGTATGCCAGACTTGGGTACGATCTTGATGCATCTAGTACACTCGCCAAATACACCGGCATGCTCCAAAATGTCGGTGATATTGATGCGAGTACAGCACAAAGCGCCATTACTTCCATGGTTAAGGCGTTCAATATTGATATTAGTGAAATCGAGTCCGTTATGGACAAGCTGGTTGTCGTTGGCAATAATTTCCCAATTAGTGTCAAACAGATTGCCGAGGGTATGATGAATGCATCATCATCGCTTCACGCCGCCGGCAACGATATAAACCAATCCATTGCGCTTTTAACCGCAGCGAACACTACCACACAAGATATCGCTAAGGCATCTACAGCGGTGAGAACTATCTCAGCTCGACTGCGTAACACTAAGGCGGAGCTCGATGAGCTTGGTGAAGAGGTAATGACCGAAGCCAAGTATCAAGAGCTTGTGGATATGCTTACGGGGCATGATGTGTCTCTGATTGACCAGCAAACCGGCGAGTTGCGTAGCACATACGCTGTCTTAAAGGATATCGCCGGTGTATGGGAAGATATAGGTGTTAATGAACGCGCCGCTCTTGCAACACAAATTGCCGGAGTAAGACAGCAGAACGTTTTCTATTCCATACTGGAACAGTTCCAAGAGGCCGAAGAGGCTATGGGCGAAATGGCCGGAAGTGCAGGTGCATTAGACAAAGCGTATGCTATATACATGGAGAGCATTACCGCCCACATTAACCAGTTTAAGGCTGCGTGGCAGGCGTTAAGCCAAACAGTAATAAGTTCAGGATTATTAGCTAGCATCATTGATGTGGGCACGGCCATAGTAAGACTTGTCGATAGCGTAATAAGGATTACAAAAGAAATAAAACTCTTTACCCCACTCCTTTTATCCATTCCCTTCGCATCTATAGCTGCGCATATTGGCGCCATAGGTAAGGTTCTTGCCAATACCGCTATTGTTGCAAACATTAAGGGTATGGTTGCAATATTCAAGGGAGCAAGTGTCTCACTTAGCGGAGTGCTTGGAATAATCCAAGCAATTGCTGTTGCTATTATTGCGGCAAAAGCAATATATGACAAATTTAATGTTACATTAGCTGAGCACAACGAACGAATTCTTACAACACAAGAAGAAATATCTGATATAGAGTCTGAGCTCGCCAGGGTACGTGATCGTATGGCAGAAATCAAGGCTCTTGGACCGCTCGAATTAACTGACGCCGAAGAGCTCAGTAAATTACAGGGCGAAGAGGCTGTGCTTGAGGCCAAACTAATTGCTCAACGCGCAAAGCTTGAGCAACAGCAAAGAGACGCCGCTAGTCAAGCTAGAAAAGACGCGGATCGGGCCCTATCTCATTATGATTATGAAACCGGTGGTAACGAGGGCGATATTGATCGGGCGTTAAGAGAATATAAATCCGTAATGATGCCGGATATACCACAGTCGCTGAAAGATTCTTTGGAAGACATGTCGCCCGAGGCAGCAAAACAGGCGGAAGCATCGTGGCGTGCCGCGGCTAGAGCGGTCTCTCTTGCACAAGCGGATGTTGCTGGCATTACGGAAGATTTAGTAGACCAAATAGAATCTACGCAAGAAATTATTGACGCGCTGGATCCCGAAAAAGACGTTGAACTTATTGAGCGCCTTAAGTTACGTATGGTTGAGATGTATGATGTGCTTGGGGCTGACAAATCAAAAGCTATAACGTTTGGTAGTATGCTTGACGCCGGCACAGCCAAAGAAATCGACGCTATAGTTGCAAAGGCCGAAAGTGGTCATGCCGTTATGACCGACATAATGGATCTCTGGGATAAACTGAGCAATGAAGACGGCGGCGTTCTTGATATGTTTGAAGCCGCCGGTATTGATGTTGCCCAAGAAGATTTATTGCGCTATATCCTGACGCTTATCAAACTTCCGGAAGTAAATAAAAATGCTAATGATACCAATGAGTCTCTAAAGAAATCTTTTGCCGGCATTGCTAGTGCGATTCAAAAACTGTCGCCGGGCATCAAACAATTATCGACTATTTATAATGATGTTGCAGATGGCGGATCGTTTGATTTCAGTACTATTTTTAGTGACGACTTTGCAAATACATTTGGGGGTCTTGGGGACGCATATACAAACTTTTTGGATACAATCGCTAGCGCACCAGACGACCTTGCCAAGTGTCAAGAAGCATTTGACCTATTAACAGAGGAATATATTAAGCAGTCAGATGTTCTCGGAGATTTAAACGAAGAGACGCGCGATCTTGCCATCGCAATGCTTGAGGATATGGGTGTGTCTAATGCCGCGGAGGCAGTAGACAGACTTATCTATCTAAACGCAGATTTGGCCGCACAAACCGAAGCAACTACAGGCATGACGTGGCAGGAAATTAATGCGCTGTATCAAGCCGCTGAAGCTGGTAGCACTACGGCGGGAGCGCTTGCACAACTAGCCTATCAGCAGGCGTTAGCAAATAATACAACCGTCAATACTGCCGCGGATGTGCAAAATATTATAGATTTAGCGAATGCGTCCTATGCTGGCGCAGAAGCTCTTGAATATCTCACTATTGCAAAACAAAAGTTTGCCGCGGCAGATACCGCTGCGGCGTATGGGGTTGCGGCGGCACAGAGCGGTGACTTTGACAGCTCACAAATGTATTCCCGTATTGCCGACGCGGCCAGATCTCTTGGTAGGCAATATTTAGATAGAGCAAAAAATGTTAAAGCACCATCGTTGACCTTTGACCTGACCGGCCTAGGAGGCGCTGGAGGGGGTGGCGGTAGTGGTTCTGGGTCTTCATCTAAAGAGATTGAAGAGTATATTGCCGATATTGACAAATATTATGCCGCTCTCAAACGTCTCGAATCGGCTAAGCTTTCAATGGCCGACGCCAACCGCAGACTCGAGGCGACCGAAGATTATAATGAAAAGATCCGCATAACCAAACAAATAATCGACCTCTATCAGATACAGGCGGATGCAGAGGCCGAACTTATCGAGTTACGTAAACAGACCATCGAGACCGAATCCGAAGGTTTGCGCGCACTTGGTTTTGAAATCGAGTATAACAACAAGACCAACGAGTTCTATGTTGCCAATCTCGAACACATAAACGATTTAACTGCCGACAGCGTGGGCGAATACGAGTCCCTCGAAGAGGCAACCAATGCTCTGCGTAAAGAGACCGAGGATTTGATTGACAGCCTCGACAGTCTTAACCAAGAGAACCAAGAGGGCGTCGAATCGCTTCACGACCTATCGCAGAGCGCAAAAGAAGCCCGTAACTCCATTGTCGAACTCTATGAGTCCATAATCAAAGAGGCCAATGATGTCGTCGATGGTTTCCAGAATGTCTACAAGGTTCTCACCGACGCCGCGAAAGAGTACGCCCAAACCGGTTATCTCAGCGTCGATTCGCTCCAGTCCATTCTCGACCTTGGCCCGAAATATCTCGCCATGCTCGTCGACGAAAACGGACAGCTTGTAATAAACGAGGCGAATCTACAGGCGGTTATCGCGGCGAAGACTCAGGACATGGCGGCCGAGACCGCTCTGTCCTACGCAAAACAAGTCCTGCTTGCCACCGAACGTGGCGAAGAGGACGTTCTGCGCAATCTCACCGATGTTACCGGCGTGGCGAGTTCCGCGACTTGGGACTTGGCATTTGCCACCGTCGGTCTCGCTAAAGCGATTGGCACTGCAAACGGTATAAGCGAGGAATACTACGATAACGCGGTATCCTACCTCACTTCTATGCAGTCACTTACCGAGACCGCCGTTTCTACCATTCCGCAGTATTATGAGACGCTCAAGTCGTCCTATATTAGTCAAGCCGATGCGCTCGACCAGGTTCTCAAACTCACGCAGGATATGCTCAAGTGGGAGAACCAGCAGGCCATCGACGCGCTTAATAAACAGAAGGACGCTTATGCCGACATAATCAACCAGAAGAAGGAACTGCTCAAACTTACAAAGGAAGAGCAAGACCACGAAAAAGATCTCGCTGAGAAGATCGCCGAGATAGCCAAGCTCCAAGCGCGAATCGACCAGCTTTCTCTGGATGATTCCCGCGAGGCGCAGGCACAGAAGCGCAAACTCGAGGAAGAGCTAGCTAAGCTCCAGAAGGATCTCGCGGACGACCAGTCTGATTACGCTCTGGAGACCCAAGAAGACGCACTTGACAAACAACTCGAAATGTACG
>Ga0310786_10010808_pt1 | contig 11442 bp, 7 predicted proteins | sample AusTroGonzalo_MG_FD_203881 | JGI IMG/M metagenome (GOLD analysis project Ga0310786, IMG submission 203881) | Bovine rumen microbial communities from tropical cattle in Woodstock, Queensland, Australia - Gonzalo_03 (v2) (version 2) | ecosystem: Host-associated > Mammals > Digestive system >... | reverse complement strand
GACTTTATGTATGTTGACAATGCTTCTATGCGTATGATTCAAGAGCCTAAGTTCTTTGACGTGATTGTAACAGAGAATACTTTTGGTGATATCCTCACCGATGAGAGCTCTTGCATCAGTGGTTCTATGGGTTTGTTGCCTTCTGCATCTACAGGTGAGCATACGCCTGTTTTTGAGCCTGTACACGGCTCTTGGCCACAGGCTAAAGGCTTGAACATTGCCAACCCGTTGGCACAGATCCTGTCAGATGCCATGATGTTCGAGTACTTCGACCTTAAGGCTGAAGGTGCGTTGATTCGTGAAGCAGTGGATGCTTCTATCGAGGCCAATGTTCGTACACCAGAAATCCAGGTTGAAGGTGGAGAGAAGTATGGTACCAAGGAAGTAGGTGCTTGGATAGTTGACTATATTGAGAAAGCATAATGACAAGATTATTATTACTCTTGTTGTGTGGTGTCTTTGGGGTGTCTTGTGCAGGAGATAAGTCTCTGCCCAAGGCACCTGACTATTCAGATGCTACCCAATGGTATATCTCTCAGCGCAATGCTGATGCTGATATGTTTTATGTAATCTCCACAGAGATTGGCGACTATACGCTGGAAGATGGCACAGTGCGCCATTTGGCGGACACCTATCTTGACCTTACACGCCAACCTATGTATGGAGAGATGTTGGGTGTTGACACACTCACAAGTGGCAAGCTTAACTATTACTCACCTTATTACCGTCAGTGCTCGTTGCATTCTTTTGCTTCCGATAGTGCGGCCATCCGTTTCAACATTGCTTTAGACGATACCCGTCGTGCCTTTGCATATTATCTGAAGAATTACAACAATGGACGTCCTTTCGTGTTGGCAGGCTTCAGCCAAGGTGCCATGATTGTCCGTGAGTTGCTAAAAGAGATGGACGACTCTGTCTATCAGCGCATGGTGGCTACCTATCTTATTGGTATCAAAGTTTCTGATAAAGATTTGGCTGATAACCCTCATATCCGTCCTGCGCAAGGAGCTGATGATACGGGAGTAACTGTTTGCTATAACAGTGTGCGTGGCGAGGATGCTAATTATCCTGCACAAGATGGTACTAATGTATTGGCGATTAATCCTGTAAACTGGCGTACCGATGGGGAGATGGCTTCCCTTATCACAGTACCTTCTCCATTAAAGCCTGTGCATGAGCAGAGTAAAGACTCCATGACGGTGCGGCTGGATACTGCCTCCAACCTCCTCTTAGTCTCTGGCTATTCTGCCACTGATTATGTCCTGCCGCTCATCGGCAACCAAACCAGCTATCACACCCGCGAGATCTGGCTTTATCGCGACCAGCTGAAAGAAAATATCCAATGTCGCGTGGATGCTTTCCTTAAGTAGTACCAGTATTTACTATCACAGTGGTTAAAGCTTGCTATCACCGAAAAGAAAGTTTGTTACCACTGGTGGCAGTATCTGCCAAGGTTCGTCTCAGTATCTCCCATAGGGGGAAAGGAGATACTGCGACGAATTAAAGCAGATATTGCGTAGGGTGATGGCAGATACTGCGACAACCCTTGGCAATGCCTCCTTTCAATAATAGCCTTTTTCGCTGCTTAGTTAAAAAAAATCGCCGAAACAGTTTGATAGTTGGAAATAAAGTCTTTACTTTGCATATTAATTATTCGAAGTCGTATTAAATTAGAAATTGTTTTGGTTATGGCAAAGTCTGTGAACACCCCTTCAGAAGGACTCTCTGTTCGTATTCCTGCGGGAATGAGCAGGGAAATTAAAAAGGTGCAAGCGCGTATCCACGATACAAAGGATAAGAAAAGCCTCATAAACGTTCCCTATAGAAAGATGATCAGCACTTCTTTGGCAAAGAGCCTTAGTATGCAGATATTGGAGAAGCTGGAAAAACAAAAAAAATACAGGGATTCCGCTTACTCTGCCAAGCAGTTGGCCATTGACCTGCATACCAATACTCGCTATCTTTCTGCAGTAGTTAATTCTTTCTTCAAGAAGAGCTATTCATCTTTAGTGAATGAGTATAGAATCAAGGATGCAGTGGTGTTGTTGTCCGATAAGCATTATCGGGATAAAACGATAGAGGACATTGGCTTGATGGTTGGCTTTGCCAATCGCCAGTCGTTTTATTCGGCATTCAACAAGTATGTGGGCGAAACGCCACGTAGTTTCCGTTTGAAGTATATTGGGTAACAGCCCCAAAAGGATTACTGCCTATTGTGACGTATGGTTTCCTTCCGTTGGAAATCATACAACGTAATGCATCTCAAATGGTAGTAAGCCGCCCAGTAGTGTTGCAAAGAGGCAATCTGGTTTTGTCGGGCCGTTTGCCAGTGAGACTGTGCCAACGACAGGTCGTTGACATTTGCTTGTGCCCTGATGAAACGTTGCAGGGTAGCGGTATAGGCATTTTCGGCTATGGTGAGTGCCTGGCGTGAAGTCTCAACTATGGCTTGCCGTTCGTTGAATTCTGTCACACTGTTCAGTACATCCAGTTCTGTTATCCGTGCTGTCTCCAATTCAGTTTTCTCAGCCGCTTCCACTTGGCTTTGCGCTGCCAGATAAGCATTCTTACGTTTACCCCAGTCCTTTAGGGGTATGGAAACTTTTATGGTGGCCATGTCTTGTACCAGCGGACGTCGGTAGGCATCGGCAAAGTTATCTGCAACTTGGTTCAAACCCACACTAGCGTTGATGCTCATGCTCAGGTTCTTTTCCACGCGGGCACGCTCGGCCGTCATCTTGGCTTCTAAAGTTTGCTGCTGAGCGCTGAGGTACATGGGATTATTGTCACGTGCAAAAGCTATGGCATCTTCTGTGGAAATCTTCAGATTAGCCAAATCAGAAGGAATAACCAGTTCGATATTAGTGTTCAAGTCCATGCCAAGGTATGATGCCAAATCCTGCATGGTCTGTTGTTTGGCGATACGTGCGTTCGCCAATGTGTTGCGAGCATTAACCTTTTCCAGCTCCAAAATACTTAGTTCGGCTTTTGAGATGCTGGCTATCTTGTATCGTTTCTCTGCTATAGAATAGATGGTATCGCAAGAAGCAATATACTCTTCACTCATGCGTAGTTGGTCTTGTGCCAAAGCCAATGCGAAGAACTTTGCAACTGCCTCGACAGAAGCCAATTCTGTGTTGTACGCTAACTGCTTTTCTGCCAAAGCCAGTTTCAATGGTTCTATCCTTCGGTTCCATTTTAAGCCGTTGAAACCCAGAAGGTCCTGCTTGTATCCGATGGAAATGGGCACTGTCATGAACTGGGTGGCAGATGAACTGCCAAAGGTACGCATATAGCCCAGTTGGGTAGAGCCGTAAAGCGAACCGCCCAACATTTCAATGGGCTGCTCAGCATGGATGCCCGCTTGAGAATACAGCATCCGTTGCTCTCGGTAAATGTCAACGTCATCCTCACTCACATATCGTTGGGTGATATAGCGTTCATATTGCACGGGAGATGACTCCAGTGAAATCTGCACTTTTCTGCTGGCTTGCCAAGACAGGAAGTTGAAGAGCGAAGCATCATATACACTCTGGTACTTCTGCGCAGAATAAGAGCTGTCGGTGGCAAGGCTGATGGTGCGGTCTAAATCAAGCCTCACTGTATGCTGACTATTGACCATTGACCATTGACCATTGATTAATAACAAAACTAAAACCAATGCCACCTGACAATATGTTCGCTTACTGATTACCATTTATTTATTATTATCTAATTGCTTATTATTAGTTTCTAATTATCTCTACATTCATCCCATCAAACAAATCCTGTACATCCGATAATTTGGCACGAAGGGTAATAGCCCCTTGCTGGTCCACAATAGGATTTACTTCAGAAACAACGGCTTCGTATTGGCGGTCTTTGTAAGCAGAAGGGATAACAATTACCTTAGTGCCTATGCTATACTTCCCTAGGTCGGTTTCCATCACCCTGAACTCTACTGCCATGTCTTTGGTAGAGACAATGCGACATACGGGTTCGCCAGGCTTGGATATCTCATGTGCCTGGGCTTTCACATTTGCTACAATACCATCAAAGGGAGCAGAGAGCATTGCTGTTTGCAACTCGTGTTCGGCAGCTGCAAGCTGTTCCTTTATAACTTGATAGCCGGATTTTACTTCAGCTGTTCTGCGTACCTCGTTAGGCACGCTGCTTGGCTTGTCGGGGTCATATCCTTGAGAAATAATAACATCTTGCATCTGCAGTTCTGCTTGCTCCATCTGTCTTTTCTGCTGTTCGATGGTGTTGTTCAGACGAAACATATCAAGTTCGGCAATACGTTGTCCTTGTCGTACTTGCTGTCCGTTTTTTACGTATACCTGCATGATAGGCAGTGTAGATTGGAAAGAAAGGTCGGCATAGCGGATAGCTACCACCTTACCCAATGTGGTGAATGCTTGTTGTGGATTGGTGTCAACGGTAGTTGGCTCCACCATTTTTGATGTCGTCTCCTGTTGTGGCGCCTCCTCCTGTTGCTCTTTGCTTTGGCACCCAGCCAAAACCACCAGCATGCTTATAATTATTAATCTTTTCATATTCATTATTATAACCCCTGTACGGTAAACTGTAAACTATAATTGTCTCAGACTCATCTCATAAAACAAACCTTTCTTCGCCATTAATTCTTCAAAGTTGCCCTCTTCTGCAATCTTTCCCTTGTCTATCACAATGATACGATCACAATGACGGATAGTGCTCAGTCGGTGGGCTATGATGACGCGTGTGCAAGCCAGTTGGTCAAGGTTATCGCTCACCTGTTTCTGACTGATATTGTCCAAGGCACTGGTAGCCTCGTCGAAGAAGATGATGTCTGGCTTCGAGATCAAAGCACGTGCAATGAGGATGCGTTGCTTTTGACCTCCCGAGAAACCGCCTCCACCTTCGGAAACCACCGTGTGCAGGCCCATTGGCATGCGTTGCACATCTTCTTCCAAGCTTGCCATACGCAGAGCCTCCCAAGCATCCTCATGTGTTGACCAGGGAGCAGTGATGGTGATGTTGTGGAAGATATCACCTGTAAACAAACTGCCGCTTTGCAGGCAACAACCAATCTTTCTTCGCAAGCTAGTCTTATCTACTTTTTCCAAATCGTAGTTGTCGTAATAGATGCCACCGCTCAAAGGCTTCTCGAAACCCAATAGCAAGCGCATCAGCGTGGATTTGCCACACCCCGATTTCCCCACAATGCCAACATACTCTCCAGGAAGAATATCCAAGTTGATGTCATCTAGCACCATAGGACCGTCGTCCTGATAGCGGAAAGACAGATGGCTCACATGGATGGAACCTGAAAGGAACTCCACCTGTTGAGAGTTAGCCTCTACTTCAGGAACTGTTTCAAGTAGAGGGCGCACACTGTTTAACAATGGTCTCACTTGAGACAATTCGGCAATGACCCCTTCCAATTCCGTCACCGCAGCTGTCATCATGCCAAATGCAGAGCTGAAGGCGATGAAATTGCTGGCAGAAATACCATTCCTCATAGTGAACCAATAGAGTACGGCAGTGCCGCCAATGTTGAGCAAAGCCAATAGGGCAGGGAGTATCCTTGACCAGAATAAAGGATTGTATATCAACTGGGCTTGATTGGTATATTGCTCTAACCAGCGAGTGAACGCCCTGTTCTCCGACCCTGTTAGCTTGAGTTTCTGGATGCCGGTGAACATATTGTATTCCAATCCACCCAATTTATCACCCATCTGGGTGTATTTGGCATTTCTGGATACCAAAAGGGAATAGTAGGCCAACATGCATATTGCTTGTAGAACCAAAATGCCCAATGCCGGTAAAAGCAATGTGCCACCATATATCCACAATTGCACCATATAAATAATAGAGAATGCAAATGTAAACAGGGCGCCTACCGTTTTCTCTCCTATGAGGTTGCACAGAGCGGTAATGTTGAAAAGTTTCATGGTCAGCTCACCACTGGCATGCTTGGAAAAGAATGTGGCCGGCAGCAGAAAGGTTCTTGCCATCATGGCATTTTGTGTGTGCAGCTCTACAATCTGTTGTATGCGCATAGTGTAAAGGTTTCGCGTAAACGAAAGCAGTACATTACAAATCATCGCACCTACCAGCAATCCGATGATAGGAACCAGGTCGTTGGTGTCGCCCGTAGGAATGATACTGTCGAAGATTATCTTGTTGACCATAGGGGTGAACATACCTACCAGCACCACGAATAATGAGGCAATACTCATGAATAGCAAGTTGTAGCCCGGCACTACCTTCCACATGTATAGGATCAAGTCTTTGACCCCCATCTTGCCTAAAGGCAATGGCTTGCTGAAGGCATAGGCAAGGTTTTGCAGCTCGTGCTCCATCTCATGCCTGCCAATCTTACGCAAGGCTCCCTGCTTGTCGCGGTACTCATAGCCTAATCCGCTGGGAGTGGGGATGAAGGTGACCAGTCTGCCCTCTTTTGTATGGCCCAGCAATGGCCCTACAGACTCTCGCCACCATTTGCCCGTTAGCCTGATCTTGCGCATCATGATGCCCCTTGGACGAAGAATACCTATTAACTGTTCTTCGGGAGTTTGGAAGTCGTTTTCTTCCAGCTCATAGTCCTTGATGTTCATCGCCTCCAGCAATTGGCGCATGGCAGATTGGTCGTTCTGTGGAACTACAGTAGTCCGCTGGTGGAAGCCCATCCTTTTGGCTCCCTTCTCTAACGCCTCGGCCAGTGCGGCCTCTTCCATCTGGCGTCTTTTCTTTATTTGGTCTATATAAAGTGCCATACGCTTAGTTGCTTTCCATTAAATCACGATACAACCCTTCTTGAGCCATTAGCTCCTCATGCTTGCCGCGCTGCATAATCTTGCCCTCTTTCATTACGATAATTTCATCGCAGTCGCGGATGGTGGACAAACGGTGGGCAATGATTACCTGTGTAGGACCCATCTGGCGGAGGCTCGACATCAGCACATCCTCAGTCTTGGGGTCGAGAGCACTGGTAGCTTCGTCCATAATCAGAATTGACGGCTCTTTGGCCAGGGCGGTGGCTATCTCAATGCGTTGACGCTGTCCGCCAGAGAAATTCTGTCCGCCTTTCACTATCTTTGTTGAGAAGCCTTCAGGACGACTCATGATGTCTTCGCGAATCTGGGCATCATTGCATGCCATCATCACGGTAAACTCCTCTATGCTATTGTCCCACATACGGATGTTCTGTGTTACCGTATCGTCGAACAGCACCACATTCTGGTCGATTACACCAATGGAATTGGTGAGCTCCTCCGTACTGATGGTGTCAATGGGGCGCCCATCAAACAAGATTTCTCCGCTCCATGGCTTATAAAGGCCGCTGATGAGCTTTGCCAATGTTGATTTCCCGCATCCACTGCTACCTACGAATGCCACGCTGTGACCAGGTTCTATGCGCATGTTGAAATCTTCTATCAATGGGGGCATCAAGGGAGAATAGCCGAAGGTAACGTGCTTCAACTCTACCAGTCCGCCTAATTTGCCCTCAGCCATTTTGCTGTTTCCGCCCCGATGGTCTTCAGGATATTTCATTACATCATCCACACGCTCCATCTGTGAACGCATCTCCACCAGCGTCTGGTTGGCATTCACAATCTCGTTGACAGGTGTGATGAAAGAGGACATGAATCCCTGGAACGCCATCAGCATACCAATGGTGAGTTCGCCTTGAAGAATCAGCAATGTTCCCAGTATCAGCACCAATGTATTCACAAATCCGTTGGCCAACAATGGCAGTAACATAATCCTCAATTGCATACTGCGCGCATTGTTGCTGATGTTGAACTTTCTTGCCCATAATCCGCACCAATATTCATAAAAGCCTGTTTCTGCTCCTGCCGCCTTGATACTTTCCATGTTGTCAATACATGACACGGTAGCTGCACAGTACTTGGCCTCGCTCATCTCCATCGAGCGAATCATGTTAATTCGGATGTTCGATAGATATTGGATGGTAATCAAGTTGATGGCTGCTGCTACTATACCCACGATGGTGAGCGGTATGGAATAGCCTATCATCAGTGTCAAGTATAATACCAACAAAGCGATGTTTATAAATTGAGGTGCGATGACATCTACCAGCGAGTGAGTGATAGTCTCGTTGAGGTGTTGGCGTTGTTGCAGGTCACCCACGTTGCGCATGGAGAAAAAGTTCATTGGCAAACGGAGCAGATGTCGGATATAGCGCACATTGCCCTTCAGTGCTAAGGCACCTGCCACACGTTTGGCATATCGCTCGCGAGTGAGAATCAGTATGAAGTTAAACACTGCCAGTATGGCCATCAGGATGAAGAACCACTGTGACCATGAAGCATTCTTGCCTGAAAGGATATCGTCGAAGAATATACGGGTAAACAGTGGGGTGGCAATGCCAACGAAAGCAGCCATCAGCGTCAGGAAGAATGTAATCCAGAACGCCTCGTTGGCTCCTTGCATGTTTTTCTTGATATAGGAAAAAATGCTAGTTTGGTGCCCGCCTTTTTCAAACCGTTCAGTAGGCTCGAATTCTATGGCTACACCAGTAAAAGATCTGTTAAAAACCTCCATGGGTATCTTAACAGGACCTGCAGCGGGGTCGTTCAAATATGCTGAGCCGTTCTTGAAGCCCCTGAATACCACGAAGTGTTCAAAATTCCAGTGAATGATGGCGGGCTGCATACCAATCAGTCCTTCTGTGTTTGTGCGATAACCACTGGCTTTCAGCCCGTAGCGGCGAGCAGCTTGCAAGATGCTCTTGGCACTGCTACCGTCTCTCGACACACCACAGGCCTCGCGCACCTCTTCCAAGGGTAGCCATTTGCCAAAATAGGCAAGGATCATGGTGAGAGATGCCGCTCCGCATTCCACGGCTTCCATCTGCATCACCACAGGCACTTTTACAACTTTATCCTTGCTTGCCATATTCGTTGTTATTTATCCATCATATTGTCGAAGGCATCTACTGTTTTGTTTACCAGCACCTGCCACACCTTCTTCTTATCAGTGATAATCTGTATTGTGCACAATGCGCCATTCTTCATTTTCAGGCGTTGGCTTTTCTTACGGCTCCATTTCACCCCATTCTCATCGGTATCAAGTACTACACGCAACTCATAAACAGCCTGGTCTTTTGAGACGAAGGCAGCAAACGATTCGAGTTTCATCCTTTTTGAAATCTCTGCTTGTGAGGTAGGAAAAGGTTCGATACCTACAATATGTCCATAGGCGTAGCCCCATGTCTCTCGCTGCAGGTCAGATGGTGTTACCTGAACCTCCTGGCCAATCTTCAGTTTGCGCAGACTCATGGCATCTACATAGCATAGCACTTCTCTTTCATACAACTGTGTTTCCTGTGGCATAAGCCAAACCACTGCTTCGCGTGCTTTGAAGGCTTCTCCCACAGGAAGGTTATTGAGCAATACTCCATCTCTTGGAGTGGATATAGTGGTGGTGGCAAGTGAATTGCGCACCTGCAACAGAGGGGTACCGTTGGTAACGGCTGAACCATGAGTCACCAACACTTTATCAACAGTGCCATCGTAAGGTACACTTATGGAGAAGGGGTCACCAAAGGGGAAAACGATGCCGGAACCTGTTATCTTGTAGTTAATGGAGCCAAAGACGCACCAGAACAAGGCCACTAAGCAGATAATGAGCATAGTGCCTAAAACCACTATGAGTGAGGGTGAAGCCACACGAGGCATCTCCTCTTCTTCACTGTGGTCGTCAAGCGCGTTGAGTGCTTCTTGATTGAATATCTCAGCCATAATTTCAATATTACATAATATGTATTAATGGCACAAAGGTAATACAATTAGAAAGGAGAACAAAAAAAACTGATTTTTTTTATTAACAGTTGTGTGTGTTATGAGGGTTTTTCTTTAAATTTGCACCATATTATTAATAGACGGTATGAAGAAACAGCTTATTTATGTATTGACTACTCTTGTACTGCTAACAGGGTGCAGCAACAACGAGCAGAAATCAGCACCCGACAATCAAAACTTTAAATACACAGTGGAACAATTCGCAGATTTGCAGATTTTGCGCTATAGGGTGAATGGTTTTGAAGACCTTACCCTTCAGCAGAAAGAATTAGTATATTACCTCACAGAAGCCGCATTGTGGGGTCGTGACATATTCTATGACCAGAACAGCAAGTATAATCTTACCATTAGCCGTACGCTGGAAGCTATCTATACTGACTATAATGGAGACCGCAATAGTGCTGATTTCAAAGCCCTTGAGCTATATCTTAAGCGTGTGTGGTTTTCTGCAGGCATACATCACCACTATGGCAGCGAGAAATTTGAGCCGGGATTCTCTGAAGCTTTCTTCCGTGAAGCATTGCTCAGCGTAGATGCTAAGAATTTGCCATTGGCAGAAGGGCAAACAGCAGAGCAGTTGTGTAATGAGATTTGTCCTGTAATCTTTGACCCTTATATGCAGAAGATGCGTACTAACCAGGCTGATGGAAAAGACCTGGTGATAACATCTGCGGTAAATTTCTACGAAGGACTTACCCAAGCTGAGGCTGAGGCATTCTACAACAACATGAAAGATCCCAAAGACGAAACGCCCGTTTCTTACGGCTTGAACAGCAAGCTGGTGAAGAAAGACGGCAAAGTATATGAAGAGGTTTATAAGGTGGGTGGTCTTTATGGCGCTGCCATCGAAAAGATAGTGTATTGGTTACAGAAAGCCGAGACTGTGGCTGAAACGCCTGAGCAGAAGGCGGTAATTGCCAAACTGATTGAGTATTATCAGACGGGTGACTTGAAGACATTTGACGACTATACCATCTTATGGGTGAAAGACCTCAACTCACGCGTTGACTTTACCAATGGTTTCACAGAAACCTATGACGACCCACTGGGTATGAAGGGTACTTGGGAGGCTATCGTGAACTCCAAGGATATGGAGGCAACGCATCGTACTGAGACCATTAGTAGCAATGCCCAGTGGTTTGAAGACAATTCGCCCGTTGACAAGCAGTTTAAGAAAGAGAATGTAAAGGGAGTTTCTGCCAAGGTTATCACGGCAACTATCCTTTCAGGGGCACTTTATCCTGCTACAGCCATTGGCATCAATCTGCCTAACTCTAATTGGGTGCGTGCACAGCATGGATCAAAGTCAGTGACGATAGGCAACATTACCGACGCCTACAACAAGGCTGCTCATGGCAATGGTTTCAACGAGGAGTTTGCATATAGCCAAACCGAACTCGATTTGATTGATAAGTATGCTGACTATACTGACGAGCTGCATACCGACCTGCACGAATGTCTGGGTCATGGCAGCGGACAGTTGCTGCCTGGTGTGGATCCGGATGCGCTGAAGGCCTACGGCAATACGATCGAGGAGGCGAGGGCAGACCTCTTCGGACTCTACTATATCGCCGATCCGAAGCTCGTGGAACTGGGACTTGTTCCTGATGGTGAGGCTTACAAGTCGCAGTATTATACCTATATGATGAAT
>Ga0310786_10010807_pt1 | contig 11442 bp, 9 predicted proteins | sample AusTroGonzalo_MG_FD_203881 | JGI IMG/M metagenome (GOLD analysis project Ga0310786, IMG submission 203881) | Bovine rumen microbial communities from tropical cattle in Woodstock, Queensland, Australia - Gonzalo_03 (v2) (version 2) | ecosystem: Host-associated > Mammals > Digestive system >... | reverse complement strand
TATGACGGCCGCAACATCTTTGTCTGACTCATAAAGATAATACTCACCATAGTAGTAATTACCATACTTATGGTTATACGTTTTCGCGTCCGCGCTTACATCACAGTGCTGCACGATCGACAAAATGTTGAAGGTCATTACAACACATAATAAAACAACTGCAATCTTAAAAGTGCGTCTCATAAGCAAATCCCCCAAACACAACCACCAGCTTGCCCATGTGTTCATTCTATCTATAGAAAGCGTTGTATCAACGCGTTTTCGAGACCTTTTACAGATCATTTAACGAGCTGAAACAGTTGCCCACAAATAGTCAAAAATCATTTACAACAGATTTACAAATTTACACTTTATATAAAATTACTTAGTTTCAGATCTCTATCTCTTAATAATCCCCCTTAATGTCAAATCCATGGTCCATAGGACCTCTACCCTTACCCAGATCGAGCATCGCAGACAATGCTCCCGATATATAATTCTTGGCCTTTAAAACAGATGTCTTAAGGTCATAACCCTTGGCGAGATTTGAAGCAATGGCACTCGATAATGTGCACCCGGTTCCGTGGGTATTGGGATTATCGATCCTCTTTCCCGTAAACCAGGTAAGTTCAGATCCGTCGAACAATACGTCATTAGCATCATTGACGCTGTGCCCGCCCTTCAAAAGGACCTTACAGCCATATTGTTCAAATATCTTAACGGCGGCTTCCTCCATCTTCTCCTTTGAATTGACGGTTATCCCCGTAAGGACCTCAGCTTCAGGAATATTGGGAGTAATCAAAGAAGCAAGCGGGATAAGTTCATTCTTCAGAGCAGATACTGCATCATCACTTATGAGCTTTGATCCGCTTGTAGAGACCATGACCGGATCAAGTACGATATGAGATGCTTCATATTTTCTTAAGGAATCAGCTATAACACCTATAAGTTCAGTCGAAGAGACCATTCCGATCTTGACCGCATCAGGTCTGATATCAGAAAAGACCGCATCAAGCTCTGCTCTCAGGAATTCCGGGGATACATCACAGATATCGAAAACGCCTGTTGTATTCTGCGCAGTCAGTGCAGTTATCGCACTCATTGCATAAACACCGTTGGCAATCATGGTCTTGATATCAGCCTGAATGCCTGCACCACCGCTACAATCACTACCTGCTATGGTAAGTGCCGTCTTCATATAATTACCTCTTTTCTTAGATTAATTATCAAACTTTATTTACATGATTTCAATTGACAATAAAAGTCAAATATTATTGATGTGTTCTATTATCCGACAATAATAATATACCACCAAATCGCAGAAAAAAGGCTGTCTCAAAATACAGAGACAGCCTTTATTTAACAATTAAAAGTTATCAGAATTCGATCCTTCTGCCCTTCTTCTGCTCTTCATCGCCGGTATCATCATTATTGTCTCTGCGATCGAAGTTTCTTCTCTCACGTCCGCCGCCGAATCCGCCGCCTCTTCTGTCACGGTTTCTCGGCTCGCGCTTACGAGGCTCTTCCTCAACAAAGCCTTCAGGCTTAGGAAGTGTATCACGGATGGAAAGATTGATCCTGCCCTGATTATCGATCTCGATTACCTTGACCTTAACCTTGTCACCTTCGTGAACAACGTCCTCAACCTTATCAACGCGGTTCCATGCGAGCTTACTGATATGAACAAGACCTTCCTTACCCGGGATGAACTCGACAAAAGCACCAAAGTCCATAAGTCTTGTAACTGTTCCTTCAAATTCAGCACCTACCTCAGGATCGGAGATGATACCCGTGATGATCTTCTTAGCCTTGTCAGCCTTCTCGAGATCAGGTGTAGAGATATAGAGCTTACCTTCATCATTGATATCGATCTGTGCACCGGTATCGGCAATGATCTTATTGATGACCTTTCCGCCTGAACCGATAACTTCACGGATCTTATCTACAGGGATCTGCATAGATACTATTCTCGGTGCATAAGGTGAGAGTTCCTCACGCGGAGCAGCGATCTTAGGAAGGAGTATATCATTGATGATCTGAAGTCTTCCCTTCTTAGTCATAGCAAATGCAGCCTTGATGATATCGAGCGAAAGACCTTCAACCTTGATATCTACCTGGATGGAAGTGATACCTTCTGTTGTACCTGCTACCTTAAAGTCCATATCACCGAAGAAGTCCTCAATGCCCTGGATATCCATGAAGACAAGGAAGTCCTCATCGTTTTCCTCGTTTACGATCAAACCGGAGGAAATACCTGCAACAGGACGCTTGATCGGTACACCTGCATCCATGAGGGAAAGTGTCGAAGCACAAACGGAACCCTGTGATGTGGAACCGTTACTCATCGTGATCTCGGAAACAGTTCTGATAGCATAAGGGAACTCTTCTTCGGAAGGAAGTACAGGGATCAAAGATCTCTCTGCAAGAGCTCCATGACCGATCTCACGGCGTCCGGGACTTCTGGAAGCCTTAGCTTCACCGACGGAATAACCCGGGAAGTTATAATGATGCATATATCTCTTTGTATTGTCTGTATCAAGACCTTCAAGGTTCTGAGCTTCAGACAAAGGAGCAAGAGTACAGATATTTACTACCTGTGTCTGTCCTCTCTGGAACAGGGATGAACCGTGAACTCTCGGGATGATACCTACATCACATGAAAGAGGACGTATCTGATCGAGTGCACGGCCGTCAACACGGACATGCTCTCTAAAGAGATAATCACGGACTACCTTCTTCTCGAGCTTGTAGATAGCATCCGGTGCCCATGAAGAAAGTCCCTCTTCCTTTTCCTCGAGAAGATTTACTACCTCTTCCTGAAGTGCTGCAACGTTTGCATCCCTTACGCTCTTGTCATCGGAAAGAACTGCCTGACGCATCTTGTCCCAGCCATATTCCTTAACCATGGCAAATATCTCTTCAGGAACATCAGCTGACTCGTATGTGAACTTAGGCTTACCGATCTCAGATACGATACCGTTGATGAACTTACAGATCTCTTTACATACTTCGTGACCGTCAGCGATAGCCTGAAGCATTACATCATCAGGTACTTCGTTAGCGCCTGCCTCTACCATGCAGATCTTCTTCTCCGTGCATGCAAGTGTTACATACATATCAGAGATCTTTCTCTGCTCCTCGGTCGGGTTGATAACTGTCTTACCGTCAATAAGTCCGAGTACTACGCCTGCAACAGGTCCCTTCCACGGGATATCTGATATAGCGATGGCGATGGAAGTACCGATCATTGCGGTGATCTCAGGTGAACAATCCTGATCTACCGACAATACGAGGTTAGATACTACTACGTCATTTCTGAGGTCCTTCGGGAACAAAGGTCTGATAGGACGGTCGATAACACGTGAAGTAAGGATAGCCTTCTCGGAAGGTCTTCCCTCACGCTTGATATATCCTCCCGGGATCTTACCTACAGCATAGAGCTTCTCTTCATAATCGACTGAAAGAGGGAAGAAATCGATACCTTCCTTAGGCTTTTCCGATGCAGTTACTGTGGAAAGAATCGTTGTGTCGCCGTACTTAGCAAGTACTGAGCCGTTTGCAAACTGTGCAAGTCTTCCTGTCTCAACAACAAAAGGACGACCAGCAATGGTTGTCTCGAAAATCTTTTGCATATTTTACTCCTTTGAATAATTTGTAAGGGAGTAGCTTGCAGATTCACATCTCGACAATAATATTCGAGGTATCAATCTACACACTACACCCCTTCTGCCTTAATTGACCAATATATTATATATCAAAATATAAAATTGGCAAAAACCTTTTCTTATTAATTATTGATAAATAAAGAAAAATAAACAAATACAATTTTTTGAGTATTGAACAACCTTGCATATTTAAATAAAATAGTAAAGGGGGAAATTATGGCAGTTAATCACGATCAATTCATTGAATTCTTTGATGCCTGCATGTCTTTCAAAGGTGATCCTTTGACGGATAATGATGCTGTAAGGTTTTTTGCAACCGAACTCGGAATTTGTAAATGTGATTATATAACATACAAAGACGGCATTCCCTCAAACCCTATCGTCATCTGTGATTTTTCCGAACCGGCCTCCAATGATTACCGCTCATACCATTTTAAGAACATGTTCCGTTCCGCTGAGATAAGAACTTTCTTTTCGAGCGATGAATCAGGTAACTGTGAGGACTATGAATTCCTTTTGGATGTTTGGGACAGGACCATATTCAGAGCCCTCAACTGCTTTATCCTCACTTCCCAGGCACGTTACAACCTGATGCACGATCAGATGACCGGTATCCATAACCAGAACTTTTTCATGAGTCATCTTGCTGAGCTCTGCAAAGCAGGCAATATTTCCAACTACGTCGCCTTCTATATGAATATAAGAAACTGCAGATTCCTTAATAATGTTTTCGGAAATTCTGCTACTGATGAGATAATCAAGCATTTTGCCGTCGAACTCGACGATATGACCGATAAGAACGGAGGCGAATGTCTCTCCAGGCTCGGAGGCGATTTCTTCACTTTCATAGCTCTTAAGAAGAATCTCGACAAGTATCTGAACCTGATAAACGGCTTCCCGCTCGATTTTACGTTCGGAACTGACAGGATCATCTATACTATCTCCCTGCGCGCAGGTGTTGCTGAACTTGATTCGAGCTATATTACGCCTGACAAGATCATGTCTGCGATATGTGCCGCTTTCTCACTTACCAAGTCATCACCCAAGAATCCGCCGATCGTTTTCTATGATGATAAGGTAAGCAGTCAGATCGATTACAGGAATTCCCTTGAGGCTGATCTCCGTTCTGATCTCGATGCAGGCAAGCTTCTTGTATACTATCAGCCTTATATCACGATCGACGGCGATAAGAACAAGGTCTGCGGCGCCGAAGCACTCATAAGATGGAGACGCGAAGACAGGATGATAACTCCTGTAGAGATCATTCCTATCGCCGAGCGTAATAAGTTCATATCCGATATAGATTTCTATGTTCTTGAGAAAGTATGTGAAAAGCTCGCAAGTCTCAAAGAAGCCGGGATCAAGATCGTTCCCGTATCATGTAATTTCTCTGAGTTCGACTTAAAGATCGCTGATCTTTCTGACAGGATCGTATCCGTGATAGACAAACACGGACTTGATCATTCTTCCATCATGATCGAATTTAATGAGACTGCTTTTTCGAATGAGCCTGAGCTTACAAAGTTCATCATAAACAGGCTTAAGGAAAAGGGCGTAAAGGTCGGTCTGGATAATTGTGCTGATGTATATTTCTCATATAAGACATTTACTCTGTCTGATTTTGACTATATCAAGATCGATTACAGATCCATCGATTCGTCTGACAGCAGGAAGCTCATCATCCTCAAAAATGCAATAAGACTTGCAATGGATCTTAATATCGAAGTAATCGTAGAAGGAATCGCCGATGACTCCCTCATCAAGGAACTCGTTGATATCGGATGCAATTCCTTCCAGAGCATCTATTTTGACAAGCCTTTGTCAGAGCGTTTCTTCGAGAACAAGCTCAAGAATCAGTGAATCACTTTAAGAAAGCTTTTTCTGTGGATCGGGGTCATTCCTGATTCTCTTATTGCGGCATAATGGTCCTTCGTGCCGTAGCCTTTATGCTTGGCAAAACCGTATTCCGGATATTCCTTATCATATTCGATCATCATATGATCCCTTGTAACCTTGGCAAGTATCGAAGCCGCAGCGATCGAATTGGATTTGGCATCACCCTTGATAATAGGTTCGACATCCACACCGGTCCCGTCAAGCTTAACAGCATCGATCAAAAGAAGATCGGGCTTGATACTGAGGTTTTCAACGCACTCCCTCATAGCCTGTTTTGTCGCTTCAAGGATATTTATCTCATCGATTATGCCGGGACCTTTTGCAACTACGGCATAACTCAGAGCTTTTTCCTTAATTATCGTAAAGAGTTCTTCCCTCTTTTTCTCCGTCAGTTTTTTCGAATCATCGAGACCCAATATCAGTTCTTTGGGGTCAAGGATACATGCGGCAGCAACAACAGGTCCTGCAAGAGGTCCCCTTCCGGCCTCATCGATACCTGCAATGAGCTTATAGCCGTTCTTCCAGGCTTTATTCTCATATTCCATCATCGTGACGTATTTCTTTACGAGTTCTTCCTTGGTCAGCTTAGCCATTTTACGGAACCTCCAGTGTGATCCTGCCGATCCTTGCCTGTCTCAGATCATCAAGGAAGACCTTGGCGAATCTGTCCTCATCGACCCTTCCGCCTGACATTATGCATCCTCTTTTTCTGGCCATTTCCAGAAAACGATCATAATCATCGGTTATAAAATCATCGTCATCAGGAGATGCGATCTTAAATCTCTCACAAAGCTCCTTGGGATATCTGTCGAGAAGGATCTTTATCGTTTCATAGGCTATCTCTACAGAATCGGTAACTTCCTGCTTAACGGCACCCGTGGCAGTTAATACGAGCTGGCTTCTCTTTGTCTGGATCTTAGGCCACAGTACACCAGGCATATCCATGAGTTCGAGCTGCCCGTCTGTCTTTACCCACTTCGGCGCTCTGGTAACGCCCGGCTTATCGCCTGTAACAGCGACCTTACGGCCGCACAGAGCGTTTATGAGAGTCGATTTGCCCGTATTGGGAACTCCGACCACCATAACTCTTATAGGTCTTCCGATCCTGCCCTTTGACGCTGCTTTTTCGAGTATTGATGAACAAAGTGTTCTCGATTCCTTCAAAAGCTCGTCCAGCCCCTTTTTCCTGGTGCTCTCCAGAGAAACCGCCGAGACACCTTTGCTCCTTAAATATTCGATCCATGCTTTTGTAGCGTTCGGGTCAGCCAGATCCGACTTATTCAGGATAACCACTCTGGGCTTATTTCCGATGATATTATCGAGCTCCGGATTCCTGCTCGAAAAAGGGATCCTCGCGTCACATGTCTCATATACTATATCTACAAGTTTCATGTTTTCCTTGACATCATTGAGAGCCTTTCTCATGTGTCCCGGAAACCAGTTGATGCTTTTAATGTCGTCCATAGATACTCTCACTTAAGATTTATAGCGACCATTATACCATATTTCATCTTGCTTTCTTTTTTCCCGAAAAGATAACTATAACAACTGAAACTATGATGACAGGAATAATGGGGATCAAAGAAAAAGCCGATGGTCCCAGGATCTGATCGATATCGGTCGAAGAGAGCAGTAATGCGGGCATTGAAGCTGCATTCATGGCAGAATGAGCAAGTGAAGATATAAGGATCGAGCCCGTCTTCTCATACAGATGATCGATCAGGATGCCGAAAGAAGTCAGAGCAAGACAAATCATGAGGCAACCGGTAACAGCATGTCCGCCTCCATAGAAGTATCCGCCTATTATAACCAGAGGCCAATGCCATATGCCCCAGAGAACTCCGCCCAGGATCCTTCCTGCCAAAGGTCCGAGGTGTTCTTTAAGATAAGGATACATGACGCCTCTCCAGCCTGCTTCTTCACCCAGACTTGGGATTATCTGACTTACCGGAATAACAGTAAGTGACATTATAATGATCTCGATAAACATAAACGAAGGGCTGAGAACAGACAGATCAACGCCGTTTAAGTCAGGTATCTGAGACAATATACCATCAATACCGATATTGAATGTTCCCGGAAAGATCATGAAGAACAGTGCCATACCGATCCATGTAAGTATCTGAGGTCCGGTTAATGCTAATGGAATGTACCTGAACTTCTTCGGCTTAAATCCGAGTTTCTTAAATTCCGAACCCGAGATCAAAACTGCAATAAGAGGAATAAATACAGCAACTACTCTGAACAGGAACATGAACATAAGCGTATTCCCATTCTTGAGCATTACGGCTGCGCCGATCATGGGGATCATGGAAAATGCAAATGCAATAACCATGAATGTAATGAATTTCTTTTTAGTAATAGTTTTAGGATCGATCATTTTTCAATCTCCTTTGTGTCTTTGATGATCTGACTATAGGATTTCTAAGAACGTCATCAAAGGACACAAAACGAGCAAACAACTGATATCACGATATGAGACATGATGTGTCTCAAAAAAAGAGGGATGTTAAAGTGAAAAACCTTAACATCCCTCTGTTCAGTTTTGAACAATAACCGGTATAAGATCAGGACTTCTCAAGAGCAAGTGTTCTTGTTGTGATATCACAAACAGAAGAAGGTCCGTAATACTGGATAGCACCCGGATATGTGAAGCATGTCTCAACTGCCCACTTCTCACGGTTAGCCTCAAAGAACTTGAACGGCTTGCCGTCGAGCTCAACAAGAGCCTTACGGATAACCGGCTTATCAGCGCCGTTTCTTCTCTCCATGTTCATCATCTTTGTGATAGGCATACCGCCTGCGATCCACTCTTCAGCAGGCTTGGAGATGTTGGAAACCTTGGAAAGATAACCTGTGTAACCATACTGGATGAGCATGAAAGCATTGAATCCAAGTGAATAGCAGTAATCTGCATCGAAGTTGGACGGGAATGCGCAGCGTCCCTCATAACCGAAGAAGTGATGCTGTGTTCCGAACTTGCCCTTGTATGTGCCTGCTGCCTTTCTCTTGGAAAGCTCAACCTTGACCATCTCAGAGAAGAGCTTCTCGGACTCGATAAGGGAAACCTGAACGTTACCGTGAGGATCTCTCTCGAGGAAGAGCTGCTGCTGAATACCCTGAGGAAGGATATCAAATACTTTGAAGGAATCTGCGGAAAGACCTGCCTTGATGAACTCATACTTAGCATTCCAGTCAGGGAGAGCATTGAACTCTTCTGTCTTGGAGCCTGCAAGGAGCTCGTTGATCTCAGCGATAAGAGCAGAGAATTCAGGTACGAACTCTACGATACCCTCAGGGATGATAGCTACACCGAAGTTCTCGCCGTTATTGCCACGTGTCTCAACTGCATCAGCAATATAGTTTGTGATCTGAGCAAGAGACATCTTCTTAGCAGCAACTTCCTCACCGATGAGGCAGATGTTAGGCTGTGTCTCGAGAGCACACTCAAGAGCAACGTGAGAAGCTGAACGGCCCATAACCTTGATGAAGTGCCAGTACTTCTTAGCGGAGTTAGCATCACGCTCAATGTTACCGATAAGCTCGGAATATGTCTTAGTAGCTGTATCAAATCCGAAGGAAGCCTCGATATCCTCATTCTTAAGATCACCGTCGATCGTCTTAGGACAGCCGATTACCTGGATACCGGTATTCTTTGCTGCCATATACTCTGCAAGAGTAGCAGCATTTGTATTGGAGTCGTCACCGCCGATGATAACGATAGCGGTAAGGCCGTTCTTCTTAGCATTCTCGGCAACGATATTGAACTGCTCTTCAGTCTCGAGCTTTGTTCTGCCGGAACCGATGATATCAAATCCGCCTGTGTTTCTGTAAGCGTCGATGAACTTGTCGTCAAACTCGACATAATCATTCTTGAGAAGTCCGTCAGGGCCGCCCTTGAATCCGAGGAGAACGTTATCGCTGTTTGTAGCCTTCAAAGCATCATAAAGACCCGAGATAACGTTATGTCCGCCCGGAGCCTGTCCGCCTGAGAGGATAACGCCTACAACCTGCTTCTTAGAAGCGGAAGTGTTGGTTCCCTTCTCAAAAGTGATCTCCGGCTTACCGTATGTATTAGGGAAAAGAGCCTTGATCTTGTCCTGATCAGCTACGCTGGCTGTAGCAGCGCCTTCCTTTACGCAGATATCTGCAATACCGTTTCTGAGCATGCCCGGAAGCTTAGGCTGATACTCATATCTTGCTTTCTGAAGTGGTGAAAGATCCATAGTTAACTCCTTTATTTATTAATAAAATATAACCTTTAAAATGCTAAAACATTCTTCTCTTAATGTAAATAGTAAAATCAAAGCATTTTTGTAGAATAATGAAAAAGCACCCTTGAATAACTCAAAGGTGCTGATCTTCTTAAAACATAAAATGTTATCAGAGCTTTTCTGCGATCCTGGCAGCCTTACCCTGACGTGAACGGAGGTAATAAAGCTTCGCTCTTCTGACACGACCCTTACGGACGATGTCGATCTTCTCGATCTTAGGAGAATGTACAGGAAGAATACGCTCTACACCAACGCCGTAAGAAATACGACGAATTGTTATTGTCTCGGAAATACCGGATCCCTTACGAGCGATAACATATCCTTCGAAAATCTGGATACGCTCACGGTTTCCTTCCTTGATCTTGAGATGTGCCTTAACGTAGTCACCGATCTCAACTTCGGAGAAGCTATTGCGAAGATTCTCACTCTCAACAACCTTAACCAAATCCATCTTAAGTTCCTCCTTCTCTGTTAGATGTTCATGCATTTCCCTATGTAAATACAGAGGACCATCCCAATTAACCCGTAAATTTTATCAGTTTTGTCTTTTTCTGGCAAGTACTTTTTGCCAATCTTCTTCCGTAAGTGCCAATTTATCGAACATATCAGGCCTTTTATCCATTGTTTCCACAAGGGACATCGTCCTGTTATAATCATCGATCTGTGCCTGATTACCGTTAAGGAGCACTTCAGGGACTTCCCTGTCATGCCAGATCCTGGGCTTCGTATATTGAGGCGCCTCCAAGGTTCCGTTCATATGAGACTCATTGGTATAGGCATCTTCATTGGGAAGAACGCCTTCTATCATCCTGGAAACGGAATCGATAATCGTAACGGCAGCTATCTCACCGCCTGTGAGAACATAATCACCTATAGATATCTCCTCATCCACGATCTCATCGGTTACCCTTGAATCGATCCCTTCATAGTGACCGCAAAGGATCGCTATGTGATCTTTACCGGCTAGCTCCCTGACCTTTTTCTGATCAAGGACCTTTCCCTTGGGGCTTACATATATAACATATGGCTTACCGGACTGACAAACGTCCTCATAGCAGCGGTAAACGGGTTCACACTGAATGAGCATGCCGGTTCCGCCGCCGTATAACGTATCATCCACCTTGCCGTAAGGATTTCCGGAATAATCCCTGATATCATAGAAATCGATATCGATTATCCCCTTTTCCCTGGCACGACCTATGATACTCTCCTTGAGGAAAGCATCTATCTGACCGGGAAAAAGAGACATAACGGAAAATCTCATATCAGCCCTCGTATAATTCAAAAAGCCCGTCCGGAAGCTTCACTTTGACATAGCCCTGTTCCGGCTCGATCTCATAGCAGACGGCTTTAAGAAACGGTATGAGCAGGTTCTGTTTGCCGGGACGCTTAACTTCGATAACCTGATTTGCACCCGTCTCGAAAATGTCATTGATAACGCCCAGATCGCCCAGATCATCATCAATGACCCTTGCGCCTTTAAGATCTGCTATAAAATAAGATCCTCTGCTGAGTTTAACGGCATTGTCCCTGCTAACGGAGATATAAGTGCCCTTCAGTTTCTCAGCTTCAGTTCTATCAAACAGATCAGCAAAAGCAACGAGCACATTCGTCTTATCGACCCTTGC
>Ga0310786_10010805_pt1 | contig 11444 bp, 8 predicted proteins | sample AusTroGonzalo_MG_FD_203881 | JGI IMG/M metagenome (GOLD analysis project Ga0310786, IMG submission 203881) | Bovine rumen microbial communities from tropical cattle in Woodstock, Queensland, Australia - Gonzalo_03 (v2) (version 2) | ecosystem: Host-associated > Mammals > Digestive system >... | reverse complement strand
ACCTGCGAAATTCTCATAAGCTGCACGGAAAACCATACGGCCGATACGGCCAAATCCGTTAATACCAAGTTTTACCATTGTGTGATTGTTTATATTAAAATGTTAAACGTATATCGGGTAAATGTACCTTCTTCAAAATCAGCGCAAATTTAAGAATTTTTCGATGATTTTCCATATCTTTGTTCTATAAATCGATTTGTGGATGAAGATTCTTGTAACGAACGACGACGGATACCGCGCGAAGGGTATAAAGTCCCTCGCGAACATCATGAAGAAGTACGGAGAAGTGACAGTGGTGGCGCCCAAGACGCACCAGTCGGGCACCTCCATGGCAGTCACCCTGGGCTTCCGGCCGATCGCCGTGAGGGACTTCGGGACTGAGGACGGAGTGCGGTGGATCTACGTCGACGCCACTCCCGCCAGCTGCGTGAAGTTCGCGGTGGACAACGTCTTCACCGACGGCAAGCCGGACCTCGTCGTCAGCGGAATCAACCACGGGACCAATACCGCCACGGCCGCGTGCTATTCCGGCACGCTCGGCGCCGTGGAGGAGGCTTCGCTCAGCGGCATCCCCGCCATAGGCGTGTCTCTGGACAATCTCAGCGCCGACGCCGACTTTTCGGTCGTGGAGGAACTTTTCCCGGCCCTGCTGGACCGCATACTGGCATCCGGATGCTTCGAGAAGGGGACTTTCCTGAACGTCAATTATCCGGACCTCCCGGCGGATGAGATCAAGGGAGTGCGGCTCGCGCACATGGGCAGCGGCCACTGGGAGAAGGAGTTCCAGGAGTACGATCCGGAGTATATCAAGCGTATGGGCATAGACCTGACGGCATACAGCATACGCTGGGTGGATTTCGTGCCGGAGCCGGGCGAGGAACTGTATTTCATGGTGGGGACCTTCGTGGACGACCCGGACAACGTCCCGGGCGCGGACCATCGCCTGGTGAAGGAGGGCTACGTCACCGTGACCGTGCACAATCTGGACAATACCGACCGCGACCTGGCCGCGCGCATGCGCGAGGCCGGCTTCGAGTCGGGATTCTGAGATGAAATACTACATCATAGCTGGGGAGGCGTCCGGCGACCTTCACGGGTCCAACCTGATGAAGGGGCTGTACGCCGGGGACCCGGAGGCGGAGGTGCGCTTCTGGGGCGGCGACCTCATGGTCGCGGCCTGCGCGGGGCGCGGAGCGCTCGTGCGCCATTACCGCGAGGGTGCGGTGATGGGCATCAGCGACGTGCTGGGGAAGGCCGGCCGCCTGCTGGGCAATGTCCGGGCCTGCAAGGCCGACATTGCCGCCTGGCGGCCGGACGTGGTCATCCTCATCGATTACCCCGGCTTCAATTTCCGCATAGCGGAGTTCGCCCATAAGGCGGGATTCAAGGTCTTCTACTACATCGCACCCAAGACCTGGGCGTCGCGCGAGGGGCGCAACCGCAAACTTCGCCGATACGTCGACAGGCTTTTCATCATTTTCCCTTTCGAGGTGCCTTATTTCGAGAAAAGGGGAATTCCATTCGTCTACAGGGGCAATCCTCTGCTCGACGCCGTCGACGGGCACTGCTATGCCCGTCCCGTCGACGGCCCTTACATCGCGCTTCTGGCCGGATCCAGGAAAGGCGAGATATCGCGCATGATGCCGGTGTGCATGGAGGCGGCGGACCGCCTGGGCTGCAAGGTGGTGGTGGCCGGCGCGCCGGCGCGCAGCGAAGCGGATTACGCGCCGTACATCGCCGGCCGTCCTAACGTAGAGCTGCTTTTCGGCCGCACATACGACATTCTGAAATACGCCGACGCGGCGATCATCAATTCCGGGACGGCGTCGCTGGAGGCCGCGCTCATTGGCACGCCGCAGGTGGTGTGCTGGAGCGGCTCCGCTCTGACCGTATTCGTGGCGAGGCATATATTCAGGGTGGGGGACCGCCTGTCATACATAAGCCTCGGCAATCTCATCGTGGACAGGGGAGCGTTCCGCGAACTGATACAGGAGGACTTTACGGCGGATGCCGTCGTGGAGGAAGTCCGCCGCCTTACAGGCGATGCGGAATACCGGGCGCGGATGATGTCCGACTACGCGGACATCCGCGCCGCGCTCGGCGGCACAGGCGCCTCACTCGCCGTGGCGACAGCAATGATAAAAGAGTTAAGGAAATGACAGTCAAGGATTTGGATTTCAATGTCATCGACGCGCACAGTCACCTTTGGCTGCGTCAGGACACCGTCGTGGACGGGCAGCCCATATTTGCGCTGCGCAACGGGCGCGCCATCTTCTTCGGGGAAGAGGTGCAGATGCTGCCTCCCTTCATGGTGGACAGCCGCAACTCCGCGGATGTTTTCCTCTCCAACATGGACTATGCCCGCGTGTCCGCGGCCGTGGTGGTCCAGGAGTTCATCGACGGCCTGCAGAACGAGTATCTGGCCGAGGTTGCCAGAGGATGGCCGGACCGCTTCAAGGTCTGCGGGATGTGCGACTACAGGCAGCCGGGCTTCCTGCCCGATGCCCTGTGCCTGATCGCCTCCGGCATATTTGCCGGGATGGCGATCCCCGGGCATCGCCTCGCCCGGCCCCTCAACGACCCCGAACTGATGGCGATATACGCCCGGATGGAGCGTTACGGGATGTTCCTGTCGCTCTGCCTGCACGAGGACAATCATCAGTTGGCTGAAGTCGAGGATATCATCGCCTCGTTCCCGGGGCTCAAGATAGCGATAGGCCATTTCGGAATGGTCACGACGCCGGGCTGGATGGACCAGGTCCGGCTCGCCCGCCACGAGAACGTCTATGTCGAGTCAGGCGGCATCACCTGGCTCTTCAACTCCGAGTTCTATCCCTTCGACGGGGCCGTCCGGGCCATACGCCAGGCCGCGGATGAAGTCGGTATTGAGAAACTCATGTGGGGCTCCGACTATCCCCGCACCATCACCGCCATCACCTACCGCATGTCGTACGACTTCGTCCTGAAGTCCGACCTGCTGACCCACGAGGAGAAGCGGCTCTTCCTCGGGGAGAACGCCCGCCGTTTCTATGGCTTCGACGACCTGCGCACACTGCCATACATACGCAACATGTCAGAATAATCCTCAATATAAACCTCTATGAATAAATATCTTATCATTGCCATCACGGCACTTGCCCTGGCTTCCTGCTCGACTGGCGGGAACATCGATACCGTCAGTGTGGAGGGCGGACGGATCCAAGGCGTCCTTACCGACAATCCCGAAGTCATGGTCTTCAGGGGCGTCCCTTATGCCGCGGCCCCCGTCGGGGACCTCCGGTGGGCGCTACCTCAGCCTGTCATCCCCTGGGAAGGCGTGAAGGTGGCCGATACTTTCGGCAGTCCCGCCATCCAGCCAGGACGCGCTCCCGGCTCGTTCTACTACATTGAGTTCCAGCCCGAGCCCCTGCTCCCGCAGAGCGAGGACTGCCTGTTCCTCAATATCTGGACGCCCGTCGGCGCCGTCGGACATCCTGACGCGAAGCTTCCTGTAGCAATGTGGATCCACGGCGGAGGCTATTACAACGGATGCGGAAGCGACGTCGCTTTCGACGGCGAAGCGTGGGCGACCCGAGGAGTCATCCTGGTGACCATCAATTATCGTCTCGGCCCCCTCGGCTTCTTCTCCCATCCTGCCCTTTCGGCCGTGAATCCTTACGGCGCATCGGGCAACCAGGGCATCTACGACCAGCTGGCCGCCATCAACTGGATACACGCCAATATCGCCCAGTTCGGCGGCGATCCCGACAACCTGACCATATTCGGGCAGAGCGCCGGCGCTGCGAGCGTCAAGACGCTGGTGTCTTCTCCTCTGACGAAAGGACTTGTCAGCAAGGCCATCATCCAGAGCGGTGGCGGGGTAGGCGGTTTCCCCCTCGGCAATGACGGCCCCGGCGTCAGTCCGGCGTCCTTTGATGCCGACGGCAAGGCCGCCATGGATGCGGCCGGCTTCGATACGGTCGAGAAGATGCGCGCCATCCCTGCGGAGGATCTGTTCAAGATACAGGGCCTGCGCGGCGGCACCCACGTCGACGGTCATCTCATCGTCGAGGGCTTCGACCAGGCTGCTTACAACGACGACCTTCTGGATATCCCCTATATGATTGGCAGCAATGGTGACGACAGTGGTGCCGAGGGCATGCGTGAAGGATGCGCCCGCTTCGGCGCGGTGCGCGACTCGCTGGGCAAGCAGCCGGCTTATGTGTATTTCTTCGACCGCAAGCTCCCCGGCGACGACGCCGGAGCCTTCCATTCCGCCGAACTCTGGTATATGTTCAACACTCTCGGCCGCAGCTGGCGTCCGATGGAGGAGCACGATTTTGCGTTGAGTGAGAAGATGGTGGTTTATTGGACCAACTTTGCGAAATACGGCAATCCCAACGGCAAGGACGCCGATGGCGGGTGGAAGCCTTACACCCGTTCAAATCCCTACGTCGAACTTCTGAAATAATCAAAACCGGACTATATCATGCGCAGCTTATTCAAACTCACATCAGTCCTGATTGTCCTGCTCGCCTGCGTGGCGGTTTCCTCGGCCAGGGAGGTAGTCAGCATCAACAAGGGATGGAACTTCTCTAAAAGCATCTCTACAGGTGCGTCGGTGGACCAGTTCGCCCGTTTCGGAGGGAGAGGGGAGAAGGTGGACCTTCCGCATACCTGGAACAGCACCGATTTCATGAGCCCGGAGGGCTACTACCGCGGCTATGGTTCCTATACCCGTAAACTGGCCGTCCCTGCATCGTACGCCGGCAAGCGCCTTTTCCTGAAGTTCGAGGGCGCCGGTACGGAAGCCGAGGTCTTCGTCAACGGGCGGGGCGTGGGAAGCCACAAGGGAGCCTACAATGCCTTCGTCCTCGAGATCACCCCTTACGTGACGCCGGGCGATTCCTGCTCGGTAGCGGTGGTCTGTAACAATTCCCAGAGGCTGGACATAGCCCCGCAGGGAGGTGACTTCAACCAGTACGGCGGCCTTTACCGCGACGCCTGGCTCATCGTGACGGAGGATGCCTGCATCACCCCTCTATACTATGGCTCGACGGGAGTGCTGATCAGCCAGACACGCGTGGACGAGCGTCTGGCATCGATTCGCGCCGACATACATCTTTCCAGCCTTTCGGGCTACGAGGGATGCGAGATCGATTTCTTGGTACTGGATGCTTCGGGCACCAAGGTGTTGGACAGGCCGGGTGTCCTGGTGCACGGCGACCGCGCCACCATCGTGGCTGACATTGCCAATCCCCATTTGTGGAACGGCAGGCAGGACCCCTATCTGTACAAGACCGTCACGGTCCTGAAGAGGGACGGGAAGGAGATTGACAGGGTGGAGGAGGAGATAGGCCTGCGGTACTTCAGCGTCGATCCTGAAAAGGGATTCTTCCTGAACGGAAAGCACCTGAAACTGCACGGCGTCTGCCGCCATCAGGACTGGGCGGACATCGCCGTCGCGCTGACGGAGCAGCACCATCTCGCAGATTTCGATTTCTTCGACGAGATGGGCGTGGATGCCTTGAGGCTGGCGCATTATCCCCAGGCGAAGAGGATGTTCCAGGAGGCCGACCGCAGGGGTTACGTCGTTTGGGAAGAGATACCTTTCGTGGGCGGCTATGTCGAGTCCGAGGGCTTCCATGAGAACCTCAGGCTCCAGCTCAAGGAGATGATCATACAGAACTACAATCACCCTTCCATCTGCTTCTGGGGCATTTTCAATGAGATCCACGGCAGTTTCGACGCCATCGTGGACGAACTCAATGCGCTGGCGCACGAGGTGGACCCGTTCCGCATGACGGTCTCCGCAACGGACCAGGAAGGCAGTTACAACCTCATCACCGACGGCATAGGCTGGAACAAGTATTATGGCTGGTATACCGACAGCGTGGCGGATTTCGGGCCGTTCATGGACGACTGGCACGCGAGGTATCCGCAGAGCCTGCTCGTGATAAGCGAGTACGGCGGCGGGGCCAGCGTGCAGCACCATGTCGCCAAGTATGACCACGACGAGAAGGCGGCCGGTTTCGCAGATCCTTTCCATCCCGAGGAACGCCAGGTGTGGATCCATCGTCACGACTGGAAGGCGATTGCCGAGCGCGACTATGTGTGGGGGTCGTTCGTGTGGAACATGTTCGATTTCGCTTCGTCGATCCGCCGCGAGGGTGATACCCGCGGGCAGAACGACAAGGGGCTCGTGACCCGCGACCACCAGACCCGCAAGGATGCGTTCTATTTCTATAAGGCCAATTGGAACAAATCCGTGAATACCGTCCATCTGTGTTCCAAGCGCTATGTCGAACGCGCCGAAAACCTGACGGATGTCATCGTGTTCACTACGGCGCCTTCAGCGAAACTTTACGTGAACGGTAAACTCGTCAGTAATCAGAAGACCGACGGGTATGCGACCATTCTCTGGAAGGATGTGGTGCTTGCCGACGGGGCCAACGAAGTGGTGGTCAAGACTGCACACGGCGACGATTCCGTGGTCTGGAATGTCGTCAGACCCTAGGGCTGTCTCCTGATGCTGAGGTCTACGGGCTCGGGAAGGCCGTAGACCAGTGCACGGTCGGTGAATTGCCAATATGTCCAGCCTTGATGGACCGGTGAGTCAACGCCATAATGGGCTATCCAGATAGGGTAGCCCTCTTTTATTTCATCGCATAGGATGTCACGGGCAAAGGAGTCGGAGGTGTAGACTATGGGCTTGCGGCCATAATGCTTCTCTACCTCCCTGAGCCATTGCAAAGCCCTTTCATTCAGAAGTTTATAGGTGCAGCCGCGGTGGATGGTCTCCAGGTCCAGCACCGGCGGGAGGTCGCCGTGGCGCAGCTGCCCGACGGCCGCAATGAAATTGCGGGCCTGGGCGGCGCCGTCGCGCGAGGTGCGGAAGAAGTGGTAGGCGCCGCGCTGGATGTCACGCTTCCCGGCCTCGGCCCAATAGGTTTTGAACTTAGGGTCGCGCATCGAGACACCCTCTGTCGCCTTGATGAAAACGAACTTGACCGGATAGACCTTGCGGGCTTTTTCCAGATCCTTGACGGTACGGCCCGATCGGTCGACCATCACGCGGAGGGAATCCCACAGGATGGGCCCCTCGTTATTGTGGGAGACGTCTATCCCGAGTTCGGCGAAGGGTATCGGGGGGAGGGCGGCGCCGGCCTCGCCGGCGGGGCCGGCGTGCCGCAGCAGCGGCAGCCCGACCGCCAGCGCGAGCAGCAGCGCGGCCGCGGCCACCGCCACCCATGCAGGCACCTTCACCTTCCGTTTCCTCTTCCGTCTTTTCTTCTTCGTTTTCGTTTCCATTTCCATTTCCCCGCAAAGATACGCATTTTCCCGCATGGTACCCCCTTTTCGGCCCTACCCTGCGGGCTCACACCTTGGCCCCTTCCTTTCCGTCCGTCCGACTTTCGCCCCGTTTCCCGTTCGCCCAGCCCCTTCTTCTATTTTCTAGCCGACCCTTCCCGCTTTCTTAGGGGTCAAGCGCAGAAAACCTTCTCAAATGGGAGAAAATTCTCTTGACCCCCTGTCTGAAGTGGCAGTCAGGATCACACAACGCCCTTCCAAGCCACTTTCTGCTCCAGACCCTTACTCCTCACCGCCTGCCCTCGTCAATACTTCTCACCGTCGCTCCTTGAGGATGGTCCTTGACGCCATCTTCCAATAAACCTCTCCGTCAGTCTTTTCCATCACCCTTCTCCGCCAACCTCGTCATTGGTCCTTTCCGTCGGCCCTTGAGGATGGTCCTTGACACTGACTTCCCCATCAAGGTCTCCGTCAGTTCTTTCCATCAGTCCTTTACGTCACCCTATTCGACGAGGATTCCAAATACACACCCAATACGTCTCACGGCGCGTGCTTCATAATCTGTCGTAACGAGCCGCCCATATCTTTTTTCGCATTCTAAAGGGACAATTGACTGAATGGTAATAGAAGCCCGGGAAATAACCTTGAGCGACAAACGATGCTAGAGACGTTTGTATGCGCTTTTTGCGCTCAAGGTCCCCCTATTTTTAAGTGGACCTTGAGCGTAAATATGCCACTTATGTTCTTCTGCGGCATTCCCTCGCTCAAGGTCTTTCATCAAGCAAGCAGTTCCACCTTTTTGGGCCGTAACCTGTGGGCAGCTTTCGCACGTTATGCCGTTTTTGCCTTAACCTGCAGGCAATCACCCGCATGTTGAGCTGTTATTTGACGTAACCTGCGGACATTCGAGTGCTTCCGGGAGCAAAGGAAGTGGGTTTGAGTCAGGAAATGGGTGAGGAAATGGGTGCTGAGAGCAAACGTGGAGATGTTGAGCCAGGATAGAAGGGGATGGGGGGAAGCAAAAGGGGAGTTTTGAGCCTGAATGGAAGGGAAAGGAGTAAACAAGAGAGGCGTTTTAAATCCGTTTGATTGTTCCTCAAAACCCAATTCACGACAATCGCCATCCCAGGCTGTTCGGGGGCAGGTATCGGTGCAGTGACTGGCCGATCGGGCTGGTCACTGCATGGCTATCGTCATTGTAGCAGCCTGGAGGGCATCCCGCGGTGAAATGGGTTTCGGGGAACGGCCCGGGGAGGGAAAAAGGCGGGGTCCGGGAGGAAAAGTGGTGGGAAGCGGCCTAGGAAGAGGGAAGGGTGGGCGAGGAGGTGTGCTCTCGGTCAGGCCGGAGGGGTGACGGACTGGGCGGGAGTGATTGGGAAAGGTTGGCCGGGGCAAAGGAGGGAATGAGAGCCAGGTCGGAGCGGGCGTGACGGAGGAGAGGTCGGGCTGACTGGAGAATGGCTTGACGGGAGAGTCGCGTGACGTGGGAAGGAGTGAGAGTGACGAAGAAAGAGATGGGGATGACGGATGAGAGACGGGTCAAGACGATGAGGGGTGAAGAAAGGAAGGGGTGAAATGAAGGGTGGGGTGAGACGAGGAAAGGGAAAAATGAGAAAGGTGTGAAATGAGGGAAGGATGAGAGGGAGGATTAGTGGTGGGGAAATTAGGGTGGGGGAGAGCGCGATATTGGGGGAGGGAGTTTGGGATATTGAAGAAATGTTGTTAAATTTGTTGAGTTGGAATAATGAAGATTATCATTTTATTATAGCATCATGAAGAAAATCGTCATTGCAGCCATTGCGCTCACATTTGGAGCGATGGCATTCGCCCAGCCTCCTCAGCCGCCGCAGCGTCCCGCAAATGCTCCCGGAGCTCCCGCAGCCCCCGCGGCCCCTTCACTCACATTCACTACTGTGAAGGAACTCCCCATCACCTCGGTTAAGAACCAGGCCAGCAGCGGTACCTGTTGGGCCTTCTCCACGATCAGTTTCCTGGAGTCCGAGGCCATCCGCATCAACAATATCAAGGACCCCGCCAAGTATCCGGACTTCTCCGTATTCTTCGTGGTCAGCCATTCCTATGCTGAAAGGGCTGACAAGTTCGTCCGTCTCGACGGCAACCTCACCTTCGGAGCCGGTTCCGAGGCCGATGACGTCCTCCACGTTGTCAGGGACCACGGCATCGTACCTCTCAATGAGATGACCGGAATGAACTACGGCTCCGAACTCCCGGCGCAGTCCGAACTCGACGCCGTCCTCAAGGCCTATGTCCAGGCCGTCGCCAAGGTCCCCAACAGGACTCTGACCACCGCTTGGAAGAACGGCTTCCAGGGCATCCTCGACGCCTATCTCGGCAAGTATCCCGAGACCTTCGTGGTGGATGGCAAGACTTACACTCCCGCCTCCTACCGTGACGCCCTCAAGATCAACCCCGATGACTACGTGACCATCACTTCCTTCACGCATCATCCGTTCTACACCAAGTTCGCCATCGAGGTCTGCGACAACTGGCGCTGGGACGAGGCCTACAACCTCCCTCTCGACGAGTTCATGCAGGTCCTTGACTATGCCATTGACCACGGCTATACCGCCGCATGGGGCACGGATGTGAGCGAGACCGGCTTCAATCGTCAGGGCCTCGGCCTTCTCCTCGACTCCGCAGCCGCCTCTGCGCCCGGCTCCGACCAGGAGCGCTGGGTCGGTGGCGCCAGCCAGCCCCAGGCCATCCCCAACAACCTCAAGGAGATCGTCCCTACTCAGGAATACCGTCAGAGCGAGTTTGACAAGAAGAGCACCACTGACGACCACGGCATGCATATCTACGGCACCGCCAAGGACCAGTATGGCCGCAAGTTCTATCTCGTGAAGAACTCCTGGGGCGAGACCGGCGCCTACAAGGGCATCTGGTACGCCTCCGAGGCATTCGTCGCCGGCAAGAGCATCGACCTCGTAGTCCATAAGGACGCCGTCCCTGCCGCCATCAAGGCCAAGCTCGGCATCAAGTAATGGATTTCCGCAAGGCAATACCGAATACTGTCACCTCCATGAACCTCCTCTGCGGGGTCGTGGGGGTGATATTCGCTTTTAGGGACAGGCCGGACATAGCTTTCTGCCTGATGCTGGCGGCGGCCGCCTTTGACTTCCTCGACGGACTGGCCGCCCGTGCGCTCGGCGCGTCTTCCGACATAGGCAAGGAACTTGACTCGCTCTGCGACGTCGTCAGTTTCGGCGTGCTGCCCGCACTTATGCTCCACCGTACCATGCTGAGCCTCAGCGGGGAGAGTTTCTGGTGCTATTTACCTCTGGTACTGGCTGTTTTCTCGGCTCTGAGGCTGGCGAAGTTCAACGTGGACGAACGTCAGCATGCTAGTTTCATCGGGCTGCCGACGCCGGCTGCGGCGATGCTCTGCGGCGCGCTGTGCTGCTTCGCTTTCGCGGAGCCCGGCACAGCGCCCGCGCGCTTCTGCGCCACGGCCTGGGGCCTGCCCCTGCTGGCGGTCCTTCTCTCGGCGCTGCTCGTCTGCGAACTGCCGATGTTCGCGATGAAGTTCGGGAAAGGCATCAAGGCCGACCGCCGCACGCGTGCAAAGCGCCTGTGGTTCCTGGGGATTGCCGTCCTCGGGGCAATCCTGACCGCGGTCTTCGGCCTGAACTGGACCCTGGCGGTCCTCGTGGCCTTCGTGGGCTACATCGTTGTCAATCTTATCTGAAGAATGCGCAGGATTCCTTCTCGCCTGCGATCCATACCGAATCACCTGCCCGGAAGCGGAAATCCGCTTTCGGGTTTGTTATGAATTCGTTGTCCCTCAGTACGCTGAGCACCATGCAGCCGCTCTCGCGCATGGACAGTTCCCTGAGGGCCTTGTTGAAAAGGAAGGAACTTTCCGTTACGGGAATGACCTCCACCACGAAGTCCCTGTCGTCGCCGGTGGCGTCGAAATGGAGTGAACCGGGATCCACGACCTCGTGCTCCATCATTTTGGCGAAAGCGTCTATCTGCGAGCCGGTTCCGACCGCCAGCAGGCGGTCGTAGGGGTAGATGCGCTCATCCCCGTTCGGGATGAGGATAGAGCGCGTTCCCCGGACTATCTTTACGATATTCACGCCTGTCGAGCTGCGGAAAGGTATGTCCCGGAGCTTTTCCCCGATATATTG
>Ga0310786_10010804_pt1 | contig 11444 bp, 7 predicted proteins | sample AusTroGonzalo_MG_FD_203881 | JGI IMG/M metagenome (GOLD analysis project Ga0310786, IMG submission 203881) | Bovine rumen microbial communities from tropical cattle in Woodstock, Queensland, Australia - Gonzalo_03 (v2) (version 2) | ecosystem: Host-associated > Mammals > Digestive system >... | reverse complement strand
CCTTGATATAATTGGTGATAACCACGTCGCCAAAAACACTCCACGACTCGCGTCCGCGCGTGGTCACATGCTTGGCCTGCTCGGCGATGATGGTCGTCTCGAGCTGGCCGTCTTCGGTATACGCGTTCACCAGGAATCCGTCGGTGTAGAGCTCATACGACTGGAGCATCGAATCCTTGTGAAACTCGTAGCGCCGCATCAGCGGGGCATGCATGCGCATCTCGGCCTCGCCCTTTTCGCTTTGCAGCACATTCATGTCGTGGACTATCTGGACGGGCGTCTGCTCGAAGTCGATGACGTCCGGCTCGTTTCCGCCACACGCATACAACAGTATGGCCACCAGGACGGTGGCCATACCGGTAAAGAGTTGTGTGCGGAGCTTGTCCACTACTTGTTGGTGCGGACGGTCGTGCGCTCGGTCATGCCGCTGCAGCTGACCGTGTAGGCGCTACCCTCGGTGATATCCTGGAAGAAGGCGTCTTCCGTCTTCGGGAAGTAGCGGCGGTACTGGGCTGCCTGGGAGTTGGCTTCTTCAGCCACTTCCGGATCGGCTGCCGCTGCGCGCTGCAGGTAGTCGACGGCCACCCAGAAGTGTGCACGGCTGCTGACTTCGTCGCCGCCGCATTTCTGTGCGCCCCAGATGGTGCCGATCAGCAGGTAAGACTTGCCCTTGTAGCTCTCGTTGAGCTCTGCTGCCTCGCGTGCCTTGGCCACTGCCGGAGCTGCCTTGCCGCATTTCTTGAAGTAGTACGTAGCCAGCTCGAAGAGGTAGTCGGAACGGGTCTGGACATCTTCCGGGTTGAGCAGGCTGATGGCGCGCTCGAGGCTCTCGGCTGCCTTCGTGTTCTCGTCACGCGAAGAGTAGAGCTTATAGAGGCCATAGACGGAGCTTGCCGTCGGGTTGATTGCGTTGAGCGCCTCGATCGACTGCAGGAACAGGTCGGTATTCATGCATTCGCTCTTGGAGAGCATCTTCACCATGTTGGCAAGCAGAGCCTCGTCGTTCGGGTTTGCCTCGAAACGCGGGGTGTAGAGGGCCACCAGGTTGTCGCAGGAAGCAACGCCGCTGTCAATCAGGATGCTCTCGACATCCATCTTCGCGCCGCGGTACTCCGGATTGTTGCTCTGGTCGATCTTGTCATCGAGATAGCCGGTAATCGTGGTATAGTTGTTCATCACCTGCTCCGCGTCGAGCTTTTCGTTCTTGTACATCTCGACCGTAGCCTGCATCTGCTTGACAAAGACGACGGGGCTGGCATCACCTTTGATTTCGTTGAGAACCTCGGTGAGCAGCTTGTACTGCATTTCGTAATCAGCGCTGTAATAGTTAATTACGTCAATGGCCTTGTTGTCTTTGCTCTTGATAGCGTTCTTCGGGTAGTACTGTGCACGGATGTCGTTCAGCAGAAGGAGCGTATCGACGAGTCCCTTATAACGAACGGGATCCTTCCTGTACTGGCCGATCTCATAGCGGAGAATCTTCTGTCCGTTGATGAGCATGTTCTGGTTCGCAGTGGGCGGGCAGAGGCTGAACGCCTGGCGCCAGAAAGGAGCTGCATCTTTCAAGTTGTTCTGCTTGACCATTTCGGAATAATAGGAGAGGTACTTGACGCACTCGGCGCTGTCCTTTCCATAGCGGCCCTGCGCAAATGCGGGGACCACAAGCAGAAGAGTCAGGGTGAGAATGGTAAACTTTTTCATATCGCGTTTAGTTATACAATGGCTTGATAAACCAAATATCGTGCAAATTGAACGAAACGGTGAATAAAAAGTACCGTTCGCGCACGAGATTCTTGTCTAGCGTACCCCGCTGGCCGAAGTCGATACCGAGGTTTACGCTGTTGTAGTAGCGGAACACCGGGATGCCGACGCCCAGCGTGAAACCCGTGGTATTGACCTGCTGGCCGTTAAGCTGGATGTACGATTTATCGTGGTAGGCACCCACCCGGTAGGAGAGGCGCCGCATGAAGTAGCGGATGTCGTAGCGGTTGGGCGTGAACTCCACGCCAGCCCGGAAACTCTGTGCCGTTACGGCCTGGAAGTCAATGCCGGGCGTTCCTTCGAACGTGCGCCCGCGCCAGTCTTGCCGCACGTAGTCGAGACCCACGACCAGACGGTCGGCGTAGCTGAACGAGATGCCCGCGCCGATTTCGGCGGGAATCGAATAGTCCGTCATGCGTACACGCTGGTTGACGATGGTGTCGGTGGCCACGCTGGTGACGCCGTAGGCGTAGCGCGTCTCATTGCCGCGCATCAGCATCGGGAGTTTATACGTGGCGCCGATGGTCAGGGACGAACCGTTGCCGATCGGCTGGGAATACTGCAGTCCGAACTTGCCGCCGAAGCAGCTGACGTTGTAGAGCGTACCGGTCTCGATGGTGCGATAGGACGCGTTGGTCAGGAAGTATGCACTGCTGGAGCGGTCGATCTTGCCGAAGTAATAGTGGGCTTCTGCACCGAGGCTCAGTCGGTTCCAAAATGTGACGCCCGCACCGAGGAAAGCCTCATAGATGCCGCCGGTGCCCGTCTTGTAATACTGGATGTCGCCCATTTCGGACAGCAACTCGTCGGAGGTCTCTTCTGCACGGAACCGATAGGCGACAGAGGAGTAGGGCATGATGCCGACCTTGAAGGCGGAGTGCGACTCGATGGGCATCGTGGCGACGATGTGGTGGATCGTCGTGGTGTTGCTGGCCGATTTCATCACGCCTGTCGCCGTAGGACTGAGCGAAGCGGCGGCATTACCCTGATAGATGGTATTGCGGTTCTCTATGCCGAAATCCATCATGAACGACTTGGCCTCGCGTGCCGTGAGGGCTGCGGGATTGAGCAGGTTGATGTAGCGGACATTGCGGTCGGCGATACCGACACCGCCCATGGACAGGCTGTAGGCCGTACCTTGACGCAACTGGTCGCCCAGTCCGTACAGCGAATACGGCGAATAGCTCACGTCTGAAAGGACATCCTGCGCACGAAGCTCGTGTGCCGGGACAGCGGCAAGCAGGGCCGCCGCTAAGATTGCTATCCGAATTGCCGTTTTCTTCAACATACCTGTCGGTTTGCGTATGAATTGCAAATTTAGTAAAAATCAAAGATTATACCAAAAACGGAGCAAGAACCTTGATCGCGGCTTGCACGGAACGGATATCCCGGACTTTGATGGACAGGTTCTTTTCGGTCTGGACAAGATCGACCTGAACGCGTCGGGCGGCGATTTTCTGGATGATGTCGTCGAACTGCGGACTCTGGAAGAACGGGTGCTTGCTGTCGGAAATGAAGCTGGCGCGCATCATTCCGTTCTTCAGTACAATGCGTTCCAGGCCCAGCTTGGCGGCCATCATCCGCAGGCGCACGATGTCGATGAGCTCGAGCACCGGCGTGGGAATGGGCGCGCCGAAGCGGTCGGCCAGGTTGGCCGTGAAGCGGCGGAGCAGGTCTTCCGACTTGATGCTGTCGAGTTCCTTGTAGAGGCGGATCTTTTCGGAGGGCACGTTGACGTAGCTGTCGGGGATCATCACTTCAAGGTCCGTGTCGACCTGCGGGTCAAGTTCGTACGTGATGTTCGGCAGGACGGCGTCGGTCGTTTCTCCCTTTTCAGAGCGGCTGAGCGCCAGCTCGTTCATTGCTTCCTTGAGGATGCGCATGTAGGTCTCGAAGCCCATTTCGGCCATGAAGCCCGACTGCTCGGCACCCAGCAGGTTGCCGGCGCCACGGATGTCGAGGTCCTGCATGGCGATGTTGAACCCGCTGCCCAGGTCGCTGAACGCTTCGAGCGCGCGGATACGGCGGCGTGCGTCGTCGGTGAGTTTTTCCTCGTCGGGCACGATGAGGTAGCAGAACGCCTTGACGTTGCTGCGCCCCACACGGCCGCGGAGCTGGTGCAGGTCGCTCAGGCCGAAGCGGTGCGCGCGGTTGACAATCATCGTGTTGGCGTTGGGAATATCTATGCCGTTCTCGATGATGGTCGTGGAAAGCAAGATGTCGTAGTCGCCTGCTATGAAACGCAGCACCTTGTTTTCCAATTCCTTGGGCTCCATCTGACCGTGTGCCACACAGATTTCGGCCCGGGGGCAGATACGGTGCAGCGTATCCTGCATCTTGTAGATGTCATCCACGCGGTTGTGGACGAAATACACCTGCCCGCCACGTTCGAGTTCGCGGTTGAGAATATCGGCGATGTACTCCTCGTCAAAACCGATGACCTCCGTGGTGACGGGGATCCTGTTGGGCGGGGGTGTGTTGATGATCGAGAGGTCGCGGGCGCCCAGCAGCGAGAACTGCAGGGTGCGCGGGATGGGCGTGGCGGTGAGCGTGAGCGTGTCGACCGACGTCTTCATCTGCCGGATCTTTTCCTTGGCCGTCACGCCGAACTTCTGTTCCTCATCGATGACGAGCAGTCCTATATCCTTGAATTTCAGCGAAGTATTAAGAATTCGGTGCGTACCGATGAGTATGTCGATGCGTCCGGCGGCCAGGTCTTCGCCGATCTGCTTGATTTCTTTTGCGGTACGCAGGCGGCTGATGTAGTCGATCCGGACGGGGAAATCCTTGAGGCGCTGCGAGAAGGTCTGCCAGTGCTGCAGGGCGAGGATGGTGGTGGGCACCAGCACAGCCACCTGCTTGCCGTCGCACACGGCTTTGAAAGCAGCGCGGATGGCCACTTCGGTCTTGCCGAAACCCACGTCGCCGCAGACCAGGCGGTCCATCGGGTGGATGCTCTCCATGTCGGCCTTTACGGCTTCCGTAGCCGTAGCCTGGTCGGGCGTATCTTCAAACATGAACGAGGATTCGAGTTCGTGCTGCAGGTACGTATCTTCCGAAAAAGCGAAGCCGCGGGCCTGCTGGCGCTCCGAATATAACTTGATAAGGTCCTCGGCGATATCCTTGACCTTCGATTTGGTGCTGCGCTTGAGATTCTCCCACGCCTTGCTGCCGAGCCTGTATATCTTGGGCGGCTCGCCGTCGCGGCTCTTGAACTTGGAGATGCGGTGCAGCGAATGGATAGAAACGAACACCACGTCGCCTTCCTTGTAGATCAGCTTGACAGCTTCCTGCTCGCGCCCGTTCACATCGGTCTTCACCAGACCGCCGAACTGGCCCACACCATGATCGATGTGTACGATATAGTCGCCGATGCGCAGGGCATTCAATTCATTGACCGTCATTTGGTCGGAACGCTCCACCTGACGGCGCACCGTCAGCTTGTGGTAGCGTTCAAATATCTGGTGGTCTGTATAATAGCAGTTCTTCGACGACTTGTCGATATAGCCCTCATGCAGCGAAACCGGAAGGAACAGCGGTTTGACGTTGCGCAGGATCTCTTTCAGGCGCCGCGTCTGGCTTTCGTTGGGCGAAAGGATCGTAACGGTATAGCCCTCTATCTGCTTCTTGACGATATCATCGGACAGCAACTCGAAATTCTTGGCAAAAGCCGGCTGCGGAACGATGTTCTCATCGGGTTTTTCACGGATGTTGTCGCGCAGGTCCCAGATTGTGGCGTTCGTTGGAAGAATATCCTTAAAATCCACATATTCAGCCTTCTCACCTATTTCATCGAGGTTCGGATAGATGGTTACTTCGGGCAGCGTTTCTCCTACTGAAAGCTGGTTGTCGGGATTGAAGTGACGGATTGATTCAACCTCGTCGCCAAAAAAGTCGATGCGCAGCGGCTGCTCGTCGGCAAAACTGTAGATGTCGACCAGCGAACCGCGCAGTGCAAATTCACCCGGCATTGTCACGAAATCGACCTTCCGGAATCCTTCTTCGAAGAGGATTTCGCTGATGGTGGCGTGCGATAGTGATTCACCTTTTTTCAGCTGCAGGATTGCCGCCCGGATGGCCTTCGGGCGAAGTACTTTTTCCTCAACAGCATCGGTGTAGGTGACAACAATGGTGGAAGGCAGGGGATTCTTTTGCCACAATTCCTGCGACAACACATACGAACCCTCTTTCGGCACTTCGGGACTCTTTTCCCAACGCGTCAGGGCCGAAAGGGCTGCAGTACGTTGTAGTAGCGCTGTATTCTTCTTATATTCAGACTTTTCACTGGTTGCCGGGAAGAAAAACAAGTTTTCTTCCAGAAAGAAATTGTCGAGGTCTGAAGACAGATAATAAGCCCGTTTCTTATCGTCGGCAATCACGACATGAAGCGCACCTTGCGGGGCGCGCTTCACGGCATTCGCGATATAGACAGCCTGTGCGGAAACGATCATTCGTACATCCGGAAATATGCTTCTTCAATCGGAGCCAGTTCGCGCATATATTCCTGCGCTTTGCGGACATTGAAGTAGTTTCTGCCGTTTCCACGGGAGAGCGGAAACACTTTCGCCCGGCGTGCAAGGGCCTCATCACAGAGCCGGCTGTTGTTGCTGTCTTTCTGCTTCATTACACCTTCCGGCTGATTGGCTCCATCCGCCACTTTCAACGGTACGGCAATACCACACGGCGGATAACCCAGGATTGTCCACATGATTGTCTTGTCGGGATTCTCGCCTTTCTTAACACCTTTTACGACAATGGATGCACTGGTGCTGCGGCGCGGAATGAAATCCTGGTCCACAAACCAGCCATCCGGCGCCAGTTCCGGATTCTTATTCAAATCAATGCCCAACAGCGAATTGTAGTAACTGCGCGAAAGGTTGTTGAAAATCCATTGCGGCGTAAAAGCTTCACCGCGGATCCAGGCTTTATGGATGATTTCATTGGCCGTATTATAACGCACATAGCCCATTCCCTCATCCTTGCGTCCTGTATAAGAGTGATTGGTATAGACCAGAAAACCTTCCGGAGCGATCTTAGGATCGTTTACATCAACCTTCGTCCATTCCGTATTGTTCACTTCATAATAAGCGGCACCTCCCTCTGCATCGATCACGCCGAAATTCGCTTCAATACCGCGCGGCTTCTTCATCTTATCGAGCATCTTTTCGAAATCCTTCAGCGTCTTGCAGCTGCCCAGCGCCTCGTACATCAGCACACCTTCCTGATCTTCGAAATCTGCCGGTTCACTTTGCAGGTTATAGGAAGCCGTATTCATAATAGAAAAGCCTGCTTCGTTGGTACCGGTCCATACTTCTCCATCCTGCACCGGGCTGTTGACCAAGCCCAAGAAACTGTATTTGCGTCCATTTCCGGAAGGGAAGAACTCGATCCGGTTGTTGAGTTCTCCCGTATCGCGGTGCTTCCAGAGCAGCGGACGTCCGTCGGGTGTTGCTTTTCCTGTAAAAATGGCGGAAGTGCAAGCATCCGTCGTTACGGACCAGCATAGTGCCAATAGAATCAAGCTAAGAGAAAAGATCTTTTTCATGATTCGGGTTCAATTTACCTAAATGTTTGTATGCCAGTTCTGTAACGACACGTCCACGCGGTGTTCGAGTCAAGAATCCTTCCTTGATCAGGAAAGGCTCATACACTTCTTCGAGTGTACCTACATCTTCACTGATTGCCGTAGCCAGGGTGCCGGCTCCCACAGGACCACCATTGAATTTATCAATAATGGTATTGAGAATTTTATTGTCGATAGCATCCAAGCCGCGCGTATCAATGTTAAGTGCATTGAGCGCAAACTTTGTGATTTCCAAATCAATGACACCATTCCCGCGCACCTGCGCGAAATCACGCACACGACGTAATAAGGAATTGGCGATACGCGGCGTGCCGCGGCTGCGAAGCGCTATCTCGCGTGCCGCTTCATCTTTTATCTCGATATCCAGAATACCTGCACTTCGCTTGATAATGTTGAAAAGCACATCCGCATCATAATACTCCAGATGGCACTGGATGCCGAAACGCGCACGAAGCGGAGATGTCAACAAGCCACTTCGCGTAGTGGCACCAATCAGTGTAAATGGATTCAGGGATATCTGAACACTGCGTGCACCCGGTCCTTTGTCAATCATGATATCGATGCGATAGTCTTCCATCGCAGAATAGAGATATTCTTCTACAATGGGACTCAAACGATGGATCTCGTCGATGAACAGCACATCACCTTCTTCCAGGGAAGTAAGCAATCCGGCCAGATCACCGGGTTTATCGAGAATCGGACCGGAAGTGATTTTCAGATTTACACCCAGTTCCTGTGCGACAATATGGGCCAGCGTGGTTTTTCCAAGGCCAGGAGGGCCGTGAAATAACACATGGTCGAGCGCTTCGCCGCGGAGCTGGGCCGCCTTTAGGAAAACCTTGAGATTCTCCAGCACCTTTTCCTGTCCGGAGAACTGTTCGAAGCTTTGCGGACGGATCACCTTGTCGAAGTCACTCTCCTTGAAGGAGACTTCCGTACGGGGATTGAAATCTTCAGCCATCGATCGGGATGTTTGTCAACAACACAAAATTAATAAATAAAAATAGTTTTAAAATCTTTCCCGGTATTTCTTAGTCTGTTGAAACTGTTGGTAAGTTGTTTTAGAAAAGTTATCCATACGTTTTTCAACAGAAAACAAACACCCGTTTCCTAAATACAGTGAAACGGGTGTAGGGGTTGTTGAAAACACGTAAATTCCGGCTGTTGAAAAGAACGTTGTTAAAAAGGTGATGGATAAACCTTGATAAACGGTGTTTTATCAACAACGGGTCCTGTTATTCATTTTTATCAACAACAGGACCCGCGGGTTATCAACTAGTCTTTAAACTTTGCCTTGAGGAATTCACGGTTCAGGCGGGCGATATGGCTGACCGTAATATGCTTCGGGCACTCCATTTCGCACGCGCGGGTGTTGGTGCATGCACCGAATCCCAGCTCGTCCATCTTGGCCACCATTGCCTTTGCACGGCGTGCGCCTTCCACTTTGCCCTGCGGCAGCAGTGCGAGGGAACTGACGCGTGCAGCAACGAACAGCATGGCAGAACCATTCTTACAGGTTGCTGCGCAAGCACCGCAACCGACGCAGGAAGCTGCATCCATGCTCTCATCCGCATCTTTCTTCGGAATGGGAATCGCATTCGCGTCGGGAACGCCGCCCGTATTCACACTGATGAAACCGCCGGCCTGCAGGATCTTGTCATAAGCACCACGGTCAACGACCAGGTCTTTGATCACCGGGAAGCCGCGGCTGCGCCAAGGCTCGATGGTGATGGTGCTGCCATCCTTGAATTTACGCATGTAGAGCTGGCAAGTGGTCACACCGCTCTCCGGGCCGTGTGCACGGCCGTTGATATAGAGCGAGCATGCACCACAGATACCTTCGCGGCAGTCATGGTCAAACGAGACGGGACCGCTCTGTTGACCGTGGCAGCCCTTGTCGAACGCCACAGGGTCGATCTTCTCGCCGATCAACTGCTCGTTGAGAATATCCATCATCTCCAGGAAAGAAGTGCCTTCCGAGATGTCCTTCACCTGATAGGTCTCAAAATGTCCTTTGCTTTTCGCGTCTCTCTGACGCCAAACTTTTAAAGTAAAATTCATATCACTTCTTTCTTAAGATTAGTCCTTGTAGTTACGGGTAGCCACATGTGCGAATTCGAACTTCAGCGGCTCCTTGTGGAGTTCCGGCTGCTTGTCGTCGCCTTTGTACTCCCAGGCTGCGACGTACATGTAGTTCACATCGTCACGCTTGGTCTCGCCTTCTTCGGTCTGCATTTCCTCACGGAAGTGACCGCCGCAGGATTCGTTGCGGTTGAGGGCGTCGCGGGCCATCAGTTCACCGATTTCGAGGAAGTCTGCCACGCGGAGGGCTTTTTCAAGTTCCTGGTTGAAGACGCCCGTCTCACCTGCAACGTAAACGTTGCTCCAGAATTCCTTCTTCAGGTTCTGGATCAGCTCGATGGCTTTCTTCAGGCCGGCTTCGTTGCGTGCCATGCCGACATATTCCCACATGATGTGTCCGAGTTCCTTATGGAATGCATCCACGGTCTTCTTACCCTTGATGCTCATCAGCCTGTCGATCTTCTCCTCGACAGCCTTTTCAGCGGCTTCGAATTCCGGCGCGTTGGTGTCGGTCTTCGGCTCCTTGAATTTGCTTGCCAGGTAGTCGCCGATGGTGTACGGCAGGATGAAGTAGCCGTCAGCCAGACCCTGCATGAGGGCTGACGCGCCGAGGCGGTTTCCGCCGTGGTCCGAGAAGTTGGCCTCGCCGATGGCATACAGGCCCGGGATGGTGGTCATCAGGTTGTAGTCCACCCAGAGGCCGCCCATCGTGTAGTGGATGGCAGGATAGATCATCATCGGTTCGTCGTGGGGATCGACGTCGGTGATTTCCTTATACATGTCGAAGAGGTTGCCGTAACGTGCGTCGACGACATCCTTGCCAAGGCGTTTGATGGCATCCTTAAAGTCAAGGAACACGGCTTTGCCGGTATTGTTTACGCCGTAACCTGCGTCGCAACGCTCTTTGGCGGCACGGGAAGCCACGTCACGCGGGACGAGGTTTCCGAATGCCGGATAGCGGCGCTCGAGGTAGTAGTCACGGTCTTCTTCCGGAATCTGCGAGCCTTTGATCTTGCCTTCCTGGAGTTTCTTGGCATCTTCCAGTTTCTTCGGCACCCAGATGCGGCCGTCGTTGCGGAGCGACTCGGACATCAGGGTCAGCTTGGACTGCTGGTCGCCGTGGATCGGGATGCAGGTCGGGTGGATCTGTGCAAAGCACGGGTTTGCGAAGAAAGCACCTTTCTTGTAGCACTGCCAAGCTGCGGAACCATTGGAGTTCATGGCGTTGGTGCTGAGGAAGTAGGTATTGCCATATCCGCCGGAAGCGAGAACCACGGCATGTGCGCCGAAGCGTTCAATCTTACCGTTGGTCAGGTTACGGGCAATGATACCCTTGGCCTCGCCGTTGATGATGACCAGGTCAAGCATCTCATGGCGCGGATAGGATTTCACCTTTCCGTTGGCGACGGCACGGTTGAGGGCTGCATAAGCGCCGAGCAGCAGCTGCTGGCCGGTTTGTCCGCGGGCGTAGAACGTACGGGACACCTGCGCACCACCGAAGGAACGGTTGTCAAGCAGTCCGCCGTAATCGCGGGCGAACGGAACGCCCTGTGCGACGCACTGGTCGATGATGTTGTTGCTCACCTCCGCGAGACGGTAGACGTTGGCTTCGCGGCTGCGGTAGTCACCACCCTTGATGGTGTCGTAGAACAGACGGTAGATGGAGTCGTTGTCGTTCTGGTAGTTCTTGGCAGCATTGATACCGCCCTGTGCGGCGATAGAATGGGCACGGCGCGGAGAATCGCTGATGCAGAACACCTTGACATTATAACCGAGTTCGCCGAGGGATGCAGCTGCAGATGCACCGCCGAGGCCGGTACCGATCACGATGATCTCCATTTTACGCTTATTGGCAGGACTCACGACTTTGATGTCGGCTTTGTGCTTCGACCATTTCAGCTCGAGCGGTCCTTCCGGAACCTTGGAAATTAATTCAGTCATATAACGTTATATTAGTTGTTCCAAAAACATACAAATGTCGTAAAAATCAAAGATATTTGCAATAATTTGTATCTTT
>Ga0310786_10010802_pt1 | contig 11445 bp, 5 predicted proteins | sample AusTroGonzalo_MG_FD_203881 | JGI IMG/M metagenome (GOLD analysis project Ga0310786, IMG submission 203881) | Bovine rumen microbial communities from tropical cattle in Woodstock, Queensland, Australia - Gonzalo_03 (v2) (version 2) | ecosystem: Host-associated > Mammals > Digestive system >... | reverse complement strand
GCGCGGCGGGGCATGGTCGCGCTCGGCACGCCCGCCGAGCTGCGCGACGGCACGGACGACGCTTTCGTCAGGAAATTCTTCAGAAGGGGGGAGCCATGAGCGCGGACAACCACGCAAACTACGCGAAGATAGGCTTCACGCTCGTCGCGGGCGTCGTCGCCATGATAGGGACGCTCGTCTATCTCGGCGGCGTCGGAGACCACAAGAGGGAGTTTCTCGCGGAGACGTACTGCGAAAGCGGCGTCTCCGGACTGAGCGTCGGCAGCGAGGTGAACTTCCGGGGAGTCAAGGTCGGCGAGGTCAGGGACATCACGTTCGTCCGCCGCGTCTACGAGGACGCGAACCCGACGGACGCGCAGAAGATACTGATCGTCATGGCGTTCCCGGGTCCGGACGGGAGGGGCCACCGCAAGCACGCGACCGAGGAGGAACTCAGGCGGCATGTCGAGCACGGGCTTCGCGCGACGATCGCTTCGAGCGGCATAACGGGGCTTTCGCACGTCGAGCTGAACTATCCGCGCACGCGCATGAAGAAGGACGAGATATCGTGGAACCCGTCCCGCGTGTGCGTGCCGCCGGCGCCGTCGATCCTGGAGAGCTTCTCGGACTCCGTCTCGCACGTCATGAACCAGCTCAACCGCATGGACTTCACCGGCGCGTGGTCGAACGTCGTGTCGATTTCGGAGTCCGTCTCGCGCATCGCCGGCGACGCGAGCGAAATCATGGACACGCAGAAGCACGCCGTGGGCGAAATCCTCGGCGACTTCGGAGCGGCGGCGGCCGATTTGAGGGCGCTGGCGGCGGAGCTGAAGGACAATCCTTCGCTGCTGCTGCGCGGACGCGACCCCGCGCCGCTGCCGGAGACCGCGAAATAGGGGAGGGGGCGGGCGCATGTCCGATTTCGTACATCTGCATCTCCACACCACGTATTCGATGCTCGACGGGCAGTGCCAGATCGTGCCGCTCGTGAAGCGCGCTCGGCAGCTCGGCATGCCCGCCCTCGCCGTGACCGACCACGGCAACCTCTTCGCGCTCAAGTCCTTCTACGACGAGTGCCGGTCGGACAAGGAGAAGACGTACGGCGACCTCGCCGGCGTGCGCGTGAAACCGATCCTCGGCTGCGAAACCTACGTGACGTCCACCGGCGACCTGAGGACGCGGGACAAGAACGAGCGCAGGTTCCACCTGTGCCTCCACGCGAAGAACCTCGCCGGCTACCGCAACCTGGTCAAGCTGATCTCCACCGCGCACATCGAAGGGTTCTACCACAACCCGCGAATCGACCACGCGCTTCTCGAAAAGCACCACGAGGGCCTCCACTGCTCGTCCGCCTGCATCGCGGGCGAGGTGGCGCACGCGCTCGACACCGGCGATACCGCCGAAGCGGAGCGCGTCGCGAAATGGTACAAGGACCTTTTCGGCGACGACTATTCGCTGGAGGTGATGCTGCACAACTCCGTGAAGGCCGGCGACGACGTGCCGGCGTCCGCGCGCGCGGACTTCCGTGATCTGTACGAGCGGCAGCTCCGGGTCGCGAAGGGGATGATCGAGCTGGGCAGAAAGCTCTCCATCCGCGTGATCGCGACGAACGACGTGCACTTCCTGGACAGGGCGGACGACGACTCGCACGACGTGCTGCTCGCGCTCTCCACCGGCGCGAAGATGAGCGACGAAAAGCGCATGATCTACACGGGCGAGGAGTGGTTCAAGACCGAGGATGACATGAGGCGGCTTTTCGCCGAGAACCCCGAGGTCGTCGCGAACACGCGCGAAGTCGCGGACATGATCGAAGAGTACGGGCTGGACTCGCCGCCGATCATGCCGAAGTTCGACATCCCCGCGTCGTTCGGCACCGAGGAGGACGTGCGCGCGAAATACGACGAGCCGACGCTGGAGGGGATGTATCCGCCGGGGCGCATGAAGAAGCTGGGCGGCTACGACAAGGTCGCGAGGATCCAGTTCGAGGCGGAATACCTCGCCTATCTCGTGTGGGAGGGCGCGAAGAAGAGATGGGGCGCGGCGGAGGTCGCCGACCCCGGTCCGCACGGACTGGCGAAAGACGTCGAGGAGCGCGTCGCGTTCGAGCTCGACACCATTCGCACGATGGGCTTTCCCGGGTACTTCCTGATCGTGCGCGACTATATACGCGCCGCGCGCGAGGAGTGCGGCGTGTGGGTCGGCCCCGGGCGCGGGTCGGCGGCGGGGAGCGCCGTCGCCTACGCGCTCTGGATCACGAACGTCGATCCGCTCAAGTACGATCTGCTGTTCGAGCGGTTCCTCAACCCCGACCGCATATCGATGCCTGATATCGACGTCGACTTCGACGACGCCGGGCGCGAAAAGGTCCTCGACTACGTCACGCGCAAGTACGGCGCGGACCACGTCGCGCACATCGTCACCTTCGGGCAGATGGCCGCGAAGAGCGCGATAAAGGACGTCGGCCGCGTCATGGACTATCCGCTCGCCGACACGAACAAGCTGGCCTCCTACGTGCCCGAGACGCCGAAGATCACGTTCAAGAAGGCGATGAGCCCGACGGACAAGAACGGGCAGCCGAACAAGGACTACTCGCCGGACCTCGTCGCGGCGTTCGCGTCGAAGGACCAGACCGTCCACAAGCTGATGGAGCGCGCGCAGCGGCTGGAAGGATCCATACGGCAGCCCGGGGTACACGCGTGCGGGGTCATCATTTCGCGCGATCCGCTCATCGAGACGCTGCCCGTCATGCCCACGCCTGAGAAGGGCGGCAAGAAGGACTCCGGCGCGCCGAAGGCCGACAAGCTGCTCACGACGCAGTACGACGGACATTTCGTCGAGCCTGTCGGCCTTCTCAAGATGGACTTTCTGGGCCTCAAGACGCTGACCGTCGAAAAGGAGTGCGTGAACCTTCTCGGCGCGGACAACCCCCGCGTTCCTGAAGCGATACGCGGCGCGGACGGGCGGCTCGACCCGGACATGATCCCCGACGACGACGAGGAGACGTACCGTCTTTTCGGGCGCGGCGAGACTACCGGGCTTTTCCAGTTCGAATCGGACGGGATGAAAAAGTGGCTCATGGCGCTGCAGCCGGAGCGCCTGACCGATCTCGTCGCGATGAACGCCCTGTACCGTCCGGGCCCGATGGACTACATACCCGCGTTCGTCAGGCGAAAGCAGGGCCAGGAGCCCGTCACTTACGACCATCCGCTGATGGAGAAGTACCTGAAGGACACGTACGGCGTGACGGTCTACCAGGAACAGGTCATGCTCCTCTCCCGCCTTCTCGCCGGCTTCACGCGCGGCGAGTCGGACAAGCTCCGCAAGGCGATGGGCAAGAAGCTGATCGACGTCATGAACGAACTGAAGGCGAAGTTCGTCAAGGGATGTCTCGAAAATCCGGAGTTCAGGATAGAAAAGTGGACGGACGAGGAGGAGGCGAAGAAGCTCGTCGAGAAGATATGGGCCGACTGGGAGGCGTTCGCGTCCTACGCGTTCAACAAATCCCACGCGGTGTGCTACGCGTGGATCGCCTATCAGACAGGATACCTCAAAGCCCACTATCCGGCGGAGTTCATGTGCGCGCAGATATCCTCGGAAATCGGCAATTTCGACAAACTGCCCGGATTCGTCGCCGAGGCCCAGGAGATCGGTCTAGAGCTCAAGCTCCCGGACGTGAACGAATCCGGCGTCAGGTTCGTGCCGACCAGGGATTCCAAGGGCATCCGCTACGGACTCGCGGGCATAAAGGGCGTCGGCGAGGCCGCCGCCGAGGCGATCGTCGCCGAGCGCGCCAAGGGCGGGCCGTACACCGGCTTTCTCGACTTCTGCATGAGGCTCGCGGGCGAGAACGTGGTGAACAAGCGCGTTCTTGAGAATCTCGTAAAGACGGGCGCTTTCTCCACCATCGACCCCAACCGCGCGAAGCTTTTCGCGAACATCGAGTACGCCGTCAAGAAGGCGCAGCAGAAGGCGAAGGAGGACGCGAGCGCGCAGGGCAACTTCTTCGCGGTAATGAACGGCGGCGAGGAGCGCCCGGACGACAGGGAGCTCGCGGACAGCCCGACGTTTTCGCCCGTGGAGGAACTCGCCAGCGAGCGGGAGCTTCTCGGCGTGTACGTGTCGGGACATCCGCTCCAGAGCTGCCGCAGGATAATTTCCGAGGTCTCCACCTTCAAGTGTTCGCAGCTGGCGAACCAGGAGGAGACCGACGAGCTCATGAAGCCGCTCCCGGACTCGCGCTGGCGCAAGAAGCAGAATCCGCACCTCAAAGACGCGCGGGGGCTGAAGCAGATGGACGTCCGCATAGTCGCGTCCCTGACGGCGTGCACGGTGAAGACGCCGAAGCCGCGTCCCGACGGCACCGTGGGCGGCAAGTGGGCGATACTGACGCTTGACGACGGCACGGGCACGATGGATGCGTTCGCGTTCGCGAAGGCGTGGGAGAAGTACAACGTCGAGTCGTGCGTAAACAAGCTTGTGCTGGTGTGCGGAGAGGTCGCGCACCGCATCAACTACGACAAGGACGACAGGATCGAGAAGAAGAACCCGTCCGTCGGCGACCTCAACTTCACCGTCAAGGAGGCGTATCCGGTGGAGAACGCGATGCCGATCCTCTCGAAGGGGATGAGGATCAGGCTCAAGCATTCCGATCCGGCGCTCGCGGAGAAGGTCGCGAAGATCGGCGAGATCGCGTCGCGCAATCCCGGCAAGCTGCCGGTCGTCGCGGAGATCGCGTGCGACGATGGTTCGGTCGTGGATCTTGATCTCGGCCCGATGCGCCGCGTCGCCTGCACGATGGCGTTCCTTTCGGAGATCGCGAAGGTGGTCCCGCAATCCGAAACGGCGTTCCGTCCGTCGGATGCGGTCTATCTCGCCCCGCCCGAGCCGAAGCCCTGGGAAATGTAGCCGCGCCCTCCCGCTTCATTTTGGGCGTGAGACCGTAGGCCTAATCCCAAAAAATTATAATAATTTGGGATTGCGTTCCTAAAAAATATGTGGTATAACATTGCCAGAAACTTGAAATAAGAATCTACAGGAACTTCTCGACCGCATCCTGAGCGCTTTGGCGTTCCAGATCGGACAGGAGGTCGTCTATTCCGACTTGGCGCAAACTGTCGGCACCGACAACAAGACGGTCGCGAAGTACATTGACATCCTCGAGAAAGCGTATGTCATCCGGAAAGTGTCGAGTTATGCGCGCAACCTGAGGAACGAACTCAAAAAATCCAGGAAGATATATTTCAACGATTGCGGAATCAGGAACTGCATTATCGGGGACTGGCGCCGAAGACGTTCAGAACCGCGTATCCCGATGCAGACTGCCGCACGGTCACGCCGCTGAACGTTTTCGAGTTCCTCTGCTGATGCGGACGCTTTTCAACCTTTCAACTTTTCAACCCCGCGAAGCGGGACTCGTCTCCAACACGAAATGCGGGTTGATTTTGGGTGGGGGTTTTGGTAAAATATGCGCGTCTTCGGACGAGAGGGTCGCGCACCCCTGCTAGGGCATCCGCTTCGCGGACAACCTGCGGTTGGGGGATACTGTCGCGACCGAAACAGGCGTAGCGAAAGGATCGTAAGAATCGGCAATGCAGACGCTTTTCACAATCGGGGAGACGAAAGCGATGGTCGTTGCGGCTGTCGCTGCTTTGGCGTCTCTCGCGGTCTGCTGGACCTGGCGGAGTATTCGCGACAAATGGCGGCGGCTGGGCGCTTTCGGCAAGGTTGCTGCGATTGCGGTATTCTGCGCGCTCGTATGGCGCGGTGGCGCGAAGAACGAGGGCGGAGACAGGGGAGTGGATTCTCCCGCAGAGAACTCAGAGGCGCAGAGAGAAACCTCGCCGTCCCGCGACGCGAACGCCGGTACGAATCCTACGCTTTCCGTAACGTCGATCGAGGCGGTTCACTCCAACTGTTCTGTGGTCATCGGGATGGAGTGGAATCCGTACGTTTTCAATGGCGCGGATTCGCGTTTCATCCAGGGCGTGGTGACGACGAACCTCGTGGAGACGCCGTGGCGGTGGCTTGGCGAGTACCTTGCGCCGCAGAACACCAACGGCTGCGAGATAGCCGTCTCGTCCAATACCGTCGATTTCGGCGCGCGCGACTTCTTCTCGGCGGGGCTCCCCGCGGCGGGCTTCTTCGCGTTCGGACTGGATATTGACACGGACGGCGACGGATTAAATGACATCAGTGAGCAATACGTCACGCTTACCGATCCGTTCCTCTTAGACACCGACGGTGACGGCATCCCCGATGGTGCCGAAATCGCCTCAGGCACAAATCCGCTTGCCGTAGATTCTGACGATGACGGTCTTGATGATTCTCAAGAATCAGGCGCAATGTTCGCGCTTGAGAATGACGATTTCTTGTGGTTCGACGTTTCCGGGGGGACAGACCTTCTGTCCGGATTGACTATGGCTGACGGTGGCTCGTGGCGAATTCCTCTTCCCTTTCCGATTTCTATTGACTGGCTTTGCTACACCAACGCGCAGGTATGCATGGACGGAACGGTGCATTTGTTGTGTCCGTACGACGTTGACGGGTGGTACGACACCTTGAACACCTGGGGCGGATTAAGTAACGTTTTTTGGTCGTCGTCTCATGTAACAGTATCTCTTTGTGGTGCCGACCTCTTCGCGAGAACGCAGGAATGGGAGAGTCGTGTGCTGCACGGAATGGTGACATCCGGCGGCAGGCTGTTCAGCGTCATCGAGTATCGCAATATCGGACTTTGGAGCGCCAACACCTCAAATGAATTGATTGATTGTCAGTTGATATTGCCCGCTGACGAGACAAACATCGTCTATGTCAGCTATCTTTGCGCTTCGAACTCGTTTCGGGCATCAAGTATTGTGGCGGGCGTGCAGTGCGGATGGAAGCCTCCGCAACGGCCGGGCGATGTGTGCTACAATCTCTCTTGGCCGCATGTAGCCGGATTCCCGCAGGATGGTCTGACAATAAAGTACCGCATCGGTACCGGCACTGATCCCAATGTGCCGGATACGGACGGCGACGGACTTCTCGACGGCGAGGAGGTTCTTGAATATCGAACCGATCCACTGAACCCGGACACGGACGGTGACGGCATGGGAGACGAATGGGAGATTGCCTACGGACTTGATCCGTTGTCCGGCGACGGGGACGACGGCGCAGACGGTGACAGCGACCATGACGGTCTGCCCAACAGCGTAGAGCGCGCGGTCGGGACGAGTCCGAGCGAGCCGGACACGGACGGCGACGGTCTTTTCGACGGCGAAGAGACTGGACTTATCGTTGCGACAAATTCGGTTCCCTGGCTGCCATTGCCTGCCAACGCTACTGACATCATATTGCTGTTCTCCGATCCAGACGAATCTCTCGTCAACTACTCGCTGCAGAACCCAGTTGTCATAAACGGTGAAACTGCAACGAATGCCGTAATCGACCTTAACGGTGTGATTTATCTGCCGAGAAAAGGCGCTAATGAACAGTTCCATCCGCTGTCTTGGTGGAATCTTGCGTACGAACTTTGTACCAATGCATTTGTCCTCGCGCCATATTTAGATGATCTCTACTTGACGAACGCTGAACCGGCGCCGCGAATTTCTGTTGCAGAGACGGTCATTGGGACGAATCCAGTATTCGTCGTCCAGTACGACAACGTCTGTCCATACTACAACAGAACGCGCGAATATTCTACGAATGCCATTTCCTTTCAGGTGATAGTGCCGATGAACGGGACCGGTCCCGTTTACTATCTATACAGAGACATTATTGGGGACGATATGTCCGGAAGCGATGCCAACATAGGCATCCAGTTGCTTGGCGGACGCTGGGCGCACACATATTCGTACTATAGCAGGACAAGTTCGGTGGTGGGCGACGGCGACCCGATGACTGCCTTCGCAAGCCGTGGCTCATTGTCTGACGGTCTGGCTTTGTCTTTTGTTTTGGGTTTCGCCACCGATCCGCTGGAACCGGATACGGACGGCGACGGACTTGACGACGGTATGGAGCGTGACATGGGCACATCCCCGATCAATGGCGACACGGACGGCGACGGCATGGGAGACGGATGGGAGGCGTCGTACGAAGGGTTCGATCCGCTTGTGGACAGCGGCACGGACTCGGATCCAGACAACGACGCGGAGGCGGACGTAGACCAGGACGGGCTGTCAAATATGGAGGAGTCGGTACTGTGGACCGATCCGTGGATGCCGGATACGGATGCGGACGGCGTCAGCGACGGTGACGAGGCGGCACAGGGAACCGATCCCCGAGACCATGCTGACGTCATCCCGTCGCAGTGGGTTGTACTCACCGGGGATTTGGACGAGGGAATAGCGAAAACGACGAATGCGACAGTGAACCTCCCGGCCGGAACGATAGCGTACGTAGGCGTGTTCGCGCACAGCGCGGAGTACCCCTACTATACTGGCGAGGCGTCCGAATACAACGATCTGCTGAGCTGGACGGTGCAGGCGGATGGCAACGAAACCATAAGCGGGGAACTTCGTGTCAACAATGAGGATGGGGCGTGGGATAGCGCGGCGCAGAACGGGCAGTATATGCGCGGATTTGAACCCGTCGTGCGCAAAGGATCAAAAATCTACAGGGCGGGATCCGAGACTAATCTCGCCGTATCTGTCTCGCTTTCCGCGACGAATGTGAGGGACGGGGCCTATCCCAGTACGTTGATTGTAGGATTCTTTCCCATTAGGGTCGTCCAAGGTAACATGCCACACGGCGTAGGCGTTTCCGGCACAAGTGACGGAGGGTTGTCATATACGCGCGAGTGCGTGCCGTCGAACGGTGTGGCGTACATAACGGCGCAACCCGCTCCGCCGCAGTTGACGGTGCGGTTCAAGGATCTGCCTGGCTGGATTCCGGTCGGCTGGAGCGGAAGCTTGACGACGGAGCGCATTGAGCGATTCACGCTCGACAACAGGACGCTTGCCGCGCGAACCGCACCTGGCAACGAGGCATACGACATGACCGGAGCCCTAAACGGGGAGATCGTCGGCGGCAGATGCGAGGTTTGCGCCTCCCTGGATTGCGGCGAGGTTTCGTATCCGTTTTCCATTCGCGGTAAAAACCCGTCCGATTGCACGGCCAGCGAATATATAACGGCAAACGTCGATGCCGAATTTCAGCCCTACGCATGGATGATTGCCAAGCACGAAAGCAAAAGCGGCGGACGCGTCTACAACCAGTTCAATCCCGACGGCGCGTTCAAGGAACTCCCGAACAAGACATCGGGCGATGACAGCTGGGGATGGGGCATCGCGCAGATAGACAAGGGGCGGCAGGGAGACGCCACCGCCGAGGTCTACGACTGGCACGCGAACGTCGTGTCAATGAACGAAAAGTTGAGGAGTTCGCTTTCGACATACAACAGATTCGTCGGGTACTATAGGGATATGTATGCAAACAATCCCAATGCCGGATGGTTCGAGCCGGATAGTGTGACGACAATGGTAGATGGATTTGAGGTTTCTGCGGAAATGTGGTGCGTGTTGACGTTCTACAATGGCGCAGGCGGATGTCCAGTCAGGATTCTGGATGGCGTGGCTAGACGTACGCCCATTGAATTCGATCCTGCAACCACAAACTGGCTGCTCTATGTCAACAGTCAAAATTATGTTCATGTAACGGTCTCAGACAGGAACCAACCAGAAACGGAGTGACTATGAAAAACAAATCAGTACTTTGTCTCGCGATTGTGGGCATCGGTGCGATGTCTGCTTTTGCGGTACCGGCGATAGTGAAATATCCTCAAGATTCGATGTTTAACGAATTCACGCTGGAATACGATCCATCTATGGTGGCGGTGACGAACGAGGACTTTGGCGGTGGCTGTCAGAGCCGCTTTCTTGAACGTCGCCGCATAATGACGGACTTGAACAAGGACGGGGTTGACGACATGATCTTGTCGGATCCGTTGAACTGCTTCGGCACTGGCGGTGGCGGATGGTTTGTCTATTTCGTCGGCGACGGATGCTGGCGCTGTATCGGAGATGTCGGAATGAATCGCGATGCATTTGCTTTCGATTCTGTCGGCGATGAGGTGGATTTGTGGTACTATTGGCGTTCTTCCGGTTGCGATGGAACGCTTGGGTACTATTCGTTCAATCACGAAGGAATGAAAAAAGGGTGTCGCCAGATTTCCGTAAGATTCGGCGACGATCGCGAGGACAGTGTATATGGATGTATATACAGGGGAATATTTGGATATGCGCATAATCACAAATATGTTGTAGAGGAAAGTGAAACATCGGCGGACGGAACCGTTTCGTGGAGAATGGTGCGCGATTGGGAGCATCCAAGATTGAAATCAAATATAGTCGATCTCAATAACGAGATACGCGAGCTCAAAGTTGAGATTGAAAATGAAAGGCGCCGTGCTGACAGCGCTGAAAGCACGATCAGGTCATTGACGAAGCGTCTGGAGGATAGCGAGCGTACGCAATGTTTGATTTACAAGGAAAGGGAGTCTCGACAGTGAACGGCTACACCTACGACGCTTTCGGGAATACGATTGCCCAATCCGGCCCGCTCGCCGGAGCAACGCGATGAAAATTCTGATATTGACGATCATTTTGCCTCTTGCGGCGCATGCCATGTTCGACAGAGCGCATGTCGGTGCGTATGTCTACGACGTTGACAGCGGCGTGCCGGTAGAAGGGGTGCACGTAATCGGGGGATTCGAAAATAATCCAGATCCGTTTGCGTGGATGGAGGAGGATGAGCCCGTCACAAAGGAACAATACACAGATGCAAACGGATTCTGCTGGTTCTCTGGCAGGACGAAATGCGGTGTTGCCGGCTGCTGGGTTGACGAAGTTCCAGAAAACTATTACATCCCGTTGATTGGCGGAAAAGTGAAATATTCCAGCAAATCTCTTTTGGGCTTATGGCAGCCTGAGAATTTGGTCGTAACGATTAAACTGCAGAAAGTCGTACATCCGATTCCTCTGATTGTGAAAGAAGTGTTGATTGGCAACGGGGAAGCGCTACCCGGATTTGACGGCACGAACAACGTGCTGAAATTCGATTTCTTCAAAGGCGATTGGCTGCCGCCGCACGGCAGAGGCGAAGTGGCGGACTTTGTTCTGACGTCGAAACTGACGAGGACCGGCAAGTGGCCAAGACCTGTAGGCTACCAGCATTCTTGTTGGATAACTTATTACAATATCGACACTGAGATCTCTTTTTGCGGAGAACACAACGGAATCAAATTGGCCTCAACAGATCAAATGTTGGGAATTAAAATCAGGACGGCGGATAGCAATGGATATGAAAAAGGTATTTCATACGTCGAAGGCTACAGGCAAAAGAAAAATCGTTTTCCTAATGAATGGGAGGGCGAATATTACAGTTCATACCCACATGAAGACGCCGCGAATCGCCATTACGAATTCCGCATCCGGTCAAGGGTGGACGACAAAGGGGAACTGGTTGAGGCGTATTACGGCAAAATATACC
>Ga0310786_10010798_pt1 | contig 11448 bp, 7 predicted proteins | sample AusTroGonzalo_MG_FD_203881 | JGI IMG/M metagenome (GOLD analysis project Ga0310786, IMG submission 203881) | Bovine rumen microbial communities from tropical cattle in Woodstock, Queensland, Australia - Gonzalo_03 (v2) (version 2) | ecosystem: Host-associated > Mammals > Digestive system >... | reverse complement strand
TGCCAGACAATCAATCTTTCCCAATGCCCCCTCGCGTCTGCCAACTGACGAAAGACGGTCTGCATTTGTCCGATGACTGGAGAACTGCCGCCGATGACGAATACGTAGTTGGCATACCGAAATCATGTCCAGAACTGTCACCGAGCCAGGCCCTCCAGGTTTTCCGCAAGGACGGTTTTCCAGGCTGGAGCAAATTTGACGTCGCCTTTGCCTTGGTATGTTATCAGCGCAGTACAGGGCAACTGCATCTGGCCATCGACCGCTTTGCCTTTGCGGAACTGTTCTACGCAGTCGTGGACGGTCAACTGGTGTTTTCGTCTTCGCTGTCTGCTCTGTTGGCAATTCCAGGAATTTCACGGGACCTCTCGCCACAGGGCCTGACCGACTACCTTGGGCTTGGCTATGTAACCGCACCCTCGACCATCTACCGCAACATCTGGCGAGCGGTTGCCGGGGGCGTCTGTACTTTTATCGCTGACACCTGCACTTTTGAATACAAGCGCTACTGGATGCCAGACTACACCGCGCACGACCATCTGGCCTGGCAAGAGGCCATTGCACAAGCCAAAGACAAAATCAACGCTCGCCTGACCGCCGCCCTGACAGGACGGAAGACAGCCGTCCTGCTGTCAGGCGGCATCGATTCCAGCCTGCTGACCGCCCTGGCCTGCGAGCAGGGCCTGCCGCCGGAAGCCGCCTTCACCGCCATCTATGGCGATGAACGCTATGACGAGGGCACCCTGGCCGCCCAGGTCGCCGACCGCTATCATATCCCCCATCAGGAATGTCATGTAACCCCCGCGTCACTCGACAGCGTGCTCTCGCTGTTGCACGACTATGGTGAGCCATTCGCCGACTCCTCCCTGCTGCCGCTGTCCGCGTTGCTGCGGACTGTCGCCACCGCCGGTTTCTCCTCCGTGCTCTGCGGCGACGGCGGAGACGAACTTTTCGGCGGGTACCGTCGCTACCAGGCGATGCTCTGGCGTCAGGTGATGTGTGGACTTCCCGCTGCTCTCGCCAAGTTTGCTGGCAAGTGCCTTCTGCCTTTCCTACCAGCACCACAGGACAATCGCAGCCGTCTCGCCAATCTTACCCGCTCCCTGCGCTCGCTGACCTTGCCGCCAATCGAAGCCTACATCAGTTTCCAGGAACTCTTCTCCCGTGAGATGCGCAGGCAACTGCTGGCTGACAGCCCAGAGACCGATTATCTCGACATTTGGCAATCCGAAGGCCAAATCATGAACATTAAGGATGCTGTCGAACGCTACAACAACCTGGACCTCTTGCATTACCTGCCCGAAGACGGTTGCCGCAAGGGGCTCGTCGCCAATCTCCAGACAGGCATTACCTGCTTGGCGCCGCTCCTGTCCTCGAGCCTCCTCGAATGGGTCATGTCCTTGCCGCGCCACTACAAGACGACACTCACGGACACCAAGAGACTGCTCAAGGCCATCGGGACGGACTTGTTGCCCGCGCAACTTCTGCACAGGCGCAAGACCGGCTTCGGAATCCCCGTTGCCGCCTGGCTGCGCGGCCCCTGGCGGGAGCTGTTGCGCTGGCTGTCGGAATCGCCTCAGGAATGGGACAGGCAAGGCTTGTTCAACCACCAGGTCGTCAAACGCCTCGTCAGCGAGCATCTTGAAGGCCGCGCCAACCACGACGCCCGCCTCTGGGCTCTCCTGCTCTTCGCGCGGTTCCTCGGGGGACGGCAATAAGGATAAGTTATCACATTTGTGATAAGTTCATCTATTGTGAAATAGACCTTCGCCTCCGCGCTTACATCTCGAATAAGAATATTTCCATGAAATAGATTTCGCCCTGTGGCCCCTGGCCACTGACGCCACATTGGACAGTGACGGAGACGGCATCGGCGGGCGCGGTCGCCAGACCATGGCAGACGGACTGTGAGTCCGTGCGGGGAAGGTCAAGTTCCAGGCTAGAACTGGGGGATAGTTTCTGGTTGTCCTTGCCCAGGAAACGCAGGGTGGCGGTGGCCTGGCCAGCGCCTTCGCCATAGCCGCCTTTGACGACGAGAAAATAGGAGTGCCCTGGCTTGACGGGGACGGTCTGGTGGAAACATCCTTTGCTTACCATGCGGGCTACGGCCTTGCCGTCAGCGATGACGAGTTGGGAGCCAAGCGGGCATTGGCCGTCACTGTTCTCCGGACGCCAAATGGTCCAGGCGTTGTCCAGGCCGCGGAAATGCGGGTCGGCAAGCAGATTGTCTCCCAGAATCTTGTCGAGGTCGGTAAGTTCCTTGACGGCGGCAATCGCCTGGGAGATTCCCGCGCCTCCCGGGGCTTCGTCCCAGATGCCGGTGACGGAGGGATGCGGGGAGCCCTGCCACCAGGCGCGCCTTTCGCCGTAGAACCAAATGTAGGGGGCTGCCTCTTCCATGGCGCCGACGAAATTCCTGGCCATGAATTTGACTGGCCCCAGTTCATCGAGTTCGGGGAGCAGTGCCTGGTGCCAGCCGTAGGCGCGGTCAAAGGGGAAAATCGCGTCCAGAAAGAAGGCGGGAGCCAGCAGGAGCTGGGCGCGCGCCTTGCGTCGGTTCTTCTTCTGCACCTTCTGCTTGATAACCTGCCGCAGACGGTGCTGGATGCGCACATAGTCGCCGGGGGTCTTGGCCTTGTAGCCGTCAATTTCGAAGCCTTCGTAGAGGCGAGCATCAGGAGGCATCGCCTCCAGAACGCCGTTCAGGAAGGGGGATACCAGGTTGGCGGGGTAGGTGAAGGCAAAGGGCAGGAGCAGGACAATGTTGGGATAGGCTCCGAACACGGCCTCCCCCCACTGGTAACCTCTCTGGTAGACTATTTTGCTCAGGTCATCGTAGGCAATGTCTTTGGGATGAACGTCATCACCGTAGTTCCAGAAAGGCTTGACATATTCCTCTAAATCCACGAGAAGCCCCTTGAGCCCCATTTCTCGTGCAACTCTGGCGGCGATGCCGAAATTGCCGGCCACGGTTTTCCAGTCGTCATCGCTGGTCCAGTCAAAATCGACGTCGATGGTCGTCAGGTAGAAGAAATTGTCCGTGAATCTCGTGAATTTGAGCGATTTGTAGCGCTGGATTTCGTCCTGGAGCAGTTCATATTTCCAAGGGCGGCGGTTCCAGGCGTTGAAATGTGCAGGGCCACGCATTTTGCCATCGACAGGCTCTTTTTTGCCGATGAAGCTGATGGTCAGGCCGTCCAGAGGGGATTCCTTCTCCATGTCGGCCAGATGCTCCTCAAGGACACTAAGCGTCGGATTGCTCCAGGACAGGTCTATGACCTTCACGCAAGGAGCGGCGTCAAGGACAAGAGACAGGGCAAAGCAGATAAGCAAGGTGCTTACGACTCTGGGCATGAAAGCCTCCAGGGGCTAATATAGGCTTTTGAGGGAATTTAGCATCAGGCGTCGAATCTGGAGAGTTCCCAGATTGATGTCATCGACGCGGAAAGTCCAGGTCCCTAGCTTATGGTCCAGGTGGCCAATGCAGGTTGCCTCGCCGTTCAGGCGCAGAATTACTTTCTGCTCCTGGATTTCCCAGGAGATGATGAGCCATTCCGCCGTCTTGAGGGGAATCGGCGAGGGCACGTAGATTTCTCGTCTCTCGGCGAAGACCTGAAGATGGACGAAATTGGAATCGTTGCGCGAAACGACAATCTTGAACAGGCTGGTGCCGCTGACGTCAACGATGGAGAGGGTCGTGCTGCCCAGCCCCAGAAAGCGAAAATCACCGTGCAGAATTTGCCTGGGCAGGAAATAGGTGTTCAGGCTCATGTCGCCCAGGCCACGCTTGCCCAGGAGGGTCGGTATGTTGTTGGCGGTGGCATCTGGGAAAAGCTGCCAGGTTCCGTTAGGAGAGTTCTGCCAGAAATGCAACGAGGAGCAGAACGATTCGTCCGAGGGTGCAATCTGCGAACGCCAGTACTGGGTGAAGCAGAACATGCCGATGCAGACGGCGATGAGCAGGCCGATGACGGAAGCCAGGAGCCAGTTGAGCAGATGTTGCCCTAGTAGGCCCCACAGGCGGCTCGTGCGAGTCTGCTGGAACTGGTACAGGCGTTCCAGACGATCGCGGAAGGCAGCGTAGGAATCGAACCGCTCGTCCGGGTCAACTGCCAGCAGTTTGCGGAGGATTCGCTTGAAACCGTCGCTCAGGACCTTCCCCTTGGGCATGGGCATGGCGTCCAGGGGACAATCTAAGGTGATTTTCTGCCGCAGACGTTCCTGCGGATCTTCAAATTCGCCGAAAGGCACGGCTCCCGTGAGCAGGAAATAGGAAGTTGCCCCGAGGGCGTACATGTCGGCACGGAAATCGACTTTCTCCGGTGCAGTTATCTGCTCGGGAGCGATGAAGTCGGGATTGCCGAAATCCGTCAGTTTCGTCCTCAGGTCCTGCTTGCGGGCGGAAATGCCGAAATCGCAGATGCAGACGCGGAAATTGGGGTCTTCCAGAACATCTTCTAGGGAGCGAGGCGGCTGGTGGGAATCCCAGAAGACGAGCAGATTGTCTGGCTTCAGGTCCTTGTGCAGGAAACCTTTCTCGTAGACGAAAGCCAGCCCGTGCAGGACCTGCCGCATGATTCTGACGACATACCGTTCCGGCAACGGCCCAAAGCGCGTAATCAGGTCCTTGACCGTCAACCGCCCGGGGATGTACTCCATGATGATGAAGACCCCAGACTTGTTGCGGATGACATCATGGCAACCGACGACGTTCGGATGGCTCATCGCCCCCATGATTCTGGCTTCCTCCGTCAGACGAGTCACAAACTCATGGTCATCTATATACTTTGAGTTAAGCATCTTGACCGCAACGTACCGGTCAAGGTTCGTTTGTCGTGCCAAATAGACTACGCCCATGCCGCCGCGCCCCAACACCGATAACAGCGTGCAACCGGATACCTTTAGCTTCAAATCCTCGCTGCTCAACGGCAGTCCGGGGGCTATGCGGGACAGCTTGCGCTGGTTCTTGACGACTTTCGTAACTTCCCGCACAGGATGGACATCCTGCTGCGCCTGCTGGCTCAGTCCGATTCTGGCAGTATGTTGCTCAAAGTCTGGCATCGGGATTGAGGGATCGAATTAGTTCGGCCGTTTCGTATCGTTGTAGTAGAATTTCCTGGGCCGCTGTCGCGTCCCGACAATCAGATTTCCGAGGCTGTCTTGAAATGCAGTTTCGCCACTTCCCCCAGACGCTGCCGCCCGTAACGCTCCAGAAATTGGGCGGCGGCGGCCTTGACGCCTGGCCCCGCGCCTTTGGGGAGGGGTACGCCAAAAGACGTTTCCAGAGCCTTCAGACGACGCACAAACTCGTGGCGCGCGAGAATGGAAGCGGCAGCAACGGCGATGTCCGCCTCGGCTTTGGGATGCTGTTCCAGGATGACTTTCCGCCCTCGCTCCTGCAAGGCCCGCTGGACACTGTAGGGATTGCCGAACTGGTCGGAAATGGCGCGGGGACAGTCAGGAACCTTCTCCAGCAGCTTCTCCAGGGCCTTGGCATGTCCCCAGCCCAGCAGGCGATTGAGGTTATGGAATTGCCCGTACATGCGGTTGTAGGCTTCCATGCCGATGACGACGAGGGCGAAGCGCCCCTGCGTGACCTTGGTGATGACTCCGGCCAGCCGGGCGATGGCGGCATCGTTGGCAATGGTCTTGGAATCGGCGACGCCGGCCTCGCGGAGAGCCGTGGCCGTCGTCTCGTCGGTGTAGCAGCAGGCAACGACGAGCGGTCCGAAAAAATCGCCTTTGCCGCTCTCGTCGATGCCGCAATGGGGGAGGGACTCCTGCGGATTGTTGATTTTGGCCAATTCTGTCTCATAGCCAAATGTCGCTTCGTGCAGGATTTCTGGCTCCAGCAGGAACTGGACGAACTCGCCGAAGCCTTTCCCCTGGGCGGTGAGTTTGCCCGATTCGTAGGCCACGACCTTGACCTTATCCTTGCTGGCGGCCCAATGGGCGTAGGCCTGGCTGGAAAACTCCCAGCCACGCTCCTGCAACAGATTGCGCAGGGCGGCAATCTGCAATTCGGTCAAAGTATGGACGTAAGTGTTTGGAGAAGGCATTCGGGCTGGTGGGATTATTTTGGTTGTCCCACGGTCATGCAGAAGATGGGAATCTTTGTCGATGGCAGCTGCATGGCTGAACTGAGGATGTCAGAGCGGAAAGCCCCGCGGAGCACGCAGGCCAGACCAGCGGAGGCACAGTAGAGATAGGCGTTCTCCGCGCAGCAGGCGGCATCGGCGTCGGCGTATTTTTCGAATACCTGGGGATTTTTCGGCTTGGTCTTGTCGGCGACGAAAATCAGGTTGACGGGCGCTTCGCCCACGAAAGGCTGCAAGCCTGTTTCCTTGCGGATGTCCTTGTTGTGAATCATGATGATGCTGTGGGCCTTGGCGTCATAGAACCAGAGGCCGTCCTTGCGGGCCATATAGACCTCGATTTCCTGGCTGTTCATGGCGGAGGGAGCCGTGCGCAGGTTGTCGCGGTTGAAGCCGTTGGCCGCCCAGAGCAGGTTGGAAACCTGCTTGTCCGTCAGGGGAATCGTGTTGAAACTGCGGGAACTTTTACGGAGGCTTAAGGCCTTCATCAGGGACATGCCTCCATCTTTGTCCGGAGCGGGCAGCTTCTTGATTTGGTCGGGAGTCTGGGCCTGGAGCACCAAGGCCAGCAGCAGTGTGCAGAGAGTGAGCAACTTGGTCATGTTTCTTTCCTCTTGTTTGGTGGACTTGTATAAAATTATAACCGAAAATGGCGCAAATTACAAGTGGGTCAAATCTCGTCGTAGTCCCTGAGGGAACAGACTTCGAAATCATTGTCTTTCAGAAGTTTCAGGAACGCCTCGAAACGTTCCGGCGGGCAACTGACATGCGGATGGACGATATCGGGCACTCCGTGGAACAGGACGATGGCCGGCTTGCCGGGCACGACATCCTTGACCGTATCCGCATTGAGGCTGAAGATGGGAATGCGTTTCCATTCATCGGTGTCTGGTTGCCATAGACGGTTTTCCGTGGTGCGGGCGTATTTGATGTTGTGCAGGGTCAGGATGGACGCCGCCGCATCGCCACCGTAGGGGCCGCCGGGGTAGGCGAAACTGTAGGGCAACGGGATGCCGTAGCCGATAAGCAGACGGTTGAGCGTGACGATGTTCTTCTCAATTTGCTCGGGGGTCAGCCGGCGGTAATCCGCATGTTCCCAGGAATGGCTACCGATTTCAAAGCCCATCTTGTGCAGACGATAAATGTCATCGCCGGTGAGCAGGTGCTTGCTTTTTTCCTTGGGGAAATTGTTGCCGAAACGAGTGACGAAGAAGGTTGCGCCAAAGCCGTATTTGAGAAGCAGGGGGGCTACATATTCGAGGTGGCTCTTGCAGGCATCGTCGAAGGTCAGGATGACGGTGCGCTTGCTGTCGCGTCGGCGAGGGAAACGGAACTTGCAGACAGCGGAGAGGAAGCGTCTGGCCTGTTCTGGCCAGCGCTCCAGATCCTCGTTGCCGTAGCCCAGCTGGGTACCGTGCTGGCCCAAGGGCATGATGTGCTCTTCGCAGAGGACGCCGTTCTTGCGCAGGGCCTCGGCGTAGAGCGTGGAGTTCTGATAGGGCACCAGTTGGTCGGCGGCGGTGTGCCAGAGGAAGGCGGGCGGCGTCTGGGGCGTGACCCTGGTTTCTAGGGAGAAGCGTTCGCGGTTGGCCTCGAAGTCATCGCCCAGCAGGTTTTCTCCGCTACCGCGATGTCCGAACTCTTTGAAGGTAATCACGGGGTAGCAGAGGATGCAGGCGTCAGGGCGTCCTGACTCCTGGTCGGCGGCATCGCCAGCCGAGGCATCGACCTCGCTCTCGAAGACGGAGGCCGAGGCGCAGAGATGCCCTCCTGCGGAAAAGCCGACCACGGCGATATTGTCCTTGAGCAGATGCCAGTCTTCGCTGTGGGCGCGCATCATCTTGATGGCGCGGAGAATGTCCTGCTGCGGCGCGGGAAAACGATTGGGCGCGACGCGATAGTGCAGGGTGAAGACCTGGAAGCCCAGAGACGCGAAACGCTCGGCAATGGGGTCGCCCTCCGTATTGGTACAGACACAGCCGTATCCGCCGCCCGGCACTACGAGAATCGCGGGACGGGGAATGGCATCCTGACGAACATGCCTCGTCAGCGTGCTTTCGGGAAATTTTCCATCTGGCCAGAGCGGCAGGATTTCCAGGGTCAGCATCAGGGCGGTTGCGAGAATAGATGACATTATGTCGCTCCTTGTGTTAGTGGACAGCGAACCGGGGGGTGCGGCTCCTTGTCACGCCGTAGCTTTAGCGAAGGCGGACGTCCGCGCCGTCGTGCCCGTGGAAAATCGCCCAGGCTGGCGCGGTTTTCATTGCCATTCCAACATGAAGGCCAGGATCTCGTCGGCCTTGGCGGCGAGGCGTTTGCGGGCCTCTGGAACGGCGAGCACGCGGATGGCGAAGGTGCGCTGGTAGTCGCTTCTCAGAGAGCGTAGGTGGTCGCTATCGGCCTCGAGAAGCCAGAAGCCACCCTGGCTGGTGGCGATTCGCAGGTCCTTGGGAATCAATTTCGTGTAGTATGGCATGGCCGCCACCAGGATGGAACCGGCGGGCAAGCGGTATTTGTCGGCCAGGGAATTTTCCAGTTGCCGGACAGTTTCTGGCGCCTGGAATTTCTGGGCGAGACTACGGAGTTCGTCGAGTGGTCTTTCGATAACGGTCAGGTCTTTGCCGCTGGCATTTTCCGCGAAGCCGTAGCCACGTGGCTTGAGGGTGAGGAAAGCGTTGTGCAACTGCCTCCAGGCCAGCCGGGCCGCCAGGTCGCGGGCGAGGTCGGAAGTCGCACTTTCCAGCCAGGCGAGCAACTGCCTGTCCTGCATGTCCCAGAGCTGGTCCCCATTCTGTTTCTGCTCGCGCAGTTCCTCGTGGACGGCGCGTTGGAGCATTCGCTGGGCAATGAGGGCTGTCTTGTTCAGATAGCCGTGCTGGTGCAGGTACGAGTAGAATTTCTGTACTTGCTTCGCTTCTTCCAGAAACTTGCCGTCCACGGCAAGCCCCTCGGGTGTCAGGCGCGTCACATACTGGAGTCGCTCGATGTCGGGGATGCCGCGGAAGCCGATGTGGAGCGCATCGCGGTGAAGATAGTCGAGTTTGTCGGTGCCGAGATTGCGGTCGGCGACCCAGACGGCCAGCGGATGCTCCTCGCGCATCATGGCTGTCAGTTGCGTGACCTCCAGACTGCAATCACGCAAAGGCCTCTCCAACTGCTCTAGGCAGCGGCAGCCGTGCTCATGGTGCGACCCTGTCAGGACTGGCTCAATCTGGTGGGAGAAGGGACCGTGCCCGATATCGTGCAGGAGCGCGAAGGCCTCCAGGAGGCGGCGTTCTTCCGCAGGCAGGTGATGCAGTCCCGCGAGACGCTGGGTGAGGGCCAGGGTGCCGAGGGCGTGCTCGAAGCGCGTGTGCTGTGCGCCTGGGAAAACCAGGTCATTGATGCCCAGCTGCTTGCGCCCGCGCAAGGCCTGAAACTGCCTGCTGCGGATGAGAGGCAGGTAGGCGGCCACGGAAACCGGGGGTGCCGCGGGGATGCAGATTGACTGGTTAATGGCGGAACTGTCTGTCATCGGTTGGCTCGGGAGTGCGCGGCTCCTTGTCACGCCGTAGCTTTAGCGAAGGCGGACATCCGCGCCGTCGCTGTCCGTGGAAAAGGTCAAATTGCTGGTTGAACTTTCATTTCTGCGCTAGTCTGGCGGTGACCGAGGCCTCGTAGGCGTCGAGGTCGGCAATCTGGCGCGTGGCGACTCCTGTGCGCATGGCGGCCTCGGCAACATACCGCGCCACATGCGGGACGACGCGCGGGTCGAAGGGCTTGGGAATGACGTAGTTCGTGCTCAACGGGCTGTCGCCGTCAAACATACCGCTCGCGGCGTCCTCGGGGTAGGCCTGGGCCAGGACGGCCTTGACGTCGGCGGGCACGGGCATCCGCGCGACCTCGGCGAGCGCTTGGGAGGCGGCCAGTTTCATGTCCTCGTTGATGTCGGTGGCTCTGGTGTCCAGGACGCCTCGGAAGATGCCGGGGAAGCCCAGGACATTGTTGATTTGATTGGGGAAATCGGTGCGGCCAGTGCCGACGACTGCCGCGCCTGACTGGATGGCCAGGTCGGGCATGATTTCCGGCGTCGGGTTGGCCATGGCGAAGACGACGGCGCCTTCGTTCATGGAGCGAATCATTTCGGGGGTCACGCAGTTGCCCACGGAGCAGCCGTGGAAGACGTCGGCGCCTTGCAGGGCTTCGGCCAGCGTGCGACAGGGCCTGGTGGTGGCAAGTTCCCGCTGGATGTCGTTGCGGGCGGTTTCGGCCGTGACCACGCCACGGCTGTTGCAGATGATGAGATTCTCCTTGCGGACTCCTCCCGCCAGATAGAAGCGGGCGCAGGCAATGCCCGCAGCCCCCGCGCCGTTGACCACCACAACGAGGTCTTCCATCTTCTTGTTGAGGAGGCGCATGGCGTTCATCAACGCGGCCAGGGAAATTATGGCCGTGCCGTGCTGGTCGTCATGGAAGACGGGGATTCCCATGGTCTTCTTCAATTCCGTTTCCACTTGGAAGCAGGCGGGCGCGGCGATGTCTTCCAGGTTGATGCCGCCGAAAGTCGGCTCCAGGCGGCGCACTGTCTCGATGAGCACAGCTGCGTCGGTCTTGCCGTCAGGCCCGAAGACTCCGCTCAGGCAGAGCGGCACGGCGTCGATGTCGGCGAAACGCTTGAAAAGCACGCATTTGCCTTCCATGACGGGAAGGCCGGCCGCCGGGCCGATATTGCCCAGGCCGAGCACAGCCGTGCCGTCGCTGACGACAGCCACGGTATTGCCTTTGCCCGTGTAGTCGTAGACGGCGGCTGGGCGGTCGGCAATCTCCAGGCAGGGAACGGCCACGCCGGGGGTGTATGCCAGGGCCAGGTCCTGCTGCGTCGCGCATGGCTTGCTGGGGACGGTCGTCAATTTGCCGGGCACTGGCTGGCTATGGTATTTCAGGCTCGCTTCTTTCATTGGTGATTCCTTTCTGTTGGTAAGGTTTATTGTTATTGTGGTTTGGCGTTTTGCTTATGCTGAATGGTAGCGCACGGGATGCTTGCCGAGGTTGCAGAAGAACTCGTAGGTTATGGTTCCTGCCAGTTCGGCCAGTTCCTCAATGCGAATCTCCGCTTCGCCCTGGCGGCCAATGAGCACGACCTCATCGCCAGGACGGACATCGCCACATTCGGTGACATCGGCCATGAGCATCCCCATGCAGATGCGCCCGCGGATAGGGCAGCGTTTGCCGCCAATGAGCACGCAGGCACGGTTGCCCAGGCAACGCGGATAACCGTCCGCATAGCCGACTGGCACGACGGCCAGCCGCGCGGGCGCGGGCAACTCGTAGGTCGCGCCGTAGGAGACTGTCCTGCCGGCGGGCAATTCCTTGACGG
>Ga0310786_10010796_pt1 | contig 11448 bp, 17 predicted proteins | sample AusTroGonzalo_MG_FD_203881 | JGI IMG/M metagenome (GOLD analysis project Ga0310786, IMG submission 203881) | Bovine rumen microbial communities from tropical cattle in Woodstock, Queensland, Australia - Gonzalo_03 (v2) (version 2) | ecosystem: Host-associated > Mammals > Digestive system >... | reverse complement strand
CGCCATTTTTTAGAGCGCCGCATGGAATAAAATTTCTCTCTTGAAATAGGGTGCTTCGTCATGCTGTTGTAAAAACTCCAATAATATCTCATAGTTCAAGAAACGTGTTGGTGAAAATAGGTAGGAAATTTCTTTTCAAGTTGCCAATCGGCGAGGACATCAGCCCAACCAAAGAGGACAACATCGGCGAAAATGTGAGCGGCTTTTTCGCTATCAAAACCGATTGCGAAGCCACGGCCAGCACCATTAAATCGGTGGCTAGTCACGTAGTAGTTATAAATGCGTTTTCTCATGGCTCAAATTTTTAGTATTTATCGATAAAAACATCTTCGGGAAAAAATTCATGGTCCCAAATCAGCATTTCACGTTCTTTCTGAGCCTCTTCTTTTGATGCGAGTTTATCCCAAGTAATCATGAGACCTCTCGAATTGCAAATTTTTACGTGCCACATAATTAAAAAGTTTTGATATAAGGGTTAAATGGATGAGTTTCTATTGCTAACTCACGGGCTTCGGAGATATAGCCCGAAAGCAGCTCCAGGCGACAACGTTCGCCGTGGGTCATGCGGAAATCTTTTCCGCCAATTAGGCGCCACTCGCGCAAGTTGGGCGCGAGGGCGGCGTTCGACTTCAGAAAGCCCAAGCAGCTAAGAAGCAAACTGGCCTCTTCGATGGAAATTGATAGTTTTACGTTCATAATGATTGAATTTAAATAGGTTAAAAAATGAGTAGATTGATAAGGCTAAAGCCTTGAAAGTTAAAAGCCAAGATGTCAAAGAACGGAGCCGAGAGGCGGGGAAATGTTAAAAAAAACTAACAAACACCCCAACGAGGACAGGAGCCGAGGACGACACCACCGGAACCCACCACCACGCCCCACGACCGAGCGACCAGCACCGCGACCGACCAAGCAGGCCACCAAGAGCAAAGACCCCAACCGACCAACGCACCCGCGAAGGCCGGACACGCCGCCGCGACCCGCACCGAAGGAGAGGAGCCGGGGCCCGCGGGGATGCCGACCACGAAGCGAGCGAACGAAGCCCGCAGCTGGGAAACGCCGAAAGCAGCCACCACGGCAGAAGCCGATGAGAAAGCAGGAGCAGCCACAGAAAGAACTGAAAACCAGCAACAAAGATAAGAAAAAAAGAAACACCACGCAAGAAAAAACGAAAAAAAAACGCACCCCTAGCGAAAAAAAAACGCGCCGACCCGCCCGAAGGACAGCGAACGCACCGCCGAAGAATTTTCTTCCGTAAAAGTCCTAATTTTCCCACTAGAAAGGCGCGAACCCGAAAGGGCTGTAAGCGGCACGCCCGCTGCCTTTTTTTGAAGGTTTGCAGGGTTGGAAAGGCAACGGACGGGACGGGAGCGCAATAGACCGACAACCGCACGGCACGGCTGCCCGCTGTTGGATTGTTGGGGATGGTTTGCAGGGTACAGCGGACAGACGGGACGGCGGACGCAAGGGAACGAGATACACAGAGCCAAAACCCATCACACAGCACCGACCCGCGCGAGCGAAGACGACCCCGCGTAAGCGTTTTATTAAAGAAGCCGCCGAAGCCACCTGCGGCGAAGGTTTTACCGCCGTATGGCGGCGGCATACCGCTCTCCCCGCGCTTTTTGCGGCTGGCCGCTGCACGCCGAAGCCACCTGCGGCAAAGGGTACCGCTCTGCGGCGGGTAACGGACAGCGGCAAAAGAGTCTGGATTGCAGGGATGATTGGCGGCGGGCGGCTGCGTTGGAGGCTGGGGGCCTCGGTGACGCGGCGGCGATTGGGGCTTTGCCACTACCGCGTACCCCATCGGGGCGGCGCGCCCGAAAGCCCCCAGCCATGTAGGTTGGATTTGCCGCTTGCCGCGTGTGTGACGGCGCGGGGGCTTTTTGTGTAGCGCGTTAGCCTTGTGCGGCGCGACCGGGCGGAGGGGCTTGGACGGCCGCCATCAGCGGACGCCGGAAGCGTAGCAAACCCCCGCAGCACGGGACGACGGCGGGCAACCAAGAGGATGAAGGGCAGGTGGTAGCCCGACGGCGGCGCGCCCAAATTATTATTTGCAAGAAAGTATGCTGTCAACAATCGGATAGAGGTGCATTAGTCTTTTCTTTAACTTGCGCTCATTTTCAAGGTGTTGCCACAACTGAGTAACTTCAAACTCGTTGCCCTCTGCAAGATAATTGAGGGTAATAGCGGCAAACTCTTTCAAGGTGTTTATGTCGGTTTCGTTCATGGGTCAAAATTTTGAAAAGGGTGTAATGTACATTAGCACTTTGCAATTGATTGATTATCTTATAGGTTATAAAATTGGATGTACATTGCGGCTGACGTTTTACTTACCGTCAGCCGCCGTTTTTGAGCATTTTTGTAAAAGCTTGATAATCAAAAATTTTAGAAATACGCCAAAATCCGTCTTTTTTGTCCATTCTGTGACCTTTTTGGCAAGGGACAATATAACACCTTACCGATTCATCTTTTAGGCCATCACGGCCATAAAACGCGCAGCGCAAACAAGGATTATCGTTAGGGATAAATCTGTATTGTGCAAATTCATAAACAATGCCATCGCCAAAGGAGCACAAGCATTGGTCTTTGGTTATTTCATATTTGATTTTCATCGCGTCAAAGGTTTTCAAGGGGTTTATCGAAAACATCCATGGGCAAAGTGTTGAAGTCGTCGAAACAAAGCTGTGTGGAGGGGTTGAAAAATTGCTCCAGCTCTTTGTCGAATTGCTTCTCTAGCTTTTTGCAAGCGTTCAAAGCGGTGGTTGTGCGTGTGCGGAAATAGGTCTTTTGAGCTGTGCGCAATTCGCGCGCGAGCTTCAGTAGTTCGATAGGTTCCATGATGTGTAATTAGGGGTTAATTGTCAAAAAGATTAGGGTTGTAGCGATTGGCAATCTCGGTTTGCTCTTCCTCTTGGATGATTTCCTGCCAATCCATCTTGGCGTACTTGGAGCCGTATTTCTCGCGTCTCCAATTTGTAAGGCGAAGGAACTTAGCCATCGTATCAAGTGACTGCTCAACGGCCATGTCACGGACTTGGTGCTTGATACGGATTTCGTCATAGGTCTTTTCCATCGCGGTAATCATGCGCTTGTTCTCGCGGCTGGTTTCATCACTGCAATCAATGGCCACAGGGTGGTAAATGCTTGAATCGATATCCAACATTCGGACGGGCTTCATTCGGTCTTTTCTCACTTGGCCATCGTTGTAGCGGAATATCCACCACTTCAAGAAGCAAGCGTTGTAAAGCTGGCCACGAAGTTCGGGGTCTAGAATCATGTCGAGCGTTTTCTGCGAAAACTCGCCGCTGGTTGTGTCAATGAACTTAATGCCGTTTCCCTTGATTGAGAATTCCAAACGCCAAACTGTTTGCGAAGGGTCGAGGCCGTTGTTTTTCCACATTTCCTCGATGTAGTTTTTTCGCTTGACATCGATAAATTCCTGCGTTTTGTTGTAGAGGTACGCGGAAGCGTCCGATACATGGGAACCGAAGCGAAGGTATTGGAAATTGTGCCGGGCAGACTGCTTGCCTATAACCTTGAAGCATTCCAGCTCGTCTTTGTCCGTCGTTTTGCCCTTGCGCTTGTAATGGGGTAGGGTAGGAGCTTTGGCAGCCTTTCCGGCACATTTGTACTTGGCTTGACCAATTTTCCAAATCTTCACGGCTAAAAAATCGCGGATGAAGTCTTGTACATCGGAGTAGTCAATGAAGCGGTGAAAATCGGCGCATAAGTCGACACGTGAAACGCCGAGGAAACCAAGTCGAAAGTCGAAAAGAAGGTTTTCAACAATGCGGTCAAGGTTGGGTAGGTAGAGGATTGGGTTCAATATTTTGAGAAGTCCCAAATTCGGGTTCATGTGCTTCATTCGAGGGTGGAGTGTCAAAATGGCCAATTGTTCGCCGTCCATGATTATTGTGAGCATGTCCGCGAAAATGCTGGTTCCGTAGGGCTCGCGCTCTACGGTGTAATTAGCGTGGACTGCGAATTTACTGCAGTCAACACTAATCGTTAGCCAGTCAACACTAATTACGTGCATAAAAAGCTGTGGTAGGCCGTTTAATGTTTAACATGGTGTAAATTATAACCTGTCAGATATGGCATAACTCCATATTCGGTTTTGTAGAAGTTAATTCCAAAAGAGCAAGTTACTACATCATTTACAGCATAATCTTCAAGGATTTTCATGTCTTCATCATAGAAGTCGAGATAGATATAAGTGTCGTTTCTATCGTGTAAGCGGAAACCAACTTGAATTCTTTTGGATTTGCCAGGAATATTGAAACAATCCATTGGCTCAGTTATCGTTGAAATTACTGCAAAAATATCCATAATATAAAAGTTTGATAGTTTACAGTTTCTGAATGTCCCAAAGGTTGGCTGAGGTGAAATACCCTTTTTCACCTTTTCGGCTCTGAACGCCAAATGAGGCTTTCACAGCCATACCAGGTTGCATCGTTGCCAACTTGTCGCAACGCTCATTGAGCGCGTCAAGCGCGAGAATGTTTTCGGGGTTTTCGAATGATTCAAGGACGATTGTGCGGCGCACCCACAAGCCCTTTGAGCCTTGACCCTGCACTGGGTCGAAAATTTCTTTTACTTTACCATAGAAGTCCATAATTGATTGAATTTTGAATGTTCGACCCCCACAAATTGATTCTAAGGGCTCCGCGTGGTATTTAACATAATATGGACTATTATTTTTGGGAAAAAAGGCCATTTTTGCGCGTTTTGAGGGGTAGGGGATTTATGGCTGCGGGGTGGGTACCATTGCGGACGGTTGGGGTAGCTGGGAGTCGTGAGGGGGGTATTACACGTTGCTCTTACCACCCCCAACCGCGCTGCAAAGATAAAACACTTTTTTCGCTGGACGCAAAAAAAGTTATCAACATTAACACGCGGAAAGGTGTTGATAAGATGTTAAAGGGGATTAACGCAATTCGCTAAAATACTGCGAATTAAGGTAATAATTGAGGTTATCAAGGTTCTTTTCGCCGATGTATTGGCCAATTTGCTCAACGGAAAAATTTTCAGCAGCCATTTTTTTAACTTTTAGGTGGCGAAAAAGATGTGAAGATGGGCGTGCATAGCCGTATTCGTAGAGCCGCCATAAACCAACGTGGTCTACTGCACGACTGAAACAGCGCTCATATTGGCCTTTTGGCAAACGCTCCATGTCTGTGAAAATTGCGGCCATGGCGTTTGCATTGGCGAAGCCTAAATCGGAACAAGGTAAAACTCGGACATTGTTACCCTTTTGGGGTTGGATTTGCAGGGTGGATTGATTTACGACTGTCCAGCGGTTACGCTGGAAAAGCTCGTTGATACGACAACCGCAATTGTATTGGAGCACCGCGAGGCCGTAGAACTCGCGGCGGTATTGCTGGATAAATTCTAAAATCTCACCTGCGTATGCCTCCAGCTGGTTGACTGAAAGTGGCACCAAATCGAGAGCAGGCAAAAGTGATTGCGGAACAGTTCGGATTTTCAGGGCCATGGCTTAATAGAAGAAGTTGGAAAAATGCTCATTGTTAGACAAAGCCATATACAAGTGGAGCGTATGCCCAGGGAACCAGCCACCGCCGTTGGAAAACGGCCATGTTATCGTGGGCGTGGTGTAGGGGACAACTTCGTACTCGATTTGCTGAAGGTCAGTGCAAAACATTAGAGCGTGGGCGAACTGCGGGACAAACTCGACATCTGACTGAAAGCTGAAACCGTTTAGCCGGATTGAGTAGCGAGAACCACTACGAATAACTGAAAGTGTGGTTTGCTGGATTTGGATATGTTTGTAGACATCCACGCCGAAATCGTGTATCTCTTCGTGGGATTTCCAAGGCTCGTAGGTTTGGGACGCTTCATAGATACCCTGGGATAAAAGGTTGTACCAATTTTGGCTGTTGTGGTTCTCGGTGGGAAAATATGGCTGCATACGCCGATAGATGGGAGTCCAATAGGACTTGATATTGTAATATTTGTCTTGGGTTGCTTTTTGTGCTGGGGTGGGTTGATAGTGGAAAATTGTGGGTTTAGAACGCGCATAGGTTCGGCCGTGGTAGTGCTGAAACACCATACCACCGACCGAACCTCTTTGGCCACCAGCTATTGGGGATTGGACGCGCATTTTTTAATTGTCTGCTGTTTCTACTTGCCAGCCGGATGGTATACCGTTGGCTCCGGTAACATCCCAAGAGGCTTGAGAATTCTTAACAAAGGTGCCTGTTGCGGCTACGTTTAAAAGCCAATTATTAGTGTAGCTGTTTGAAGGAGAAGTCAAAAACATTGCTTTTACATAGTTTAATGACGTGCAACCTAGGAACATTGCACTATAGCAATATCCAGCCAAAGTAGTAGCAGGCAAAGACGGTGCTTGCGTCAATGACGTGCAACCTTGGAACATTTTATTGTAGCAATTTGTAGCCAAAATAGTAGCAGGCAAAGACGGTGCTTGTGTCAATGAGGTGCACTCGGAGAACAATTCATAATAGCAATTTGTAGCCAAAATAGTAGCAGGCAAAGACGGTGCTTGTGTCAATGACGTGCAACCTTTGAATAATTCACTATAGCAATATTCAGCCAAAGTAGTAGCAGGCAAAGACGGTGCTTGCGTCAATGACGTGCAACCTTCGAACATTTTACTATAGCAATATTCAGCCAAAGTAGTAGCAGGCAAAGACGGTGCTTGCGTCAATGACGTGCAACCTTGGAATAATTTACGATAGCAAGCTATAGCCAAAGTAGTAGCAGGCAAAGACGGTGCTTGCGTCAATGAGGTGCAACCGCTGAACAATCCATAATAGCAATATTCAGCCAAAGTAGTAGCAGGCAAAGACGGTGCTTGTGTCAATGACGTGCAACCTTGGAACATTTCACTATAGCAATATTCAGCCAAAGTAGTAGCAGGCAAAGACGGTGCTTGCGTCAATGACGTGCAACCTTGGAACATTTTACTATAGCAATATGCATCCAAAGTAGTAGAAGGCAAAGACGGTGCTTGCATCAGCGAGGTGCAAGCATAGAACATATTACAAAAACAATATTGTTGGATATCAATATTTCCACCAATTTTGTTTAGTAATGATGTTACATCACCAGAAGCTTTGCAAGTTCCTTGTAAAACACACTTGAGATATTGGTAATCATCTTCATCTTCGAGATAAAAAGATAGATTGTCATTCATACCTCTAAACTTCACTGATTGACCTTGATTCAAAGTAATTAAAAAGGCTTCTTCTTCTGACAAAGCGATTTGGTAAGGTAAGAATGTGACACCATTATCAAGTGAATACTCGATATTAAGTCCTGCATCTTGTGTTTGGTAATCTTCTGAAAAGTATACAAAACCTACTTTCACGTTGTCTTCTTCAGCTGTGAAAGTTAGATATCTGTCCGTTACCACTGGCGGCACGAAGGGTGGCGGGGTTGGATTTGGACGGAAAAGCACTGCTATCATGGCAAGTGACATGGGCGCGGCGTTGGCTGCGCCTAAGATGGTGTTGACACCGATGGCCGAAACAACACAAACAGTCAAGGTAATCAAAATGATGGCTACGAAGACTAAGACTTTGAACTGATTTTTCATTGTTGTTAGGTTTTAGATAGTTAGGTAAATACTTGGTAGGTAGTTGTGCAGAAAGGCCGTAGGCCACACGGCCACGGCCTTTCATGAATCAATTTCGGAAGAATGGAGTTGATTAGATTCTTTCCGGGCGGGTAGCCACGGAGAGAGTGCCAAAACCAACAAGGGCAATCTTGCCTGCCTTGTCGTCGAGAATCAGCGGGATGGCGTGGATGGTGTCCTCGGTCTCCCAGCTGTCGGGGGCGGTAATGCTCAGCGTGCCAGTCTCAACTTTGTTGGTGACGGCGGGCATAATCATATCGCTCTTGGTCTCGTTGACCACAACGGCGACAAAGTAGTAGTCCTTCACGGACACGTTGGCCTTGACGGCAGCGTCAAGTCCAACGGCAATGGTACCTGCAGTATTGGTGCAAGTGGTGGTGCCGAAATCCATGGTCGGGGCGTTACCCAGCGTAACGACATCGGCGAGTTTCACGCTCTTAACATCGTCCAAAGTTTGGTTTTCGGCGGCAATCTGCTTGAACAATGCATTGCGGCGGGTGATACCCTTGGGAAGGGTCGGGAAGAGGGTGCGCAACTGGTCGGGGCTGAAGTTGGCCACCAAGTCACTCACTTGGGCGAAGAAATTGCGCTGCGTGGTTTGGGCAGCGGTCTTGGGATTGTTGACTTCGAAAGCCTTGGCGCGCATGATGTTTTTGCCCAGGCTCTTGCTGAAGGTCATGCCACCGGCCGAACCTCTCGAACGGCCAATGATGGGATTCTGAACTTTCGTCATTTTTTAAATCTTTAAATTGTTTGGTACTATTACCGCCGCAAAAATACGTTTTTTTTAACACATAGCAACGAAATTACCAAAAGCGTGAAAAAAAATACACATAAGGCCGTCCGGACGTGGGAGCGAAGCCCAGCTACCCCCCTTTTTTTTCTCTCGGCCGTCAATGGGGGTTCCTCGGTTTTTTGGGTCACCTTGGCGGTGGTGTCGCGTAGAAGCTCGGTAGAGGCCGAAACGAAGGTATCAGCGGCTTGCGCCTGCACGGTGACGCGGCGCACGGCGCGGACGGTGTCGTGGCCTTGGACGGTCGTAAGGCTATCGAGAATCACCCAATTTGCGTAGTGGAGTGCTGCGCTTTGGTGCCATTGGTCGAACCGCTGGACGGCCATTGCCGTTTCAGTGGTCGTTGTCTGCCGGGCTTTGCAGCTCGATAAGCACGGGGCAATTAGGATAAAGGCTGCAAATAGGAGCTTTTGAAATAGCAAAATCGTAACGGTCGAGGCGTTTCTTGACTTCATTGATTTGGTCTTGTAAGGGTTTGACAATATGAGCTGAATAAATTTCCAACACCTCTTTTGTGTAGTCAAGTTCTGTTCGCTGACGCAGCGCGTCCGCTTCGGCGCGAGCGTGTTCCAGCTCGACAGCATGTTTTTCCTCATCCAACTTTCGCTGCCGTTTGGAAACAAACCAACCTCCAGCGGATAGCGCAGCTATAACGCTGGCAACAATTGAAACCCAAGAATCAAACATCGATGTACTCCTTTCTCGCGTCGAAACACGGACACGCTTTTAGGCGGTTCAAATCGTGGTGACCCACTACCGGGAATTTGCCGTAACGCTCGCGCAACATTTTGATAACCTTGATTAGCGTGTCTTTTTGGGCTTCGGTGCGGGTGTCGGCGGGTTTCCGCGTAAGCGGATCCAAACCGCCGACGTAACACACGTGGAGGCTGCTATGGTTGTAGCCCTTTGCCCCGTTGGCGATAGAATCGTTGGTCAGATAGGGGCCATATGGAAGCTGTTGGAGATAGTCGAAGGTACCATCGAGATGGACCATAATATGATACCCGAAATGCGTCCAACCGTTACCCTTTGGGGCTGGGTCTTTATGCCAATGCCAAATCTCATCGAACGACACCTCGCGGTCTGCGGGTGTGGCGGTGCAGTGAATCACTATGCGTTGAATTTTGCCCATCGTTAAAAAACTAATTCAGCGGCAAAATTAACCAAAAATCTATACAGCAAAAAATTTTTTCAATTTCCTTGGGTACTGTCGTAACGGCCGAAGGCATAGACCGGATTGTTGACGGTACCGACGTTGACATCGAAAAGCGGGTACAAGTATAGCCGATGACCAACCCAATTGGATGGTATCGGGTTAATTGTCACTACACCAGCCGCGAGTGTAGCAAGCGGCGCGAGGTCGTAGGCTACGCCCAATTCATAGCTCAAAGTCAGAATGCAATTCAGCTGCGTAATGACAGCGGATTGGGTCGTTGCGAGGTCGGCCACGTTCAGCACGATTGAAGTACTGGACGGGGTGACGACAACGGGTGCGGTCAATGCTGCCGGATTGCTACCGATTTCTGTGATAAGGTCAAGGTCAAACGCGACAAATTCGCCATCTCGAACAACGGCCTTCATGAGTTGTGATGTGAGGACATTACGGCGGGATTTGCCTTGTGGCGCTGAATAGTAAAGATAGTTCAACAGCTGCTGTGGCAATTGGTTCGACATGCCCGATACGAATTTGAAAGCGCGCTGGCACGCGAGCCGCGCCGGGCTTATCGGATTGGTGGACGGTTTCGGACACGATTGGATAATATTCATGCCGTAAAGGGTGCGCGCGTACACTCCAGCGAGTTTCTTTTTGGCACGGCCAATAATTGGGTTTTGCGTAATCATGCGTTTCAGTTTTTGGGGCTGTCATGGCGCGAAATGGAGCGCGTTCCCATGGCTCGGCCATCAGTTTGCGTCTGAGATAATTTGCGGTTGACCGTGAACCCCATTGCCCGAATGCACTCCGATTGCAGTCGGAAGTCAATGGGGTCGGTCAACGGTTGAACCTATCAAATTCAATCAGCGGCAAAAGTAGTCAAAAAATCGGGTCGGGGTCAACAAAAATAGAAAAATTGTCAAAATAGGGTCAAAAGGTCAATGAATTTACCGCGAGCGTAGCAAGCGGTCAATCAAGGGTGCGTCACGACAAACATTGCGCCAAGGAGACCAAGACAAAGGCCGCACCGCTTTCGGGCGGGGGGAGGGTTTACAATATGCGGCCGACCCATCACGACTAACGAAAAAAAGAGCGCTAAAAGGACTCACAGCAATTTAATATAATTCGAATTATTTTCCACGCAAAATAATTCAGTACGAATTATGTTAAATTGCCCCGAAAAAAAACGAAGGGCGAGGTATGGAAAACCTTCGTTTTTTTTCTCCCTAAGACCGACACCTTTGCGCCAAAAACACTATAATTGAGCTTTTCTTTTGCGGGCGCGTTAGCCCCGCACAAGGGTAGCCCCTTTCGGCCAATAGGCCGTGCCGCCGCTTGGGGCGCGAATGGGCGGCGGCTTTGCCCTTTTAGGGCATAGGGGCAACATACCGTTTTTCGGCGCGCTGGATTGCGGGTCTGCGCTTGATTTGGGGTTGAAGAAAATTGGTCGACAGTCCGACACCTGCGGCTCCGTCCGCACAAAGTTGCGCCGATTGAGTTGGTGCCGCCGTAGCCACCTGCGGCGAAGGTGTAACCCAGCTGGGCGGCGCGAATAGCGGCGGCAAAGGGGATTTTCCCCGTAGCCCTGCCCAGCTGGGCGGCAAGTGGGCGGGTCGGCGCTCCGCTTTCGGGGCGCGTGTGCAAAAAAAAACCAGCCCGTTATGGGCTGGATCTTTTTTTTACGGGTCGCGTTCAACTAATTCTTTTGCCACGATTTCACCGTTTTGCACCCAAATTTTTTCGCGCCATTTTTTAGAACGCCGCATGGAATAAAATTTCTCTCTTGAAATAGGGTGCTTCGTCATGCTGTTGTAAAAACTCCAATAATATCTCATAGTTCAAGAAACGTGTTGGTGAAAATAGGTAGGAAATTTCTTTTCAAGT
>Ga0310786_10010794_pt1 | contig 11449 bp, 7 predicted proteins | sample AusTroGonzalo_MG_FD_203881 | JGI IMG/M metagenome (GOLD analysis project Ga0310786, IMG submission 203881) | Bovine rumen microbial communities from tropical cattle in Woodstock, Queensland, Australia - Gonzalo_03 (v2) (version 2) | ecosystem: Host-associated > Mammals > Digestive system >... | reverse complement strand
TTCCTTTTCTTTCTTCTCGATAGCCTTCTGCTGTTTCTTGGCTTCCTTCTCAGCAGCCTTCTGAGCCTTTTCAGCCTCCTTCTGGGCCTTAATGGCTTCTTGCTGGGCCTGAGCAGCGACAGGACTTGTAATCACATCTTGTGCATGAGCTGTAAAAACACTTGCGGTGATGGACAATACCATCGTCAAAATAAACTTTTTCATAATCGAATGTTTTAATGAATTAATACTGTTTATTTATTGTTTAACTTTATGGTCTTACCATTTTTCAACCTGATGATCTGCACACCCTTGTAAGTGCTGTCAACACGATTGCCCTTCATATCGTAATGTCCCCAAACCTTTGATTCGTCGATAGCTACACGCTGAATACTGGTTGTTTCATACTCAACATCCGCCTCGAGGTTATTGGCCTCCGTGTAGACGTAATTAATATTGCCAATATAGGTATTCAGGTTCTTCAACACCGTGTCGTAACCATCGGCGTACTGGTTATAGAAATTGGCACCATCTGTCGACAGTTCGTTGGCAGTGAGATCCGCCAATTCCGTCATACGCTCCACATCGTCGGCCGCAGTGGCGGATGGCAGCAATTCCTGTATCTTATCGCGGGCATTGGTAGCCTTCTCAATCAGTGCGGCGTAAGGCTCCAAATTGTCTCCCACCTGCGCTATCATGTTGGACATTTGCTGATATTGCGATTCAAGCGTTGCAAGGTTATCGGACAGCGATTTCAGGCGTTCCTGAAGATTGGCTATCACATCATTACCGGCATGCGTCGATGACTGTTTGGCAATCAGTTCCTGAAGTTTCTGCTCAATATCAGCATACTGGTCTTTCAATGCCGCTATCACATCACTGATCTCCGTCATCTTGGCCTTCAGCTCGTCTTGAGCATCTTTCAGTACAGCCCAATAACCTTTGTGCGCATTGATCACCTCTTCGAGGCTGTTAATAACCAATTGACAATCTTCTTTAGCCTTGGCCAGCTTCTCTGCCTGCTGCTTTTCATAGGCTTCCAGTCCTGCCTCCATAGCAGCGTCAATGGTACTTTCGAGGGCTAACAGTCCGTTCTCCACCTCCGTTGCAGAGATAGTTGCCACCCTCGTTTCCAAAGCGGTTATCTTCGCGGTTTCTGCAGCGACATTACAGTCAGACTGCTGCGTGGTAATATCTGCTAACGTCGTTTGCGAGGCAGTCAATTCCGCTGTTGTCGTGATGGACGACACTTTTGCCGCTTCCATAAATAGAGTAGTCAATAAGTTGTTAAGTGTCGACATCAGCGAAGCGCTATTGGTTAGAAGTGATAACAACTCCTCATTCGCAATCGTATATTCAGAAAACAAGGGCTCACGTTTGTTCTTGAGGGCCTCCAACTCATCATGATAGGTTTTCTTCTCATCGGTAGTCAGATACTCACTATTCAACTTATTTTCTATTGCACTTATTATTTGGAGTGCTTCAATCTCAGCATACTTCTGCGACAATGCCTGAGAAATAGCAGACAATTTTGCATCGTTGGATGCCAGCGCAGTCCTCTTGTCATTAATAGCAGTCTTCTGTGCAGCATAGAGTCCTGCCAGTTCATCCAATTCAGCCTGAGTAACCTCTGGCTGCGGCTCTGGATCGGGTGTTGATATATCCACCACTTCAAATTTCATGGCAGAAGACGAGACCACCATTTTAACGGCGAACTTGTCTGCATCCTTGCACACACTCCAATCCGTAGTACCGTTTTCGCGACTATATGCCTTGATATAATAAGTCCCTTCTGATAAACTAGGAGCAAAATTACTGGTTCCAGTGGCTGTCGTACGGTTTTGACCCTGCTTCAAATCCCATTTTTGTCTGAGAGCAACCACATCACCCATGAGATTGCCATCAGAATTCTGGATGCCATACCCCAAATCAAAAGCATAAATATTAGCCAAATCACTGGTATATGTAAAGGCCATTCCTAAAATGCAACCACCTTTATTATTACGCGATGCCTGATAGTTCTGACCAGTAGGAATAACAAAGTTGTCAAAATCCACATCACCTACTGCAGCACCAGAAACAGTTGCAATAACATCCTCTTTGAATGTGCCGTCTTCTTTAGTCAGGTAAATCACAGCGTCCTGGTCAAAATTATAACCTCCACTGCCTCCACCTGTTCCTTGACTTGGGGGTGTCAAATCATCAAGCATGAAATAATTGTCCTCATAGCCACCCCAGCCCCAGTTGATTGCATATTTTCCATTGCCATCGTAACCATGCAGGATGAAAGCGTGGCCGCCATTATTTTTGTCGAGTCCGCCATAGATGACAGGCCGGCCTGAAGCAATCTCATTATAGATCAGATTATCCCAGCTTTCAGCAGAATATGAGGAACGGGTTACATAACGAGTACCACGACTATAGCCAAAATATATCTTAAAGGCTTCAGGTATGTCTGACACACTTGCAGAACTCTCCTCATAAGCGTATTGCATATGTACAGCGACGCCGCAATACATCATCAGTGAAGCAACCGCATCCTTCTGCGCTTCTGTCTCTTTACCATTATACGAATCCACCATATTACCCCAATCCAAGACTGAGCCAGCCGGGACAGCATTCATATAGCCGGTTCCTTCCTTATAAATGAGCGGATTCTGATAGCCGGGAATCTCTGCTTGTGTCTTATCAACAAAATGCTGGTGATATAATACCTGAGCCATGGCAGTAGCAACACAACCTGTTACACATTGAAATGGTTTGCCATCGGTATAATAACCCGTCATTGTTTTCCGGTTATAAGGATCTCCCTGATTCCACTTCACCGTCATCATCTGAGGGACTGATGGATGAAAAGCTCTTCTGACGGCGGCGACAGCCCTGCCTTCCTGAATCTGCTGTATTTCTTCAGAATAGTGATTCAGCAAGGCTTCCATAGCTGGGGGCAAATTATCTATATCAAACGAGCCCGATAAAGAATAACCCAGAATCTCTGGTGTGCGGTCATCGCCACTCACGATAATAAAACCCTGATCCTGGCCAGCATTGAATATATAATAGTAGTCGGGCTGGATGCTGCCTTGTGCGCGATGACGCGACATCTGTGTTTCAGCAGATTTAAGCGGACCTGGCAATCCCTTTTGACTGAGGAACAGTTGGGCCTTGTGAAGCGCCTGATCGCGGCTAATCTGTCCTGCCCAAGTTGAAATGGCAAAGCAAACCAATGATAGGATAAGTAATAGTCGTTTCATAAGCGGTAGTTGTATAATTGTCATTAATTTGCCACAAAGATACGAATAATATCTGTAAGTACCAAGAAAATCTAAGAAAAGATTATTTTTTCCCTTTTCATTTTTCCTCAAAAACACATTATATTTTCATGAAAAGTTCGTATCTTTGCCGAGTGAATCATATCAAGAATAGTAAACGAAGGTATATCATATGAACAGGACTATTATTATCATGTTTCTGGCACTGGCCAGCATACAAGCAGGTGCACAGGATCTGACGCATTACAAACGGGTAATAAAGGAACTGAGTTCCGCTAAGTATCAGGGGCGCGGCTATGCCAAGAACGGTGCCAACAAGGCCGGGAAATTCCTGCAGAAGGAATTTGAGAAAGCAGGCGTGGATGAGGTAATCCTTCAGCCCTTCAAGTTGGATATCAACACGTTCTGCGGCAAGATGAAGATGTGGGCAGATGGCAAGGAGCTCCGTGCGGGCATTGATTTCTCTATGCGGGAGTATTCCCCTGGCGTGCACGGTGAGTTCCCCGTTTACCATGTCGACACCTTGAACTTCGATGCCGAACGCATGTATGCCGATCTGCAGAAGCCCGAATATGAAAATGCCTTGGTATGCTGCGATTTCTGGTTTTCATATGGACGCCGCAAGGATTTCTCCCGCCTCCAAAAAGCCGGGGAGTGCAACAATGCGGGACTCCTCCAAACCTGGACCTCACCTATCAAATTCTATAAGGCCTACGGCGAGAAAGTGGTAGACAAACCCATCATTTGGGTCACCCCTGAGGCTATTGAGGGAGTTAAGAATATTCGCGTCAAGGTGGACAACAAGTTCTTGAAAGACTACGAGTGCTTTAACGTCATTGCCAAGGTCGCCGGTCAGCGACACGACAGCTGTTATGTCTTTACAGCGCATTACGACCATCTGGGCAATCTGGGCAAGAAAATCTTCTATGCAGGAGCCAACGACAATGCTTCAGGTACTGCTGCCATCGTGACGCTGGCAGCATATTATGCCAAGAACCGTCCGCCTTACGACATGTACTTCATTGCCTTCTCAGGCGAGGATGCCAATCTGCGCGGTTCCACCTGGTATGCAGAGCACCCGATTGTGCCGCTCCAACAGATCAAATACCTCTTTAATATAGATATGATTGGAGACAACAATCCCAATCAGTATTGCGAGGTGAGCGATGAGGGTATGCGTGGCTTCTCGCTATTTGAGAGAATCAATTCAGAGAAACACCACTTCCAGTCATTGCATCGTGGCGACTTGGCGGCCAACAGCGACCATTATCCCTTTGCCACGCGACATGTGCCTTGCATCTTCTTGGAGAACGAGAAGGGTGATGCCTTCCAGTATTACCACACCATCTTCGATACGTACAAGACTGTTCGCTTCGACAGCTACGAACCTGTATTCCGTCTGGTACGCGACTTTGTAGTACAGTATGAGTGAGGGAATGAATCAACTGCGGCTTATGAATAAGAAAGCAATCATTGTCGGAGCCAGTTCTGGTATAGGAATGGAGGTGGCACGCCTGCTAATTGCCGACGGCTGGTATCTTGGCGTAGCCGCACGGCGCGAAGAGCCGCTACAAGAACTGAAAGCCACCGCTCCCGAACGTGTTGAAATCATGACCATCGATATAAGACAACCAAATGCCGGAGAACAGCTATTATCACTAATCAGTCGGCTCGGAGGGATGGATCTCTACTTCCATGCCTCAGGTATCGGCAAACAGAACCGGACACTGGAGGCAGACATCGAACTGAGCACTATGGATACAAACGCTGTGGGCTTCACAAGGATGATTGGCGCAGCATACAGATACTTCGCACAACAAGGCGAAGGACACATCGCTGCTATCACATCTATCGCCGGAACAAAAGGCCTTGGCCCTGCCCCAGCCTACTCTGCCTCCAAAGCCCTGCAAGCTACCTATCTCCAAGCCTTAGAGCAACAATCCCGTCAGCGTAATCTGGACATCTGCTTCACTGATATTCGTCCCGGTTTTGTAGATACGGCATTGCTCAGCGGTACTTTCAAATACCCGATGCTCATGAAACCAGATGCTGTGGCCCGTAGCATCGTCCACAGCATCTACCGCAAGCGTCATGTACGGGTGATTGATGCCCGCTATCGTGTCATGACCTTTTTCTGGAGGCTTATTCCAAACTGGATATGGCGCAGAATGCGACTATGAGATCACTCGTAATGTCTGATTCTCACGTCGATACCGTCACTCTGTAGTTGAGAGGGAACGTCGCTTACGTCGGTCTGGCCATAATGATAAGGGAACAACACCTTGGGCTTAACCGTCCTTGCGGCCTTCACCAGCTGTTCAGTAGTCATCGTATAGGGTTGGTTACAGGGTAGGAAAGCGATATCAATGTCCTTGACAGACGACATCTCGGGTATATCTTCCGTGTCACCGGCAATATAGATTCTCAGACCGTCGATGGTCAGGATATAACCATTGTCACGTCCCTTCGGATGGAACTGGGTACGGCCCTCGCTTATATTATAGGCAGGAACAGCCTCTACCATAAAGTCATCAGCTATCTGCATCTTGTCACCATTGGCCATCACCTTGCCAGAGCCATACATATCTGCACATCGCTTATTCATAATCAATTGCGTTTTTTCGCCTGTAAGCAGTTTGATAGCCTCCTGGTTGAAATGGTCACCGTGTTCGTGAGTCACAAAAAGATAATCTGCCTTGGGCATGGCGGCATAGTCTATGACCTTGTTACCCAACTTGGTCACCGGGTCGATTTCAATCTCCTTGCCGTCGTACTCAATGCGGATGCTGGCATGCACGAGAGCATGGAACTTTACTGTCTTTCCGCTCTTCGTCTTGAAAATGTCCACCTCATAAGCCTCGTTAGTCACAGGCAGACCTGCCTCTTTCCAAGCCTGGATACCGCCTTTCAGATTCACGCATTGATAGCCTTCGGCAGCCAGTCTGTTAGCGGCATTAGCTGAGCGACGGCCACTTCTGCAATAGACAGCAACCTTCTTCGTTGTAGATATGGCAGCCTTCACTTTCTCAATGAAATCGCCCTGGGCCTGGTCGATGTTGATAGCCCCTTCGATATGTCCCTCCGCATATTCAGCAGCAGTACGCACATCAAGAAGTACGACACTGGGATTCCCCATCAGTTCTGAAAAACCCTTAACCTCTACATTCCCGAAATTCTGTTGGCCACAGGCTGTCGAGAGCCCCAATGTAGCCAGTAAGCATGTGATAATCCTCTTCATAATTCCATGTTATATTTATTATTTTCGCTGCAAATATACAAAAAAAGGTAATAACATGTACCTTTGCCGCCAGATTTAATAGTATTTTTAGTTAATTTCTAATAACCAAGCCTGAATTACTAAAAATGAACGTTAAAGATTCGGGATTTGGGAGATATTTATAATTACTAAAGAGTTAGATTTCTAAGATTTTAGTAATTTTGTCATCGTCATCAAAACCAAATGGTATGAAACAACAGACACTGACTAAAAGCGAGATGCAGGTGATGAACATCCTGTGGAGCCTTGATCGGGGAGCCTGCGTCAATGATATCTTGGCGCAATACCCAGACCCAAAGCCAGCCTACACCACCATCGCTACCTTCCTGAAGATTCTGACGCAGAAAGGATTCGTAGAGCATAAGAAGGGCTCAGGCAAGCTGCTCATCTATTCACCCCTTATCACGAAGGAAAAATACCGTCGTCAGGTGATGGAGGAAGTGAAGGATGACTTCTTCGGCAACAGCTTTAAGTCGATGTTCAGTTTCTTCGTCAGGGAGGAACATCTGACAGCCGAGGAAATTCAGGAATTGATAGACCAGATTAAAGAGGAGGAGAAGATATGATTTCACTGCTTGTCTACACACTGAAATCGGCCTTTGTACTGACGCTATTGTATCTGCCTTACACGCTGATGCTGAGGAAAGAAAGTTTCTTCAGAATGAACCGTATCACGCTGCTCACCATCCTCATGTTGGCTTTGGTGTTGCCCTTGTGCGATTTTCCTTCATTAGCCATTGCAGAACAACCGGTAGTCTATGATGTGCATCATCGAATCATGCTGATGCTACAGGATGCAGAAACCTCTGAGCCTCATTCGCCAGTAGACGCTTTCAAATCCTTATCATGGTTGACCCTTATTGCTTTTATATATATGATAGGTGTAGCCGCAGCTTTTGTTATCCGACTCTGGCAGCTGTTCAGGATCGGGAAACAGATTCGTGGTGGATGCCTATGGAAGGAGAAGCAGGGCGAGGCGACCATATATTGTCACATCAACGATGTCGCGCCGTTCAGTTGGATGCGAAATATTGTCATCAGCGAGAACGATTATTTGGCAGATGGTTGCCGTGAAATCCTGCTGCACGAGAAAGCACACATCTTCTGCCGGCACTCGTTCGATATCCTATTGTTGACACTGGTTGAGACCCTGCAATGGTGGAATCCTATAGTCTATCTGTTGGGCAGCAGCTTGCGTGATGTCCATGAATACGAGGCCGACGACCATGTGCTTCAACAGGGCATTTCGCTGCACAACTATCAGAATCTGTTAGTGAAGAAAGCCTTGGCAAACACCTCCTACGCCTTTGCCAACAACTTCAACCACAGTCTCATCAAGAAACGCCTCTATATGATGAACCACCCAAAGTCGAATCCCTGGCAGCGGAGTAAGGTGCTCTACATCCTTCCTGTGACATTGGTTGTCCTCACGGCCTTCGCCACCCCCAAGCTGAATGAGACCGTTGAAAAGATGGTGGAAGAGATTAAAGTGCCTATGCCAGCGACAGTAATAGAAGAAACCATAGAACCGAGGGAAGAAAATTTGAAGTCCCTAACGACAAAGACGGGAATCTCAACCCCAATCCAACAAGAAATGACAATAGCCCAAGAAGAAATCAGCGACCTTCCCGATTCTGCTAACTACGTGAATAATGTACATCTAAACGAATATCATAGTCTTTATCAGAGTCCGGAGTTTCCTGGTGGAATGGAAGCGTTGAAAACATACGTTCAGCAGCATGTGACGCAGACCTTGCAGGAGGGAGCACCTGTGGCTGGCAAGCAAGCCTATGTGCAGTTCCATATCAGAAAGGATGGAACTATCGACGACATAGGATTGGTTAGTGGTGATGGAGAAGCATACCGTGAGGCCGTTAAGATGGTGGAACAGATGCCGCGATGGATGCCCGCCCGTGACCACATGGGTAGGATAACCGATGGTTATTTCGTGATGACCGTCAACTATAATAATGACTAAAAATAGAATCGATGATGAAAAGATTATTACTTCTGTCATTCCTGACAGTCTCTGCATTCGCACAATCTTTGGCCTCAGCTCGCGTCATTGAAAAACCGGCTTTTCTATATCAGAATTCTTCAAGGCTTCTGCGTATAGATTCTGTGACAATGACTGATACGGCAACGGTAATCGACTTGTTTGTCCTGTGGCATAGAAACCTCTTATTCTTCAGTCGCGAAACCTGTCTGCGCGATATGAAAGGACGCACTTATCCTCTCCGCCAGATTATCTCAGACTATAACCTTCAGTTAGATGAGCCGAAGATATTCAAGGAAGAAGTAATCAGGCAGTCGGCCATAAAATTGGTGTTCCCGTCGCTACCTGCTGATGTGGCAGAAGTAGACATGATCGATCCGTTGTATTACAATTATGGACTGTTTGGTATTCGTCTGGACGGCAGCCCATTGCCTCCCCTCAAACTGCCAAAAGGCGTAGAAGAGCAGCTGACTAAGCTTATGGTAGTACAAGACACGCTACCCGCTGTGGACTATCGTTTCGGGTGGGCAACGGTCAAAGGTCATCTGTTGGAATATCGGCCGGGTATGGGTAGTCAGATCACCATGATAATAGGCCATACAGGCACATGGCCGGGCCGTCATTGTGACACACTTTGTGCAGAGGTGACGCCATCAGGTGATTTTACATTTCGGTTACCAGTCGCCCATGTCACGCCAGTTATGCTTGAACTGCTGCTGGAAGATTCACGGGGGATTGCCTATGTAGGGCCCGGCACAGAGACCGAAATCTATGTCAATATACGTGAACTGGCTTATCGGCGTCTTCACAAGAAAGCCAATTTGGCATCCAATCTCTTCGTGACAAAAGGTCCGCTGGCACAACTGGCCAATGAACTGAACCAGCATTTGTTCTGGTATCGTTTGGATTTCGACGAACAGAATTTCAAAACACTATTTCACGACAAGAAGGAATATGAGCGTTTTATAGAAATCCGAGACATGCTGCCCACCAAACAGCTGGAATTGCGGATAGCTGCACTCGACACCATGAAAGTGGAACGGCAGTGGTCGCCAGCCATGAAGGAACTGGTCAGATTGTACGGGCAATTGAAAACAGCCCAGATCATCCGTTATTACCCATCGAATGAGTTAGAAAAAGAGGCAAAAGTGTCTCCTGAAGCCCAAAAGCAGTTGATAGACTGGCAGCGTGATGCCGTGATAGCAGAAGTGAACACCTATAAACAGCTTATCAACAATCCCAAGCAACTGTATTGTCCGGATTTTATCTTTTTGATTGAGAACAACAACAATGTCAGCACACTACTTCCCGACTTCATTGCCAATGAGAAGAAACTTTGGAAGTTAAGGCAACAAATGGATGACTTTCTTTTGCTCAATCCTGATGAAATATCTGATCAATTAGCGAATCTTCCACCAGCTTATAGGCAATTGGTTTTGGCGTGGCAGGACATTTACCGTAAGGAGAGAGACCGTCTGGCAGAGACATCGTTTGATTGTGACACTCTTTTCCTGCAGGGGATACCTGACACACTGATTGTACAGACACTGCGTGAGCGCTATCGGGGGCATACCTTGTTCATACATTTTTGGAAGAATTTCTCCCCTGATTTAATCAATAATGCAGTGTTGCCATTACAGCATGAACTGACAGATCTTGACATTATTTGGATTACTATATATACATATCTCCCCAAACCCAATGACGGCGCCTATGTGTCATACGCCAGATTACTGCGCTATGGTGTCTGGCCTCAGGGTGAGCATTATTTTTGCAATGTGTCAAGTCGCATAGACAGGCTTCTGGCTCTGTGCAAAACTATGGGGCTCAGCAAAGTCATACCTGATCCCTTCTGTATTATCTCTCCCGATGGCCAAATCGTAAGCAACAACGAAATAATAGACAAGACAGGATGGCCGGGAATTGATTACCTCTTCATCCGCCATTGTCTTCGTCAGACGGCACAACACAAATCCGTATCTCAATTTTACCATGATATTTTGACAAAAGCACAATAAAAAACGAAAAATTTTGGTTTTTCACTCATTTTTTCGTATCTTTGCAACATCTAATAACTAAAGCGTAAAAAAATGATGAGAAAACTAATGATTTTGGCTGTTCTCTGCCTGACAGGCATGACAGCACAAGCCCAGCAGAACCTAAGCTGGGGACAGGGCCCGCAAGTAGCTTCGCCTGATGTACATGCCGACAACACAGTGACTTTCAATCTGGTGGCCCCCGAGGCTCAGAAAGTGCAGATCACAGGCGACTTCCTGCCTCCGAAGAAAGTGGAATACCAGGGAAACACCTACGACACCCCAGGCGTGGCGGATCTCATAAAGAACGCCCAGGGCGTATGGAGCTTCACCTCCGACAAACTCCAACCCGAGCTTTATACCTATAATATGATTGTGGACGGCGTGAAGATTATCGACCCGTTGAACGTCTACAACATCCGCGACATCAACAATCTGTTCAGTGTGTTGCTTATCGGTGGCAATGCTCGTACCGACCTTTATAAGGTGAACAAGGTGGCTCACGGTACCGTGAGCAAGGTCTGGTACGAGAGTCCTACGGCAGGCCTGACGCGTCGCGTGACGGTCTATACCCCTGCCGGCTATGAGACCAGCGGCAAGACGTATCCGGTGTTCTATCTGTTGCATGGAATCGGTGGCGACGAGAATGCGTGGAGTGAGCTCGGCCGTGCTGCCCAGATTATGGACAACCTGATTGCCCAAGGCAAGGCAGAGCCCATGATTCTGGTGATGACCAACGGCAACATCTCGCAGGAGGCTTGTCCGGGCGAGACATCCGAGGGTTTCACAGTGCCGACGATGATGCTCCCCAAGACGATGGAGGGCTCGTTTGAAACCGCCTTCCCCGATGTGGTGAAATTCATCGAGAAGACTTACCGCGTGAAGAAGGACA
>Ga0310786_10010793_pt1 | contig 11450 bp, 19 predicted proteins | sample AusTroGonzalo_MG_FD_203881 | JGI IMG/M metagenome (GOLD analysis project Ga0310786, IMG submission 203881) | Bovine rumen microbial communities from tropical cattle in Woodstock, Queensland, Australia - Gonzalo_03 (v2) (version 2) | ecosystem: Host-associated > Mammals > Digestive system >... | reverse complement strand
TTTGATTAAACGCAAATTCATAATAGTCTAGATCCTCAACCGGAATCCATTTAACCTCTTCAACCTCATCTGGTTCTTCTCCTTTTGCATAAACATCTTGTTCTGCGTGGAGAGAACTGAAACTCCAATAGCGAAAGATAACATTTTGTCTTGCGTCCTTAGTTGGATCATCCTCTACACTAAGAAAATGCAGATATACTGGATCTACTTTAAGGTTTGTTTCCTCATAAATCTCTCTAACACATGCGTCTTTTGTTGTTTCATCAAAATCAAGATAACCGCATGGTACATTCCAATAACCTTGATAGTCAGGACAACCTTTTCCACGTTTACCTGCCAAAACGCATACATGATTATCTTTCACCGTGAAGATATATCCCACAACTGCTACAGCACGACTTATCCAGTAAATCCTGCCGTCATGTTCAATAGGAAAGTTTTTCATTATTCTTTTACACTAATTTTACTTTTAAACAAAATATCTGTTAAAAGCATTAGCATAAATGCTTGCCAATAAGTAATAGTTGGAAGTGCAAATATTACTGGAATAACACCATTCCATAAAAACATTACACCCCAAGCCATTATTAAATCAACTACCAATACCATTACTATTGCAGCAAAACATCCGGCGACTTTATCTTCTGTATTAGACATATTACTTTCATTTCAAACTTTCGATATCAAATTCTTCAAAATTGAAATATTCACCATTAACAAACTTATCAAACTGATAAATATGATCAGCTGCAATTAATGGCATAATAGAATTATCTGCTTCTAAGTTAGTGCAAAGAAGCAACACTGGAATATGATTTGCAAAAGCAAAACCTAATTCCCACGCTGTACCTGTATCTGAATAATGTGTATCGTAAATTCCAACAACTAAATCAGATGTTGCTAGTTCTTTTACATCCATTTCAAACACATTCCAAGCCCATTCTCCATTCGGCATGTTTTCACCTCCTGGAATTTTGTGATCCATAGGATAAAAGAATTCATATTTGTCGAAAAACTCATCGTTATCAAAAAATGAACGAAGCTTTTCAATTCTTTCTCGTTCTCCATCCCTAAAAAACGGACCAGCAATATACACTTTAGTCTTCGACATATTCATGAATTGTTACTTTTCTATTCGCAATTTTCCTTCGTCTTTCTGCTTCTATTGCTTTTTTCTTATCTTCTTCCCATGTTGTAATAAGTTCACAAAGTTGTTCAGAATTATTACTAGATAATTTTCTAGTAGTTATATCGACATAATAATAAACTTTATCGTTTTTATCAAAATATGTCTCTACAAGGTGGCCCAAACATAGAAAATTACGCAAATAGTTATTTTTATAATTGGTGATTTGTTTAACAGCTGATCCATAAGTATCAAAACACAAAACGTATTTCTTATCATTGGTGTCTACTATTCTATTGTAATAATTAGTAGAACATGTACGAACACGTATGTTTTTCCAAAATAAAAATCGTTTTTTCTGAGGATAATAATTCTTTCCTACTTGTTTAATTCTATACTTTGTTTTCATAATAAGATTGAATTTGTAGATATGTGAGGATTCGAACCTCAACTGTAAGTGCCAAAAACTTAAGTGCTACCATTACACCACACATCTATACCTAAACAAAATTACATAAAAATTTTTACAAATCCAAATCAGATTTATGTTTGATTTTACGTGTATATTTCTTCTTATTCTTGTGCTTTTTAGATGGAATTATTCCAAAGACTTCTCTGGAAACCTTTTTAGATATACGAATTATATCTTTAGTTGTAACTTTTCCAAGCTTAATCCGTTTCATTTAATCTAGATTTAACTAATTCGTGTGTATCTAAATCATACTCAAAAATTGCTCTAGAATCAATACAATACATTGGTTTACCGTGCATACTAAATTTAGCAATTCTACCAGTATCTTCTAATTGAGTATGGCCATAAATTTGAGTATAATCTATTGGGTTAAACTCATAAGATTCAAAAGCATCGTGCCAAAAAATTCCACCATATGGAGCATATCCACCTCTTGATCTACCACAATCAAAAATTGCTCCATAGTTTTCTTCTTCTGGATTTAATAAAAAATCATTCCAATCTTTATTAATAAAATCTTCAATGTTTTCTATCTTCCATACATCATACCAGCCACTACTTATACCAGCGTGAGTAAAGAAAATATTGTCTATAATCTTATAAGGATTGAATAAGTTAAAATTTTCTTTGTATAAATTGTATGCCTCTTTAGAAGGAGTAAACCTTGAAGCCCAATTCTGTTGCCAAAGACTATTGAAATCGTGGTTACCCATTAAAAGAGTAACTCTCTCAGGATTATCTTTCTTAAACTGAACGATTTCTTTTAAATTCTCCAATCCATGCTCAAAAGAAAATCCTTCCCGATAGTAAGGATCCAAATAATCTCCAAGAAATATTACTGGAGAATCTGTGATGTTTAAAACAGGTTTATAGAAATTCCTGCAATGAACATCTGGTACTATATATATTTTACTCATAATCTTAAAAAGAAACAGTAGACTCCTGTCATTAGTGCACTTAGGCAGGAGTCTACTGTGAATTTAGGTGTAAGTTTCGAACACTCACCCCCGTAGTCGCTGATCCATGTACACGGTCTGCGGTTGCTACAGCCAAATGGAGTGGCATCTCTGTTTTCTAATTCTTTCTCCATTTGAATTAGTTATCAGATGTTGTAATTTTCTATAGATAAAGGGTATACCACAAATTCGCTTCTGTCATTATCTTAACGAACTCTTTCATCCTACCACAATCTTCTTGATAATATTCAGGAAGCTGTCTAATATATTCTTTTTCTATAAAACCAAGACCACCTTTCTTTAATACAAGGTTAGCAAAGTCTTTGATTCTTTCTGTACCAAACTTTCGTAGATAATTAATATATTCCTGTATCATTGAAAATAGTATTGTCTACACCATCATAAAAACCACTACTATATCCAGTCTTATACATTGCTTTTGCGAATTCTCTAAGAAATGTACAATCCAGGTGTTTAATTTTATATGTTTGAAGCGAGTTCTTATATAATTCTTCAAACAATATTTCTTCGATTTCGTTCATACTAATATCGTTTGTATTTCTGAAATTCACTATATCGTATATATACTGGAACAACAGTATATCTACCAGAGTTGGAAATATAAGCATAGGTATCCACCAACACAAATATACCAATAATTGACCTACCATCAAAATAAATTTCTTCTCTGGTAACAACTTTAATAACCTCGTGATTATCTTCTGTTAATGCTAGTGCTGTATTACTATCGATTACTTGGATAATATCAGCATTGATAAAATATAATCTTGTTTGATTGCGTAATATAACACAAGACGAAGTCATTAATATCATAATAATTAAAAGGATTAACTTTCGCATGATTCTAATTCTTTTAATCTATTATAAGCACACTGGAGAAACTGTGGAATATATTCGTCAACATAGAAACAATCAACTCCATCCACAAACTGTACAGTTCGGGCAACTCCATAGAATTTATCTATTACATTAAACACGGATTGTCCTTTTCTCCATCTTTCAGGACATTTTGCTACTTTAGCATAAACGTCTTCAACAAATTCATCGTACGTTTTCATTATCTAACATTTTTAAAACGTGTAAAAATTCCACATCCTGATATCAAAAGGTATAATAATTTAGTACTCTGAATAAGATTCGAACTCATACTGAAACATCCGTAGTGTTTTGTGCTATCCATTACACCATCAGAGCATTGCAGATGCGGTAGGATTCGAACCCACGCGGAGTTTCCTCGTTGGTTTTGGAGACCAATGCCTTCAACCACTTGGCTACGCACCTATTTTGTGTTCCCGATGGGAATCGAACCCATATTTGTCTACATTAAAAGTGTAGTGCCATACCGTTAGGCGACGAGAACAAATCCAAGACTGTAGGATTTACTACAGTCTTATAAATCATACGTGACAACAAATGCCATTAATACCCGCAATATCCAGTTCTTTTTCTTTTGCCCATTTTTTAACAAACGGCATAAGACTATCAGGAACATTACAGTTACATTTACCATGTATTTGCCTTACCTTTTTATTTGGCAAAATATCAATAGTAAAATATGGTATATCTAATTCTGTTTTCTTTCTTAGGAACAAAATATATTCATTTCCTGCTCTAACAGAATCAACATATGAACCAACACAATGATGCAGTTCAGAACCTTCACGACCTAATTCTGAAAGATCTTTGCAAGCAACAATAGAATATTTATCGTTCTCATATTCAAACTTTTGTGCGTTTGGATAATGAGCTTCTAAATATATCCTTGTTTTTTCTTCCATTGATCGTTTATCAGCAATTTCCCTAGCTCTATTATGTATTGGAACTATAAGATCATGAAGTCTTTTGATATTATCAAAAGATGAATCTAAAGGACATTCTGGAAAAGACGATACGTCAACTTTTTCACTAATCAAAAACTTACGCATAGAACAATAATCACGATAATTCCATATACGTGACATATTACTATTTGCAATATATTTTAATTGGCGAAGTGAAAAATTACCACTAAGAATTTCCCATTCTCCTAATAAACTAAATAACTTTTGTGTTTCTTTAGGACTAAAATGATTCTCCCAAAGAAATTTTGCTCCATCAACACCATTAATTCCAGAAGCACGAAGATACTTTATAGATACACCAAAAACTTCTTTTATAGAACCGGTTTTATACTCAGGTACACAATCCAAATCGTATTTGCTCTTTAATATACCAGCATCATTTAAAAGATCTATTAGTTTAGGATTTCTTCTATATTTTAGAATAACATCAAGGATGTCGTCTTCTATCCACCATCCTACATGGCGACTAAAAAAATCAAACACAAAAGTTTTTAAAAGACGAGCAAGACCGTTGTCTTCATCAAGAACAACTTCATAATCATCAGCATCACAACGATGATACACTTTCATGGGTGTTCCTGCAAACGTGTATGTTTTTGTTCCTTTTTTTTCGTTATCAGGATCAGTGACATCATAATAGAACACACGATACTGTTTTGCTTTATTTATTTGAAAAAATGCCACGTCGTCTCTATCTTTTGTCACAGGACATACAAGAACACTCTTTTCGGTACCATACTCAGAAACTAAACGTTTCTTAAGTTCTTCCAGAAAAGGTTCCATTACCAGTTAATGTGAAGAATTCCGTTAGGTTCGATTGTGTTTTTGTATCCGCTCTTCTCGAGATGCTCATTAAGATAGGCAAACATCTCACCGGCCTCATAGAGATTCTCAGCACCAACAAGGAGATCCTTGAAGTTTACTGTAAGCTCACGTACGCCAGTTGCAGCAGCAGTCATGATCTGCTTGGACAGTTTAGCGCCAGCAAGTCTGAGCCAGTTCTCACGGTTAACTTTCTGAGAGGTCTTAACAGCCTCACATGCACAAATAATTACGTTTTCCATAATAAATTAATTTAAAATGTTAAAAAGGGTGGTGCGAGATACGGGAATCGAACCCATACGCCTTCGCGGCACCAGTTCCTAAGACTGGGGCGTCTACCAATTTCGCCAATCTCGCAAATTTTCGCCTCCTTGCTTAAGGGAGACTTGTAGAAGATGATTATTAACGGATACTCTTACTACCATATACTACGCCACTTCGACTTTACTTGGGTGGGCTGTCAGATTATTCTCGCCAATCAAACGCTATTTTGGAATAGTAACCTTTCCTATTTTTAAGCATTGGTTAGGAAAAACTCCAATGTATATTTTCGCCCAGGCGTTCATCTCTGGGCTTGTTGAATATTTTAGATTTCCTCAATAGTACTTTAACTGGAAATATTACAACCATAAACCAAGCACTTCCAACACGCATGCGGAACCTTTAAGACTTTCTTGTGCCAAGAATTACCCGATTGCTCTAGGGTTCGGCCCCCGCTTCTCTTTATTAAATCCATACAAAGTGAAGTCTGGTAGATCTTCACATACTGTTTTTCCGAAATTAATTAAATAGATTTAATTTAATAGGTTCAAAGCGACCTGCACTTTACAGAGTATCCAATAATCCACTCTCTCAAAAAATCATAGGACAATGTGCCAGCCCTATCCGTTGTTTTGAACATCGTTAACGGAAAATACGATTTGTACGGGATGATAGATTCGAACTATCACTAAGTGCGTTTTGAGTGCACCGCGTATACCGTTCCGCCAATCCCGTATTTTGCCCCAGTTGTCAGTCTGAGGACTTGTTGAAAATTCTTAAGCACGTTCACAACCATATGACTGGTGACCCACATTAAGCGTACCTCGCCACCGGAGCGTACCCACTGTAACCCCTTGGCCGGGTATTACTTCGTATCCCGTAATATAGGAGAGTTGCGTCGCCAACTCCACGATCCACTTATTTTTGACAAGAAGCCAAGTGACCGGCTTCATTATTTTGTATATTCGACAATTTTGTCTACTAAACCATAGTCTAGTGCTTCTTTTGCATCTAACCAAAGGTCTCTCTGACTATCATTGATAATCTTTTCAGCTGATTGTCCAGTATGTTTTGCAAGAATATCATAAAGTCTTTGTTTCTGCTTGTTAATCAGATTGATATCAATCGTCATATCGGCAGCAGTTCCACTAGTTCCACCATGAGGCTGATGAATAAGCACTAAACTGTTAGGAAGAATGTTTCTTTCTCCTTTGGATCCTGCAGCTAACAACACCGATGCCATTGAAGCAGCTTCCCCAACACAAACCGTCTTTATTTGAGGTTTGATAATTTGCATCGTATCGTAAATTGCAAGACCTGCAGAGATAGATCCACCAGGAGAATTAATATACATTGTAATAAGATCATTATTAGCTGCTTCCATATAAACTAACTGTGCAGTTATAATGTTAGCAACTTCATCATCAATCTCGTTCCCAAGAAAGATAATTCGACTTTTCATCAACATTGAAAAAATATCAATAGGAGATGCAAAGGAGCGACTTTCTTGAAGAACCATAGGGTTTTGGTAACCCTTCAGTATATAATCATTTAATACCAAAGGGTTAACCCTACCTTTTGCAAAAAGTCCAAAATCAGATAACATTAGTCTTTATAGTCTTCGCGTTCTACATCCCAATTCTCCTCCATCATCTGAAGCATGGTTTCGATCTTAGTGAGCTCAGACGTACTGAGAACTTCACGAAGAGCCTTTACAAGCTTTACTTCAGGAGTTTCAGTCATATCTTTCTTCTGAGCAAGAGCGACTTGTCTCTGATAAGACTCAACACTTGCCTGGATATGGAAAGGAGTTACCTTATTATCATCCATAAAGATGAGTTTGGACTTAGCAGACTCTACGATTTCTGCCATAAATGCAGGAGCGATATCTGCACTTTCGATGTACTTATATACCTCAGTGAAGTCACCTTCAAGAACATAACCTTCCTTTTCAGTAAAGGATGCCTTAATAAACTTTTCAGCAGTTTCTGCATCCAGACAATCCATAGTGATAACAGAACCAATTCGCTTACCACGAAGGAAAGTAGGTTCAATTAATTCAATATGGTTAGTCGTGAACAGAGTGATGACGTTGAGGTCTTTAGTATCACCACCATCCAGAGTATTCAGAATATCCTGAAGTTTAGCGTCACGACTGCCTCTGGTAACCTGATCGATATCTTCAACGAAGACAACGACACCATAACCAGAACGGTCAATAACCTGACACATTCTCAATACTTCTGCGAGAATTTCAGGATCCTTAAGATAAATGAATGCCCAGTTATGAGCTACAGCGTCTCTAGCAAGTTTAAACGCATAGAGCGTCTTACCAGTACCATACTTACCTTCCAGTAAGCAACCGTACTTAAGAGGAATTCCTTTTTCAAGACACTTCTCAGGATAGAAAATTCTGGAACGAAGCGGCTGAAGTTCAAACTCAGTCTTTCTGGAAAGAACCATGAGTTGCTTATCAATCCCATCCAGATTAAGGATCTTAGGATCGTTAATGTCAGTGATTTCAAGAATCTGGTTCTTGTAAATCGACTCAGTGGCCAAAAGTTCCCGAGTTCTTGCAACAATATCGTCCATCAAAGACTGGAACTTATACTGACACCTACCTTTTATTTCAAGGCGATGGTTGTCGCTATCATAAGCGATAGAAATAGAGCTACCTTCTCCGAGATCGCTCATATCAATGGTACCATAAGGAACTTTCGTTCTAGTACCATCTGCTAATACGATATCCAGAGTTTCCATCGGTGTTTCTCCACCACTTGGTTGAGAATCCTGTTTTGCTCTTGCAACACCGAAAACTTCAGTAATTGCTTTATTCAGCTGATATGCACCGTCTGATTTCCAACACCGAATGGTATATTTGAAAGCAGACATCATTTTGGATTGCTCAATTTCGTTTTCGATATAATTGAGAACATCAGCATACTTCATACCGCTCTGACACACAGCAACGATTCTAGCTTTTTGTTCTTCCTCAAAGCCGTGTGCTTTCTCCTTAATAACGCTTGATACGCCTTTACTAGGATTTACTTGAGTTACCATAATAACTTAATCTTTTAATTTACTTATAGTCTTTTTAATACTTAATAAATTTTCTTTTGTGGTAGATAAACAACCCATTTCGACAGAAGATTCTGAAATCTTTATTACAAGATTTTTATCTGGAACTTCTACTCTGTCTACGTTGTTCTTTAATGCATCTAGCATTGTTTGGAGTGGTAATACCGTATTCTTACAAAATACGTAGTTCTTCTCGGGTAGATATAGTACATCATACCCCTGAATTTGTCCTACAACTATCTGTTTCATAACTTAACACGGTCAAACTACCGGATTCGAACCGGTGTAACCATGAGCCACAATCATGGGCCTAAATCCACTCGGCCAAGTTTGACATTTAACAATCTTCTCTAGGAACCACTATCCAAAGGATTCCAAAAATAAGTCCAAGGATCAATGCTCTGAACATCCTTTTTTCTCTTTATAAACGTTTACTGCTTTTTCTTCGTCTGTGGTTATATAATCCCACTTTCTTATCCAATCATCAAGATAACTAAAATCGTTTCTCTTTATTGCAAAAGTAGAATGTTGTTTATAATTAGAATTACTGTAAAAAGTTAAAACTGGTGCAAGTTCAACATAACCGCCAGTAATAGTTTTAACACTTTTTACAAATTCATATATGCAAAAATACCAATCGTTACAACCTTCCAGTTTAACGATTCTAAAAACTTTATCTCCTGGCTTCATTTAACCTTTCTCGTTTTCTATTACTAATACCTTTAAGTCTATACTTGATATCAGAGTTTATTACTCTTTTTACTTTTTCATCATACTTTTCTTCAAGAAGAAAAATTAAACGATTCGCACAGACCCATTGCTTAATTGTAGTACAAGAATCAATTACTTCTTCTACCCATTTTGCTTCTTGATAAAGAGACATTTGATCTTGAATATCATATCTACGAATTATATCAACAATATCCTGAAGTTTTTCTTTTGTTTCATCTGGATCAATACAATAAGCTATTGCTATAGGTAATGCAAGCACAAAAAACGCTGTAAGAAATACGTATAAAAATATTACCATAATTTTAAAATTTAGTTTGTAGCCCCGGTCGGATTCGAACCGACACGACCGTTTCTGGTCAGGGGATTTTCGTACCACTATAGTTTTCACTACAGTTAAATCTTGTTTTTATAGAAGTTAATCGTTTCTTGAAGGTTTCTATTATGTCTAACAAAATACAAATAGAACCTTGCATATGGAACACTTAATTCTTTCGCATAATCAGTTAGATACTTTCCATCTATTTGAATTGCTAAAGGAGCGTGTGTTCCATACATATTATTTTTCACTCCAATTTGTGCATCACTAATCTTTCTTTTTGCTTCTTCTGATTGGGTATGTCCGCAGAATGGATTGTTTTCTCCATACTTATGAATCCCAAGTTGTCCTTGTCCTCCATCAGTAAGATTATAGCTCATGTTAATAGATTTGTAATAATAAATCAAATCTATTTCTATAAGTTTTGCAGAAATATCATTTAGGTTCTCAAATAGCAACTTGTGTTCTATATTTTTCCAGCCATATTTTCTTATAGCATTATAGAATATTGGACAGGTTTTGTATCCTTCTCCATTTGCCCATCTGATTTCTAAATCTCTTTTAGTAATGCCTATGTAAACTTTTCCAGATGGAGACTTGTGCATATAAACTTTCCAATTCTCCATTATTAATTAATAAAAACTTCTATAAAAACAAAATTTAACGACGTGGTCTGGACTCTATCTTAACCATATTGAAATCTTGCAAGACGGGTGATTGCTTACTAGCGAAACACAATCTTTCAGACGCTACCCATTTCAACTTAGGTTCCTCCCATATAGTCTCTACACACTGTCTAAGATTATATCCGGGTATAGGACATATATTAAGGTCTTTCCCCAAGACTCTCTATAACATTGGCTCGGTATTAGCATGTGCTACATTGATAAGGCTTTCCTGCATCCCAGCTCCCTTACTTCCAAGCAGGACTCTGATTGTAAGGGTGACTATGTTCATTTAGCTTCCACCGAATTCGAGAGGTTCTACTTGGGGATTTCGCCCCAAGCACTCAATTTTTTTAAGTCCCCAGTGTCTACCCTTTCACCACGAGGCCAATTTATTAATATCTAATATAAAATGCACCCACGGCTATAATAGCCAGAAGAAGGCCTATAATTCCGAGGGTAAGTTCGAGAGCGTAGTTTCTTTCGTCTTGTTCCATATTCAGTCCTCCTTTACGAATAGCAGTTTACCCTTGTCGCCAACCTTAACCCCGTTTGGCAAATCCAAGTTTACGGAGCGGATAAAGTAAGATGGTCCCTCTGTAACAATATAGTCCTTATCCACATATCCTTTCACCTCCATCTGCATCATTTCTTCTTTGTACCCATTTATTGCTCTCCTTGCAATTTCGGTGTTCTTCACCTTATCCTTCTCCTTCTGCCAATTTGCAAAGTGGCGGGCAGTTGCTTCAATATCGGTATCACTGTAATCATCGTAACGAGTATCGGTGATTTCTCCGTGTTCAAGCCAATTCTTGATTTCATCCTCCAACTCCTCGCAGACGGGTTGCTCTTGGAGGGTGTCGAGGAGTTTGAAAACCTCGTCTCGGTGTTCACGATTGAATCCGTTACACGAGGCAATAGCGGTCTTAATCTTGCGGATGATTTCGATTGTGTTCATGGTTAAATCAGTTTTTGAAGGTCGTTTAAAAGGGAGCAGAGTGTTTCATGCTCGGTATTAGGTCTTGAAGCATCAATAATCCAGCGCAAGGATTCCATCTGTTCCTTACTGGGTTTCCATTTAGGCTCGTTAAGGACTTCAAGCTCATCTTCATAAAAACCGTTATTACAGCCGTTATCCAGCCTAACTACGATGTGTCCCC
>Ga0310786_10010791_pt1 | contig 11451 bp, 12 predicted proteins | sample AusTroGonzalo_MG_FD_203881 | JGI IMG/M metagenome (GOLD analysis project Ga0310786, IMG submission 203881) | Bovine rumen microbial communities from tropical cattle in Woodstock, Queensland, Australia - Gonzalo_03 (v2) (version 2) | ecosystem: Host-associated > Mammals > Digestive system >... | reverse complement strand
GGCGCGCGTGCGTCCGCGGAACATCCCCACGAGCGTGGGGAAAACGAGGGCGCATTTTGCGCGCTTGGTGCGTCCCCCGGAACATCCCCACGAGCGTGGGGAAAACTCACATCCGTTATTTTCGAACTTACTGCAGTCCGGAACATCCCCACGAGCGTGGGGAAAACTGGCGAAGATCAAAAAGGATGTTCGCAAGATTCGGAACATCCCCACGAGCGTGGGGAAAACGACGCCGCCCTGTACGGCCTGCGGCATTTCGACGGAACATCCCCACGAGCGTGGGGAAAACTTGAAGTGCCTGCGGATGTCGCCGTCCACGGTCGGAACATCCCCACGAGCGTGGGGAAAACTCCGCGCCGTTTCCGGATTGAGCCATTCGGGGCGGAACATCCCCACGAGCGTGGGGAAAACTGTCAAAATATCAGAGAATTATAGACATTCCCTCCAATGATTTCGGAAATCACTGGAATGATAGCAGCAGAATCTTGAATTGTCAATGATCAATCGTAACGAATAACAAGAACGTCAATCTAACATATGCATATTCTCAAGCGACAACCTCAGAATATGTCGCGCAAGAAACTCAAGCGACAATACATCCTCCTGATTATACCCTTGTAGCGTTTTCAACGCATCCTCAGATTTGGTTCTTTCGTATTTCCTCCATAGAAGCACGGCATCACGACCATCGCAACACTCCGCCTCCTTGCGCACAAACCCCACCCGTTTCTCTATGGCCTTCAATCCACCCCTGTATCCGTAATGTGCCGCCTCGTCCATCAAGTCTATCTGTGCGGGTATGGTTGTCAGACCAAACGCTTTGCTGACTATCGGCGTATCAAATCTCTTTCCGTTGAAACTGACGAGAATTTTCGCCTTTGCCCACTCGGAAAGGAATTCAGGCAAATTTCCGTCTCTCCAGAATGTTCGGACCTCGCCATTTCTCAATGTCGAAATACAAGTAATGCACGATGTGGCCATGGTGCCATCTGTCTCTATGTCATAGAATACAGCATCGCGCCAATAGTCCTTTAACGCCCGAACACGATGACCCACAGGAAGGTGGTTGACCATCCAGTCGATTAACTCATTGTCCCTCGCCACCTCCCATTCGGCAAATGAGCTTCGCGCCCGTATAGCATGCGATTTGGACATCACCCTCTCCACCTCACATGCGAGCTGGCGACACGTCAATATGCCTTGACGACGAAGCCGACATTCCGCTTCGGGCGACACCCCGCTCAACATGCAGAGGGATTGTTCAAGAAGCGTCATTCGGATTCCCCCTGGTCAGAGATCTCGGCAGGATTTTCAAGAATCAGTTCAAGGCCACATTTGCGAACGATCCGACGATCGGTATCCCCATATGTCAAAACCGTAAAGCCCTGCGAATTCTTCTCGTCGAATATCACCAGCATCGCCATCCCCGGAGCGTTTCGCCTGATATAGTCCAATGTTTTCTCCCGCGTCCGGGCATTGACGCTACCCACAAATACATTTGGCTTCGGTTCTATGAACCAGCGCTTTAAAAGACCGCGTGCGGCAGGCGGCACGTCATTGGCGATTATGGCAGTCATGTTCTTGAAACAAGTTTTTCAATGTCTATTGGCATGCGTGAAAGAAGCTTCGCATTCTCTATGTATGTCTTGAGACGAGCCACCACATCCTCCTCCGTCGCATCATCTCCCCTAAGGCTGAGAGTTTCAAATGCGGCGGGGAGTGTCGTGATAGGTTTGTAGATGTCCGCAATGTCATAGACGAACGGTAACACTCCCGCCGTATGGATGAATCCCAGCTGCGGCAGATACCCCATTGACGTCACCACTGCCGTGGTCAACGCATAGAGAGCCGCGTTAGCCGCCGACACCGCGCGGTTGATCCCATCCGCAAGGCACCAGTTCGACGTATCGTAATTGCGTCCCTTCCATGAAACGCCGTAACGCAATCCCATGTCCTGATAGAGTCGCTTTACCCGCCGTCCCTCGAAACCTCTAAGCTCCTTGACTGAATACTTCGACACATCCACATCCGAGAATCGCATGGAGAACATTTTCCTCGCCACGGAATCGCGGGTGCGTGACGCGCTCGCCAGCTCCGCCTGAAGTCTGGCGCGCTCATTGTCATGTGAAGTCGCCGCGCCTGTGGCGAAGAAGTGCATGCCGTCCGCGCCAACCCAGCACACAGGAGTATCGCAAACGGCACAAGCTTTCATCGCGGCATGAGTGACGGTTGTTCCCGGACCAAGCATCAACGCCGAGAGTGACGCGACGGGAATGCGTATAACCATCCGATCCGCACCTATCCACTTCACGGACGAATCGTCTACTTCGATCCTCCCGTGCTCAAGGTACAACGGTGTCCACCGCTCGCGAACAGGCGGTATGGTTTCAAGTGGAGGTTTCTCAAAAATTGCCATCCGTCAACCATCCGCGTGGGAATCCTCTGGCATGACATGAGCAATGCGCCGAGCATGGAATTCTCGTCGAGTGAACGATACAGGAACATCCAAAATCGTCTCCTCAGCTTCATCCGCCGGAACTTCACCGACAGAAAAGGCGATCGACTCCCCCTCCACACCAGCCACCTTTCCCTTGCCTCGTTCTAACGACTTACGGAACCTATCCATAATAGCATTCTTTGCTGCATCGTCTGATTCGAATATTCCAGCCAGAATTGGCTCTGTCGGAATGCAGCTTTTGCGTCCGAACCAGACTCCCCAGACAGGATTGGCAAGACCAGATGCGATTTCGGCGATCATACCGTCATCACCCGACAGGACAACCCCGAATACCGAATCCGTCAGATAGTCCCGATGCGTGAGATCTGTACCACGCGGCTTGCCGTCGGCAGTTGCCGGAATCATCCTGCGTTGCCATGCGTCATCCCTGTTATAGCGAGCGCCGACCGTGTGGTAGTCGGTCATGCGATCGCCGCGTCGGAATGAAACGACAGCGAATGAAAGCGACGCTGCGCGAGCGAGCCACTCGCGGTCACGCACCTCGTCGTTCTTGTCTATGCCGCAGGCGGCGGCGATCATCCCGAGCAATCCGCTCCGTGTCGGCGCGTCAAGCGTTCCGCGGTCGCCGAACTTGCTTGCCGCGCCCCAGCTCTGGAGCGGCGCTCGCAAATAGAGTGCGAGAAACTTCATCCTGCACCCTCTCAACCGATGTCGGCAAGAAGTTTTCCAAGAACATCGGCAAGTGAGGCTGTGCCTTCCTTGCCCTTCTCTATCTCGCACTCGGCACTACAATCGATACCGAACGCCGCCTTGAGATCAGCCCATTCCTTCTTGATCGCTTCAATTGACGGCTCGACAAAACCGCTGCCACGCCTTGCCTCGACGGGGCGCTCGAATGCGTTGGCAAGAGACAGGGGCTGCCCCGTGCGCTTCAATGCAAGGACATACGAAGGAAGGGTCTGCCCGAACATCGAATTCTTCCGTGCTGCCGGGTTCGCGAGAATCGCTGCGCGGATGAAGTTCTCAAGTACCACCTTGATTTGGGCCTGATCAAAAAGCTTGCTTTGCCTGAGCAAATCAAGATTCACGCCTATGTACCGGTAGTAGCACGCAGAACTGTATTCAATCGTTCCAATCTGTCCCGCACCGGCATCATCAGCACCCTTCTTCTCATCGTCGACGGCACTGAAGAAGTCGAGTTCACTACGGACTGCATGCGTTGAAAGGGCATGACTGAAAAGCGCCGCGCCTTCAATTGTGTTCGTCGCATCAGCCGCGACCATGCGTCCAAATAAGGCAATATCGGCAGCATCGGAAACTTGATCTTTCAGAATGTCAGAAATCTCTTTGAACTTAGGAGTGTATTTTGCATTTGCACTCAGCTCTACCAGAACATGTTTTACAATACTCCTTGCCGTCTGCTCTGAGATATAAAACAACGTATCTACAATCCCTTTCTTATCATCAAGCTTCCCAAAAAGTTTTTTATCACCGTTGGCAACCACAAGAATCTTCTTGGCGATCGACTCAGCCTCTTCGTCCGTTTTCGATGAGTCTTCGCTCTTAATGGCCCTCGAAAACATTGCGAGAAGATACTTTGTCCGTACCGTTTCCGAGAACTTCTTATCGGCATCATGAAAGTACTCGCGAACGGCGCGCTTCCAGCACTGACTGGAGACACGAGCGCGCTCCACGCCGCCGAACCGTGCGGATTTCGGTGCGCCGAGGTCGTCGCGATTGAGGCATGTGACGGGGAACGATTGCAGGATGTGCAGTTCGATGAGGTTCATTTCTGATTTCTCCTTTGATTTATTGTTAAAGTTGAATGGGTTGAAGCATAAGCAGTCCAAATCCAAAGCCCTTGGCAGGACCGATACCGGTGTCAAAGGCGGCACGGAATGCCGACTCGTCATGGACGGACAGGATGCCCGACGCATCTACAGAATAGACTGTACCACATCGAGCATCACCGCCCTTATGGAAAAGTATCTTTCTTGGAGCAGTGGTCCCAAGACTGCCAACCGTGCAACCGGCAGAAGTCAACTTGCGCGCGAACCACTCGCGAATCTTCAATTCATCGAATATCGCAAGCCTCTTATGGTCTTTAGCGCGACGGAAAGACGGATTTGCGCGAAGCTTGAAACGATAGGCGCCATGGCTTAGGAACGTACCGGACACTTCAGTTGTCTTCCATTGGGCGGCATCGCTGGACTCCGGAACGCGCGCAGAAAGAAGGAGTATTCTCAGAATCCCGTCCTTCACATCGGAACGAAAGAGAAAGTCGCGTCTGGCATCGGGATCGTCTGGAAGGATTTTCCATATCCACTGATGGAGTCGATAGGGGTCCCCTAGACCTTGTTTGAGCGCCCACGCCCACCGCACTTCGGCTTGGCTAAGGAAGTTTTTCATTCGCATTCCCCTTCCCGTGCCGGCACTGTATCCATGCGAGGCTCGAAGACACGATAGTACTGCTTGGCCCAGCGAAGACGGATTTCATCGCGCCTGTCTGAATCACTCCAATTCCAGAGATCCCAGAAGAGAACCTTCAGGTTCACGGACACACCTTTCACGGCAGCCGTGCGTCCGATGCCAACGACCATTTCACAAAGCGACCTTGTGTTGTCGCACGATAGCGCACGGCGAAACTTTGGTTCAAACGACTTAAGCGCCTTTGATTCGTCACCATCACCACTGCCTTTTGCAAGCAAGCGCATCGTCGTGCCAAAATTGTTCCATGGCTCAGTCGTGAACAATCCATCAGAAACGAGCACGGCGGCGAGCCCGCCAACAGTACACCAGACGAACCGGTGTGATTCATTCTCGGCAAAGTCGGCACAATATGGGATCAAATGTTCCCATGCCTGATCTTGTGTTGTCTCACTCAAGCCGCGTCGCAATTCTGCAAGTGCGCCACGGTCGTCCTCGCGGACTATCTCCACTATTCGTTTCAGAAAGCGGTCAATCGGCCATTCAGTTGTTTCGCACATGTATTCTCCTTATTGTCAGTCTTGAGATGAATCCGAATTGGCCGGCGGCCTATCGGCAAGCTCCCGGACGACTCGGTCGAAATCGCTTTCGTACTGGAGCATTTCGCGACGGCGGTATTCGCGAAATTCGGCAACCGCCTTGCGGCAAGCCTCTTCATGGGAAATCTTTCCTGGACCATTCAGTAGCTGGCGTCCGGAAAGCATCAGCATCGCATCAAGTTTCGCAACCCAATCCTGCATACGCATGGGTTTCTGTTCCAGCGCCTGCAGTTCCGCGAAGTCGAGGAACTGCGACACCAGCAACCGCAGGTATTCGAGTTCCCTGTCGTTCAAGTAGTTCTTGGCGATCTTTACATCGTCCTCTGTGATGTACTTGCCGTCGAAATGCATCATGCCGACCATCGGCTTGCTCGCATCCACCCGCTCATGGATCAGTTCTGCCGCCGTGTGGCTGTGGGCTGCGTAGTGAAGTTTGTTCTGGACTGTTGCGAAGAAGGTGCGCGTGATGTCATTCGTGCGGTCATAGTCAATGCTTGTAGCGAAGATGTCTGTCACCTTCTGATAGAAGTTCCGTTCGCTCATCCGTATGTCGCGGATACGCTGGAGAAGCTCCCGGAAATACCGGCTGCGATTCCCCTTAAGCCTATCGTCATCGAGCGTAAAGCCCTTGACTGCAAATTCGTGCAGATGCCTAATCGCCCACTGCCGGAACCTAACGGCGACATCGCTGCGGATTCGCATCCCTATTGCCAGAATCATGTCGAGATTGTAGTGGAGAATCTGACGTTTGACGGATCGACCACCCTCGTTCCGAACTAACAAATATTTTTTGTTAGTTGCCTCGCGTTGTAATTCGCTATCGCCATAAATCTGCTGAATGTGATGGTTGACATCCTGTTGGCTTGCCTGAAACAGCTCCTGCAACTGCTCCGCCGTCAACCAAACATCCTCGCCCTCGAAACGAACGGTGACGTTTGAAATGCCGTTGTCGTCCTGATAGATCAGGAACGATTGGTTGTTCTCGTTATTAGCCTCAGACATGGTCGCCTCCTTCATTTTCTCTGTAATCTGCGTTGTCGATCGCTTTGCCTTTTTTACCGTCTGGAACCCAGAGTTTAGCAAATCCTTGCGCGTATGCCTCCATCTGCCGCGCATTCATTGCTGGACACGCCCGACGATAGGCTTCCTTGGCGGCACTCCACGTAGCTTGCTTCCAGTCATCCAAGTAGGTCGATGAATCCACAGACAAAACAAGTTTCTGGTTTTTAGGCTGCGCGAGGATGTCCCAGTAGGTATTTTCGGCAGGTTGGTAGTATCGGCTGGTGTCATCAACTTTCAAGATTCCCGCGTATGCCTTGGCTGCATGGCGAAGATTTGACTTCTGGCTCTCCGCCCTCTTAATCGCATTTTCGTAGCGTTGCAGCGACAAGTCCTCAATCATGGAGGCGGAAAGAGTCACAGACCATTCAACTGTATCGATTAATTTTGCCTGTCCCGGTTCCCATTTAATTCCACCTGTCCAGATGCTGAACTTATCTTCTTCAAGTGATTCGATATGACGTAATGCAAGAGCGCCTTTACAAGCCCTCGAACCGTGAACCGATAGAATACTTGTCAAATCGCGCCACGGCATGCGAGACGGATTTGCGGAAATGTAGGTTGGCGAACCATCATCTTTCATGGTTACAGAAGCCATTTGTTCCCTCCAAGAAGGAAGTTGTGGGTAAATAAGCCCCCCGCCTAATATACATTTGGGCGTTCCTTTCTCAAACTTGATTGAGCGTGATAAAGGTACCAGGTGTCCGAGAAAAGTTTCAGGGAGCTTTTGAGAATCTGACCGAGACAAGGATTCGAGCTCCCATGCGGGACATCCCCACTCTGCTTTTAGGTCATTTGCGATCTGCTCACAGGTCAAAAGATTCAGCCAAATCGACTCAATCATCGAGTTGCCAAGAAAAAGCGTAAACAACATTGATTGCTCACGACAAGGTGCTCCCTTGACGCTCTTTTCGGTTTCCTTCCCAGACCAAAGGCACTTCCCTGACAACCCATTGGCCGAGAAGTTTTGGTATGTCGTAAAACCAATTGCAAGACTAGATTGAGAAATCACCCGCAACGGGTCTGTGGCCGCATGGTCAAAGAACGTTGAATTGTTGCCGGAAGCCAGTTCGAACACAAGAGTTGAATACGGTTTATAACTTGTTTCATTGACAGCAACAACATCATCCGGCTGCAGAAATGCGTGCGGGCCATAAAGGAAGAAGCGGCCATGCCATTTTTTTAGATATTCAGACGCCACTGGTCCAACAGCATCCTTCGCGGCGCGCCAGGCCCGCTCGTCCTTTAATCGTTCTGGTCCAAGCGCCGCCTGTGCGATGCAGAGCAAAAGGCGGAACACGGCCACGCGCTCGTATGGATTAAGAGCGAGGTCGGCGATTTGCCCGTTTTCGTCGGCGAACACTTCACCGAGCGAAACCATCTTGTTTCTGCCATCCTGCATCAGGACGGGTATCCATGGTTCGTCAATGAGATTGTATGCATTTTGTTCGTTCATGTTCTACCAATCGTTGTCGTTGTCAAAAAAGAAGTCGTCCTTTGCGGCGTCGGCATCGCCGTCTCGGACAGTTTTCGCCGCTCCATCTGACTGGAGCCTGAATGCTCCAAGTTGCCCAGTGTAGCAATAACCGGCATCTATGCCGGAGCCATAGAGCTTGAGCGCCCCCGATTCAGGATCCCAGATGCAAATTCGAGGCATGTCTGAAGCGAAGAAATGTCTTGCGAGGATTTCCGAGCAGTGAACATCTTCGCGCAATGCTTCATTCGGCGCTACCTGTACAAGATTTGCATAGAGTGCGCGAGTGACGGAGAAGTTCTTTCGGAATCGCGAAACAATAACATGCGTCCCGTCCATGAGGATCAAGTCAAAGTCAAATCCATTGTAAGCACGTTCGATTGAGCGGACAAGAAGCAGCGAAACTGTTGGGCGGCTGCTGTAACGTGTTCCCGTTCGCTCTTCGTCATCGGGCCGAACTGGCAGCGCATCAGACTGGCCCATGACAGCCAAGCGTCTAAGGGCCGCGGCTTTCTTCGTCATTTCCTCGTATAGTTTCTGATGCAGATCCCCGCTTGGTATTTCGTCTGAATAAACAGATTCTAGCACGGGGCGAATGTCGCTTGGAATGTCGAGTGCCATGCGCGGCCGCAGTTCTTCAAATGTTCGGAGAAGCACATAAGGCGCGTAGACGAAGCATCCCCTTCCGAAGAACTCTGGAACAGCATCAGAAGTCATCCCATCCGGCAAGGCTGACATCCGCGAACAGACTATGGCTAGTTCCGGAAACTCTACTGGACGACTGGAGCGTTCATGTCGCCACAAACGCCCGATTCTCTGCAGGAGCATATCGGCAGGCGCGATCTCGGAAAGCATCCAGTCGGCGTCGATGTCAACGCTCTGCTCGACAATCTGCGTGGAAACCAGAATTGAGCCGCTCGGACGATTCGCAGATCCCTTTCCAAGCATGTCCATCCATCCGCCTTCGATTCGCTCACGATCTGTTCCTGTGAACTTGGCATGCAGAAGACCGATTGGGAAATCATCATCGTCCTTCAACATGGATTTCAGAGAACGAAACCATTCCTGCGCCGTTGGAACCGTGTTGGCAATGCAGAGGACATTGCATCCAGCTCTTGCCTTTTCGACGGCAGTTGCAATCGGGGACTCAACCGCCGCATCAATCCACCTAAGACGGACCGTTCGAGGAGCCGGTGGTTCAAGTTCACGAATCACAATCTCATTTGTTTCCACCTTGATGCCAGTCAAGAGAGGATACCCGTCACAGGCGTCAACATCCGTTCCAAGTATCTGCTTGCGGCGGACGGCGGTCAATGTCGCAGAGAGGATTATGACCGTACAGCCTAAAACTCGGAGCCTTCTTACAAGTTCATCAAGAAGCGTCCCGGTATAGGCATCGTAGCTGTGAACCTCATCAAGTATAACCACCTTACCTGCGAGTCCAAATGAACGTACAAATGAATGTTTCACATTCAACACGGCCATCAATGCCTGATCTACCGTCCCTACAGCGAACGGGAAAAGCAGACCTCGCTTGGACGGATTGAACCATGGCGGTGGACGTGTGTTCGCCGAACGATCAGAACCTTCTGCGCCATTCTCAAATTCCTTGAGCCAAGCCTGCCCATGCGCCAATTTAACAGCGGATTTAGCTGCCGACACTTTGTCGAGGAACGCCTGAACCCGTTCATGAATGCGATCACTTGTGAGGCGGGTTGGAAGAGCAAAGTAGATGCCGGAATGAACTCCATTCTCAATCAGGCGATATGCAGCATAGAGCGCTGACTCCGTCTTGCCCATTCCCATTGGCGCTTCAAGGACATACACCCCCGGAGCAACAACTGAGTCAAGAAACACTTGCTGCGCCGGGTATGGAACGAAACCGAAAATATCTTGAAATGACAATCCGTGGCGAAATGCAATCCGAGCAAAGCCACATTCGGCAACTGCTTTGACGGCGCGCGCACGTCCCTCGCTGGATGGTAGCGACCTCTCGTTCGACGGAAAGAAAAATTCGTCAGAAGCGATCCAATCAGCGACACAAGTCATTCCTGCGAGGAGTGAGACGTCTGAAGCTACGCCAACAACAGATTTCGGCATAGTCCCGAACTCATCAGCAAGCGCTTTAACGAGCCCAAATCGTTCATCCTGCCAGCACCCATCGTTTTCGCAACGGATTGATTCAGGCAAGAAACCGTGATGCGAAGCAACGACTTCAAGAATTGCATGTCCAGCAGGCAAGCCAAACAAACGCTGCAAAGATCTTGCACCGACAATGGCATGACTTGTTGTCACACCTCCGTTTGAAAACTCCAGAGCCCATTCAGGGGCTTTCTCACGCAGAAGGTCAATAAAGTACTTCCCTTCAAACCCCGGCGACACCTTGCCGATGTCATGAAGAGAGACTAGGAAGGGCGTTTCTGACGGCAGTTGTTTCCGAAGCTGTTCCGGGAGAAACGCAAGCAAAGCTTCTGCCACATAGCCAGCATAACGACAGTGGTCAAATACAAACGTCCCAGGTGAACCATCGGGGCATGTCTTCGCCCTGCATTCACCAAAAGGAATACATGAAGATGGAAACTCCTGATCTTTTATAATCTTACGTATTACCACAATATTTCCCGTTGCGCTGATTATCTCATTTTTTTAAGCTTTTGTCCATAAGGTACTGAAAGGACAACACCATCTAACATACAAACAAAACCGCCATCCCTAATGTCACTTTTGATAATATTTGATTGCACACAGACTGCCATATTCTTCCTCCTTTATGACATTTGCAAAAACTATGCCAAAGATTAAATGAGTGAAAATGCCAGCAAAAATGGGGTGGCGGATTCTGGACGAAAAGATAAGGGCGTCAAAATTTGATAGGCACATATCAATTTTTACATGTCAGACTATCGACTGTTTCATAAAAAGCAATCACTAGATGCGTGCTGTCCCAGTGGGAGGGACGGGCTTTATCATGCCCACGGCCGCGACAAACGCGGCCTTCCCGCGGGGATTCGGAAATACACATACAATAAAAAGCCCGAAGGGGATGCCTTCGGACTTCTTCTATCACGCTCGCGCGCTTCTGGCAAATTGAAAACTCTGCCTACCAACGGGTGTCGCCGCCACGGTCGCCGCGATCTCCGCGTCCACGACGAGGCCCGCCGTATCCGCCGCGACGTTCATTGCGGGGCTTCGGCTGGGACTCGTTCACGCGAATCGGGCGGCCGTCAAGATTTGACCCGTTGAGTGCGTCAACCGCTGCCTGAGCCTGATCGCGATCCGGCATCTCAACGAAGCCGAATCCCTTTGAACGCTCGGTCATGCGATCCTTCACCACGCGGGCGGAGGTAACCTCGCCGTACGCCGCGAACGCCGCTCTGAGTCCATCGTCGGTCGTGGCGTAAGCCAAGTTACCAACATAGATATCCATCTTGTAG
>Ga0310786_10010788_pt1 | contig 11453 bp, 7 predicted proteins | sample AusTroGonzalo_MG_FD_203881 | JGI IMG/M metagenome (GOLD analysis project Ga0310786, IMG submission 203881) | Bovine rumen microbial communities from tropical cattle in Woodstock, Queensland, Australia - Gonzalo_03 (v2) (version 2) | ecosystem: Host-associated > Mammals > Digestive system >... | reverse complement strand
TTACTATTTCTGGTCTTCGCATAATCTCTTTCTTTTCAACTGCAAAGATAGGAAGAATAATTGAACACTCCAAATATTTTCATTATAAAATTCAAATTACGTGGTTTTCAAGGCTTGTGGAAACGAAAGATTGCTGCTATCTTTTAGCTATAGAATTATCATCAGCCTTCATACATCAGCCATCATACATCTCCCTACTCCCAAACCACCAAGTCACGAGGAAGAGCAATTTTTTTTGCCTCGCCACGAGGCCCGTCTATATAGTAGTACTTCGCCATATAGTCGTCGAACTCACTAATAAAGGCGGCACGAATTCTGGCACACTTCTCGTTAATGGAGTTTAATAGAGGATTCGTCACATCCTCTATACTTTGGATTGCCCTATCGCTCAATCCCATAGGACGCAGCTTATTGTAGATATCTGCTAACTCCTCACGATAATCAGGCAAGCATTTGAACACAATACCCTCAGGATGTTTTAAGAACAATAAGTAAACAGCCTTAACAATAGGTTCCATTTTGATTTCCATATTCTGATAGTCAGGCAACACGATACGATAATCCTTAGTAATGATTAATCGGCTTATCCTGTCGTCTGGATGGATCAGCTGTTCCAATATATATTCAGCAATACCACGTTGGCGTAACTTTGCTATCCGTTCACGAACCTCATTCATCAAGTCGTCAATTGTTTCTTTTCCCTGTTCGTCACTTCCTCCTGTATTAGTTGGTTCACATACGACATCACCCCAATCATCAAATGTCTCGATAGTCTTATCCAAATACAGCCCCTGTCCATCTCTCTCTTTCGATATTTGTTTCCCAATCTTATGCAATTGGTCAGCCAAGGGTTCCCCACTTGTAGATGACAATGGATAGAAGCGATTCGTTGCCCTAAACTTACCGTCACTTCCCTTATGAATGTCTTCTGTTCGAATGAATCCCTGCTTTATTTTCTGTCTATCTGCAGGATTCTCCAAATACTGAAGCATAAAGTCGTTCCCGATTGTAATATCTTTCAGATCCGCATCGCTCATATATGGTGCTCTGTATTTCAGAACACGTTTGTCTTTCAGCTTCTTTAAAAGTAATGGCAGATAGATGATGTGGAAGCCAATCATCTGACCCCAGCCATCAAGTACCTCTGGATGCGTTTCAAACAGTTCCGTTAGTGTCTTATCCTCTTCGCTTGCGACATATACCAACTCATTGGAAGTAAGTCTGCCCTTAAGTTTGAACTCTATCTCGTTGTCTTCAAGTTTTGTCATGTCATGTGGTGGAAGAGGATGATAACTCACAGTTGTTTTCTTCTCAAGTCGTTTCTCCAACACAAACAACCCGATAAGCAAAACTGCAACAATGACATCAATTACATTCCACGTCGCTCTCCCAAGAGCAATCTTGTAGATTGGCTGAAATAGCAACGCCAGCAATGCGAAGATGACAGTAGCCACCGTCTTTTGTCTCATGTAGTATTGGTATGCCATGATGCCAAACACCACCATCGCCACAAACCTTACTAGCATGTAGTATCCATACGGCATCGGAGCCAGGCAGAGCAGCATCATCGCTGCAAGAATGAGATATACCTGTTTCATCATTTACAATTCTCAAATAATGGGAGCAGTGTTCGAAGGAGCACTGCCCCCTCGGAGGGTTAAACATCCCTTCTAAAGTATACACATATTGTGTATACGTCAGTGATTGCCTATATTATATCTATTGGAGAGATCTCTCCACTACTAAGAAACCATTTGGCTACAAAAGCAAAGAAATCCACTACCGAACAGGCCATATTAAGACTCTCAAATAGGGTATGCCCTCTCAGCTTTTTGCTAAGTTGGGCAATTCTATGCCCAACCTAACTGAAAAATCTATTTACCATAATTTATGGTTTAAAGATTTAACAATTCTGCCACAACCTCTTCCCTGTGGCACTAGGAGCCTGAAGCAGATCCATCCCCTCCACCCAGCTCTTGCACTTTTCTGCTCCAATATTATCATTGACATTAACTGCCAATAGATTTCAAGTCTTGCTTCAATATCTTGAATTTCGGCAACTCTATTGTATTGAAATAGTCATCATACATCTGAAGATAATCTGCCTGAATGTCCTGTGCAAGATAGTTTTCATCAATGCCATCAACCTTCTCTAGAAGTGTCTCGTCTGAAACAATTTTCAGATTTGAACGAAGTACCTTGAAGAATTTAATCTCGCTATATTCAATTCTCTTGTCTGCGCGAATTGTTTGTACAGCCACGTTAGCCACTTTCACTTCCTGCTCTTCTGTTAAAGCCTCTTCAGCCAGACATATCAGATATTGCTTTAAGAAACCTTTGCCTTTCAGATTAATTTCTTTTACTAATTCATCCAGTTCTTTGTCAATATCGATATCACCAAACAGATGCTTTTCATTAGCCATCCGCTTAATCAGTTCTACTTCCTCTGTTGCAATATCGCCATCACAAGACATACAGGCGAATGCCGTTCGTAACAATAACTTATTCTGTTCCATAATTAAAATCCTATTTTACGTCGTTCATTACTCTTTTTTATTCCCATAAACTTGTCACGAATATCTTCATGACGTCTGATTTGTTCCAGTGTTAAACTGGGTCTGGTCTGACTGATAGCCTCTTCAAGTAGCAACATAGTTATCTTACCAATCTTTCTTCTGAAAGCAAGACGGGCAGCTGTATCAATCACAAGACTAATATCAGCAGAAACATAATTCTCCGTTTTCTCTGCCAACAGGTCGTAATCAATACCGAAGTCATAATTACGCTTACTAATGCCTATTTGGAACATCAGTTTTCTTGTTTCCTTATCAGGTTGAGGAATATAGTACTTCAGTTCCAATCTACCTGCCCGTAGAGCTGCTTCATCTATGTCTGTAGGTTTGTTGGTAGCTGCAATCACAAGAACACCATCCTCGCCACAATTATTCAATTGGGTCAAGAATTCATTCACTGCTCCTGCTGTAGTAGCATTATTATGTGCACTACGATCTCTTATCAAAGAATCCACCTCATCTAAGAAGAGGATGGTAGGAGCATTTAGTCTCGCTTCGTTAAAGATGTCTGCAATCTTTCCTTTGCCGCCATCAATATAGGGCGATGCTATATCAGACCCTCTAACATATTGATAGTTGAAACCTGTTTCTTCAGCAAACTTCTCAGCAAAGAATGTCTTTCCACAACCAGGAGGCCCATAGAATAGCAATCCGTTAGGAATGCTAAGACCTAATTCTCTTGCCTGTTCTGGATTTTGAAGTAAGTCTATCACATCGGATTGCAGTTGTTCTTTAAGTTCTGTCATCCCAGCGACATCAGCGAATCCATTACCGCGTTTAACTTTCTTCTGAGACTCTTGTTGGGACGTTATGCTACTCGTTCTATTGACAATCTCTACCTTGACTTTCCCGTCAATGGCATCTATCATTTCCTGTGCCGTCTGGAAACGATCTTGCGCGTCATTCTGTGTCGCCTTATTGATAATATTCAGCAGTTGCTCATCCAATTCAAACATGTCAATATTAGGCATACGTAGCGGATGCTCTCTTTCCGTTTGCAGCCTTTCAACAATCTGCTGCTCACTCATTCTTGACGCATCAAAGAACCAAGGCAGTTCATCAAATATCAACTGATAGAGTATCACACCAACAGAAAACAAGTCTGACTGCACACAACTCACACCATTCAGACGTTCTGGTGCCATATAGAACGGATTGAGTTGCTTCAAGTTTGGCTTCGCAGGCTCTTGGTTTAGGAAGCGAGCATAGCCATAGTCTATAAGTTTCAGGTTCTCCAATGTTCCAGACAAATCCAACATCAGATTCTGCACAGTCACTTCGTTATGGACAATTGGTGTTTCCTGTATATGCAGATATTGAAGGGCAGAAAGCAGAGCCTTGGCCACCTGTTTGATTTCATAGACACTCAAATCTTCACGAGCTATTCGCTTGTCCAGTGTCTCGCCACTCACAAATTCTGTCACGATATATGACAGTTGCTGCCCGTTGGCTATCAACTTCCCACTATCTATATATTTGCAGACATTTGGGTGATTCAGTATCTTAGCCACTTCCACCTCGATGATACTACCATCCTTGTCAAATTGCGAATACTGCAACTTTGAATAGTATATCAGTTTCAAGAACCGCAGTTTCCCATTTGTATCCCTCACACGATAGGTTTCTGCATAAGATCCTTCTTTATGCGGAAACACAACTGTATAACGGGTGTCTATTATTTGTCCTTTTTGAAATAGAAACATTTTTAAATGAACATATAAAATCCAATACCTGATAACAATAGCAACAAAACTCCAAGGCACCCACCTTTCTTATTGGAACCTATTCCGAAGTTCATCTTCTCAACAGGACCTCCTACAAGTTCACCGCTATAATACCGATTGATGGTACGCTTAAATTCCTCCCAATCCTGTACTCTTGGTGCTGTCGCATAAAAACTTCTTTCGCCAAACATCCTTGCAAACCCTTGAGTGTCAGAATCAACACCTTGGTCATGTTGCGGTTCCCACCAAACAGCAAAATTCGCCTTTATATCAACATACATAAACGGATATGGTGCTTTGAATGAGAATCCACAATATGGGCATTCCATTATATTGATTTGGTCGTTCATAACCAAATCACGATTCTCTTCATACTCACCCCATATAGTCCTATATAATTTAACTGAGTATTGCTTGCCGCATTTGGGACAAGTAATCGTTGCATCAACTCTTTTACTCATAAATTATTACCCGTTTTTTAATCAAGACCTATGTATACACCCTGTGGTCCTTTTCCTTCTGGCAACAAGGCGATTAGCTCACCTACAATAGGATGCAATTTTTCTGCTGTAGGTTGATTTCCAATAATGGACATACCTTGATTGACTAGTTCTCTTGCTCTTCTTGAATCTTTCCAAGGCTGAGAAGCAAAATCTTTATTCCAGTCAATAATCCAATGAATATAATAATGTACTCGAGCTAACTGATACTGCAAAGCATTAACTTGGTCAAGCAGTTCGCGCCCAGTTGTAACATTCTTAGACCGAATCACACTATCTACTTGTGAATGCAATTGCTTGACAATCTCGGAAGAGCGGTCATTGCCCAAGTCTTTATTTGTCCTCTCTAACAAATCAAAAGACTCACGCAAATCCTTTTCTAGCCTCTCCCATTCAGTAGAAGCGTCTAAATCGTCCATATCACGTCTGATTAAACGCAGTCTATCACGTAATTTCATCCAGTCATCACTATTATGTGACTCTTCTTTCAATTTTAACAAATCTTCTCGTATCCTTATTACGTTGACACCTTCCAACTCTAGAGACCTTGCCTGTTCTAAAGCATCGTTCATATCATTTTCAAATTGTTTCTTTCCATATTCAACTGTACCACTGGTATCAACGGCTTTTGCAATAGTAAAATCAAATGCAGGGAAATAAACTTCCATAGACATCATTTGTGACCTGTCTGCTTTTAATGTAATGTGGACATCGCTACCAGCTGGAATAAATTGCTCTACTTCTTCACCATTAATAGAAACCTCGCAGACTTGATCGTAGAACAGGACAGATTTGCCTCTTCCTCCTTCATCCGCCTGATAAATTGGGATAACAAGCACATCATCAGGATTCCCTGGACGTAAGTCTTTCAATGTGTGGCGCTCATTATCTACTCCTGTTGCAGGTAATGGCTTATTACGCTCTAATCCTTTGATAGGTTCAATGACAGCCTTTTCCTTTTCATGGTTCCAAATTCCAATAGCTATGTCATAAGGAAGTGTCGCACTACTCATGGCTGCACCTTGTATAATTGTTATCTCAGATGGGAAACATTCAATCTTTCCTTGCTTACCATAACAGTTGATGGTAAATGCATTCGGCTTTCCTTTTTGGAAATGCAATTCAATAACATTTCCTTGTTTGTTAACATCAATCCTTTCAGAAATAAAAGCCTTATCTGAACGCTCAAACTCAATCTGCACCTCTTCAATGTTATTGCTACTATCCAAAGAGACACTTACCCACTGACTATCCTCCACAGTTGCAGCTTCATAGCCGACGTTCAATTTTACGAGTTGTTCACCAATAGGCGTTTTTGAGCCTGTTCCTTCATTAATATCTATTGTGGAAGCATACAAGGCTGCTCCACGTGCTACTACCGTCATCGGGTCTACATTGGTGTCAACCTTCTCTGTAACTTGTTTCCTTAGCATCTCCCTAACTATTGGGGATAATGTCGGACCACCAACAAGGATAAGAGAAGCCAAGTCGTTACCTGCCAGATTGTTCCTACTCAACAATTTCTTGCAAATATCTACGGCCTCTTGATATATTGGAGTTATCACATCTGACAGCTCTTGACGTGTTACACTAAAATCTGGCTCTATTGTCTCTCCATTGTCGTCTTCTCCAAAATCCATATCGCGGTCGTATGCTGAGAAATCTGCATGCTCGTCAAACGAGAGGTTGATTCTCAGTTCTTCCGCCACAGCTTTGAGGGCTTCCCGCAGAGTTTTAGCTTTCCATTCTTCCGCAAAAATGGAGTCTAAGGTATAAGTCGTTTTTAGCTTTGGAATGAGGATGTTGTTGATAACAGCTTCGTCAAGATTCTTTCCTCCAAGCCAGTTGTTTCCTTCTGTATCAACAATACTCATTATTCCATCTTCCACTCTCACAAGTGCAGCATCAAATGTTCCACCTCCAAAATCAAACACCAACCAAAAGCCATTCTTTTGTGAACTAGACACGCCGTATGCATAACATGCTGCGATTGGCTCTTGAAGTAATTCGCATTGGCGAAATCCTGCAATTTCAGCGGCTTTCTTCGTAGCATCATTTTGGTTTACAGTAAATTTTGCAGGAACAGTAACCACTACAGAATTTAACTCTTCATCATTGATGATTGATTTTAACTCTTTCAAAACTTCTGATGATAGTTCAATGGGGGTATATCCATCTTTCTTCATGTGAGAGTTCCTATAGATGGTATTACGAGCCATTTCTCTTTTGAACTCTATATAACCATAAGTTTCGGATTGAGCACCTTTCTTCAAGGCCTCAATATAATCGGAAGCAAGGCTGTTTTTAGCTCGAAGTCCTACTCTTATTGTTTGCTGTCCATGCCTATCTTGTGAAAAGTAAACACAAGAAGGTAGAGTGTCATTCTGTGGTTGACGTGTCTTCTTTATGACAGGCTCGCCATTCTCCATTCTCGCGATGGCAGAATTGGTTGTTCCCAAATCAATGCCATAATCAATTTTATGTCTTGCCATAATCGTATATGTTTAAATGTTCTGTCTTACTACTATCTTTGCTGATTGTATCATCTCCCCGTTATAATTAATTTGAAGTCTGGTTATACCAGAAATTATACGTTTGCCATCAGGCAATGTGTCATCAGGAACAAATTGGGCTTCAAATGGCATGCCATCGTTATAATCAAGTCCTAACAACTCTACAATCTCATATCCATGTGCATTGAAGTTGTCTTTAATATGATTGAGCGCTTGTTTCAATTGCTTATATCCTTTCACCCCTGGATCCATCTTTGATAGATTGGTTTCTATTTTTGCGATTTCATTACCAACCTTTAAGGCAAAAGAATGGTCTACTTTTTGTTCTTTGTTTTCCTTTATGGAACTATTCATTTGCTTATCAAGTAATTCCACTAACTTACTGTCGAGTTTCACCGATTCTTCTTGCATAGCCTTCTGTGCTGTTTCAAGCCCCTCCTGTGCTGAGCGAATCTTGTCAATTGTTGTGGCTCCGCTGCTAATCTTTCTCCTTAATATATAATAGGCACAAGCCAGCAAACCGATAGCTATCAGAATACCGAATGCTCCAAGCCAAGTACGGCTGTTGATACTTTCAGACAACGTACTGACATTGTTATCAATCTTCTGGTTGGCATCCGAAATGTCGGCTCCAATCTTATTAGCCAGAGTCTTGACATTCTCTGTTTGCTGTTGTTGATTCGCTCGCAAACTATCTAATACCTTTGCTTGTTGTTGATACAAGTCTTTCAATCTTCCGTCTTCCTGCTGAAGTCTGGAGATGTTAGACTTCAAATTACTCATTTCTCTTTGAAGATTGAGTATCTTCAGAGAATCGGAAGCATTTACACTGATTGAAAATAAAACTAACGATATAACATAAAACTTTCTCATATACACTTATTTTATAGAGTTGCTAATATAATTATGAAAATAATGCCAGCTGCTACAAGTCCCCATACAATCATATTGTGAGTACGTATTTTTTCTCGAGCCTCTTCTGCGTGCCGAGCACTATTTCCCATTTTTGCAATATATCGTTCATAATCATTTGCACTACTACACAATGAAAAGAACTTGTCATCAAGTTTTGCGTTTAATTTGTCTGATTTCAATTTCATACATTGTGGCATTATTGCAATACAATTCTGTATATTCTTACAATAATCGACTTGTCTCAGTTGTTCGTTAACCTCCTGTTCCCATTTCTTTCGTTGTTCTACTAATATACGAGTCCTTTTTGCCTTTGCTTCAATTACATGCCTGCCATTAGGATATACTTTAAGGTAGTCCTCTATTTCATGGAGCATTCTTGCATTTGCATATTTTCTATCATCCTCCAAATCTGAAAGTATCTGATGTACTTCTTTTGAATATTTACCTCGACGATATTTGTCTATGTATTGTTTACAAGCCTCAATAGTCTTGCAGGCATTATACATTTCATCTTCCGTGTAGTATATGTATTTATCCACAGATACTTGGCTTGCACATCCTTCAAACACAGAGTACGAGCCTCCAAGGAATCTTGTAATCACGAAAACTTCTTTCAGAGCATCTACTTGATCCAATATGTTTTTGAGAGCTGTTTTGTTGGGCTTTAATCGATTGGCCTTGAAATCGGAGTCCGCATCAATTAGTTCAATCCATAACATGATTTCCCAAGATGCTGCAAAAACATGTTTCATTGTCTTTATTGCGTCGTCTCTATTTGTGCCGTTCAGTTTAGGAAACTCTTCTTCCTGTGCTTCGTTCAGAGCATCAATTGATTTGCTAAGAGCAATCTGGGCTATCAAAGTTGCTTGTTGAATATAGAATGTATTATTCTTCCCAAGTTTCTCTTTTATTGAGATCAAATCAGGGCAGGTGTCTTTCAAGAACTTCAATACAGCATCTACGTCTATAGGCAATAGAATAAACAGCGCTATGGTTTTCTGAAGATTTTCATGTTCTTTCTTTGTTTCTTCGGGTGGAAGTCTGTCAATCATGTCTTGCAAGATTCTCACGTTCTCTTCACAGCGTTGCTTAGCCAAAGTGCCAACGACAATAGATTGGGCATATTTCTGCATTTTCATTGCCGTCTTATGCCTACCTTCATCTTTCGAATTGTTGAAATAGTCAATACCACATTGCAGAATCTCTAGCCCAAGTTTGTCTGCTATCATCTGATACTGAGAATCAGTCGCAGGAAGAATGCTCTTTAGCTGGGAGAAAGTCTCTTTTGTGTTAGCCACCAGCTTCCTCGCTGCCTCTATACGTGCCTTAGGGTCTTTGTGATCGACTTTCTTTGTTTTATCAACCTCAGAAGAAATCTTATTGATGAGTGGACCAATGGTTTGACTGCTGATATATGTTTTTGTATCTGCTCTTAGATCAAAACCTAACAACTTCTGCATGCCAATTTCTTCACTTATCGACTCAATAAATTGGTGCAGCATGTCGGCGGCTGTCATTTTAAGAGTACAGTTTGCATCTACCTTGCTGATATAATCATTCCCGAAATTCTCATAGAGCTTTTCTGCGGTCTTCAATGCAAGTTCAATCTTACTTTCAATGAGATAGCAAACAAGCCTGTTTTGTAGAGAAGACAAAGACTCTTGTTTTGCCCAAATTTCTGTGGCTCCTGTCATATTGCCCGCCAATAGATGGTTAAACGCAATGTCGTCCAGTGGGGACATCTTCTGCAAAAACCAAAATTGGGCATACTTGATTTGCTCTTTAGCTATGGCCAGATGTGCTTCTGCCTCGTTCATCAAATCAAGGGTACGATTAGGTGCAGGAAGTATCCCTTTCAAATCAAGAGGGTATTCTACAGACTTGTTTACTTTCAGAAAAGCAGTAGCCTTACTTTTGTTAGCGAGAATCTCCTGCCGTTTTGAATTTGCATACACTCCAAGAATCCTGTAAGGGTTTTGCAATACTATTTTAGGTGCAGTGTCCACTTGTCGTTCTTATTTATCATGCCCAAGCAGACTCCAGAGCTTGGCAGTTCGTTATTGGTTTCAGCATACACACAAAAAACGTGGAGCCAGTTCTGTGCCCGGTCCACGTGTTGAGGCTCTCGCATCGCCCTATCTGTCTGACCGAGCAACGCTGAAAGCCCCACGCCGATGTATATCATAGTCCATCGTTACGATGGGTACAATAATTACATCTCAAGGGGCGTTCCCGTTGCTTTGTATTTGACAGATAGTTTGAATTTGCGAGATTCCAACACGTCAAACCCAAAGCGTTCAGAAAACGCCTTTAGTATGTATGTGCCCCACCCTCCTGTGATTACCCAAGGGCTTTCAGCATTCAGATAAGGACACCGCAAAGATAGAAATATTATTTGAAGATTCCAAATTTTTGAGAAAGAAATTTCAAAAATATAAGTTTCACAAGGCTTGCGGAGCTGCAACTCGGAACTAAAGAGCTATGGATTCAGGGGAGTATGGATTTTACTATGCTTTGCAGGCATTATCAACGCAGCTACGCAGTGACGCAGCTACACAGCGTCATTAGGTTTTTCGATGTGTCGTGGTTTGGGAAGGGTTTATATTTATAATATATATTATATTTATAAATATAATATATATTATATAATAATTATGCTATTTTTGTCTACAATCGCATTTTGCCAATGACGCTGTGTAGCTGCGTAGCTGCGTCACTGCGTGGAAAAGATTCCGTTTTCTCAACATTTGACTTTGTCGAATTCCTCCTTGCAAGGCATAGTTCAAACAAGTAAATTTGTTTGACTCTGCTCTTGCTTCGTTCGTCATTTTAACAATTCAAAATAAATTGAAAATAAAATCCGGAAAAGCTTGTTTGGTACCTAAAAATTTAGTAATTTTGCAGTGTCAAAGAGAAAAGGCGTGTTGCTCATGGAGAAACGGCATGTTGCTACCAGAGAAACGGCCTTTCACTCCGAGACAAACAGGGTAATGACATAAGGCGCCAAAATCGGAACCCTGGACGAGAGAAGGCTGCGATTAAGCGAGAGCAGAATCAGGCTAGCATGTTATGCCGAGCGAAAGCAGCCTCGAACGATGTTCAACCAATCTTTAAATTAACCTTAAAAATTTTTTAACAACTATGGGAACAATTCAAATCAAGAAGGTCGAAAAGACCGTCACAACAGGTAAGCAGGGAGAGACACGCCAGAAGGTAAAGAAGACCTAT
>Ga0310786_10010787_pt1 | contig 11455 bp, 5 predicted proteins | sample AusTroGonzalo_MG_FD_203881 | JGI IMG/M metagenome (GOLD analysis project Ga0310786, IMG submission 203881) | Bovine rumen microbial communities from tropical cattle in Woodstock, Queensland, Australia - Gonzalo_03 (v2) (version 2) | ecosystem: Host-associated > Mammals > Digestive system >... | reverse complement strand
CATCGAACTCTAACGGCACGCCTACACGCTCCAGCTCGTCGAGCACGAGCTGGCGGCGGTAGGCGAACTGCTCGATGACGTCGTCGAAATGTGCCAAGTCCTCGTTGCTGTGCGATATACTGCGCAACACCAACGGCTTCTCGTCCTCGTAGACGGCCATCTTCGTCGATGTCGACCCGGGATTGATAACTAATATAAGCATTCTTTGTCCCCTAAGTTAGGGGGATGGGGGTCTGAACCTTAGCCCCCTAAGTTAGGGGGGGGTCTGAACGACCTTAGTTCTTTCCCTCGTTTAATTGTTAATAATGTTGATAAATGTTTGTCGTTACTTTATTTTAGGTAATGGAGCCTTGGAGTCTTGTTCAGACCCCCAACCCCCCTAACTTAGGGGACTAAGACTGCCAGCACGTCGCTCTGGCGCATCATCAGGTACTTCACGCCGTCGAGCTCGATTTCAGTGCCACTGTACTTGCCGTAGAGCACTTCGTCGCCCTCTTTGAGAATCATTTCCTCGTCTTTGGTTCCCTTGCCGGCAGCCTTGATGGTGCCACGGAGAGGCTTCTCTTTGGCAGTGTCAGGAATAATGATGCCGCCAACTTTCTCTTCAGCCGGTACAGGCAATACCAGCACGCGGTCTGCTAATGGTTTAATAGTCATAATGCTTAATTGTTTTAATGATTTGATATGTAGTTTTGTTGTTTATTAGATTTCGAATTGCTGAAAGCTAAAACCGTGCCAAAACGTCTTGACTGACATTTTGGCACGGGTGGCCTTGAAAATATATACCTTGTGAGTCCACTTTGAAAACCAAATCTCACCCCTATAACGGTATATACATTAAAAATCCTGCATTTCCTGCATTTCCAGCACTTCCTTGTTGTCGCCCGTGTTGGACAGATGGCCTTGAAGTTTAAAGTTGAGCACATAGAGGCGCCGGGGCCTTCGGGGCTGTCTGCCCCGCTGTTACTCACCTCTGGCTTGAAAACTTAACGGAAGTTAATTGCAGTACCAGAAATCATCCAACAACTTGGTACTCGGAGTCCGCCGCCGCCGGACTCCGAGTACCAGGCAGGCGGACTCCCTGTAGGGAGCCATATCACGTTCTTCCGAAGGCGGGATGTCAGGACGGGTGGCTGTATCGTATCGCAGCAACCGCTTCTTTGGAAGGTCTTCAGGAGGATTTCAGTGTAGGATGCAGTAAGAACCCAGTGCAGGATTCAGTGCAGGAAATATTTTTGTAACTTACTGACTTCCAGAACCAAGTGCAGGAAATGTGGCATTTTCGGTTGATGTCTTTCTCCATGTGGTGGAGCGTCGGCTCAGACGGGGTAAATCCTTTGTACCGAAATCAAAAGTCACACCCCACGACAGGGTGTGACTTTTTGATTTCGGCAAGGCGCGTGGTATTCGCGCTGGGAAGATGCACTTGCAGTTCTAACGCACGGGGCGCACCGTAAATCCGTTGCTGCGGAGGCCGTTGGTCCAGTACGCACCACCCGAATAAAAGAGGAGGTAGCAGGCGTAGAGCTCGTCGTTAGGCGACGACGACCAATAGTGGCCACGGGAGCCAGCGTAGACGAGCTGGTCATCCCCGTCGAAGCCCGTAGTGGGAAGGAATATGGAATTGCCGTTGCTGCCAGTGAACTTACGTCCGTTGATACCGTTTTGCGTAGTCCAAGTGGAGGTGGTGTTGTCCAGCAACTCCTTAAATTGGGTCCTCGATGGCATCCGCCATGGCGATCCCCAGTTGACAGTCGCAGCATCATAATCTGTGCTGGCAATGTCGGAACCGAGGTTTACCATTTCATCCGAGTCACCCTTTCCGTCACCATTAATGTCATTCCAATAGGAATATGTATCCCAACTATACACATCCTTTGGCTGTGTCTCGCCCCATGCGAAGTAGCTTCCGAAGTCCTCCGGCTTCTCAGCCCCAAGATTCATATTAGCCCACAACGTGCCGCTGGGCAGGCCCAAGTCCACGGCCTCAACGCCGGCAGGGGCATGTTCCGTCTCACCCTCATGCCCCGTCTCACCTTCTTCACTATCAGCGATAAGCCAGAGAATGGTGGAGACATCGCCGATGTCCACTTGCTCGTCGCCGTTCACGTCGCCCTTCTTGCCACGGTACGACACAGTGAGCACCTCGCCCTTGTTGATCTCAACGGAGGAGCTGTCGTTGCTCACCACTATCTTGCCGTCAGCCAGACTGACTGTGGCGGGCAGTGCCACGGTGGCACTCTTCCCGCCGTAGTAGTGGAACACTAAGCTCTGGGCACTCAGGCCCATAGCCATCATCACAAATGATAACAGTAAAAGGATTCTGCGTTTCATTTCTAAAGTGGGCTTCACCTTATATATATATTAATAGCCGGGGTTCTGCCACATACCATCTTGTGCTGTGGCATACTGCATCACACCGTTGGTGTCCTGCGTCACAGAGAGGTTGGTACGATTGGTAACAACTTCAAGCTCTGACAGGGGGATGGGACGGTAGTAGTGCTTGACGGAAATATTGCCGCTGGCCTGAGCGTTGTAAGCCTTTACATGGTCGATAAGGGTGTGTGTACGCTTCAGGTCGAACCAGCGCTGATACTCTCCGCAAAGCTCCAGAGCGCGTTCCTTGAGGATGGTCTCGATGGTAACTGTGCCGCTGATGCTGTTGTCCTTTCCGCTGATGGCGCGGGCCTGACGCAGTTGGTTGATGGTGGCCAAAGCGTTGCCGCCTGTCTGCATCTCAGCCTCGGCCTTGATGAGGTACATCTCAGCAAGTCGTAGCACCATAACGTCGCGTGCCGAGAGGTCGTAGGTCAGGTCGGGATAAGTATCATTGACCTGGTCGTCAAGGAACTTCTTGATGCCGGGGAAAGAGCACCATCCGCCAATCTTATAGCTGTTGTAGCGTGCGTCGCCATAGACAGCCGACGTAGCCACTGCTGCCTCGGTAGGTAGTGCCGTCGCCGGGTTGCCACTGGTGTAGACGGGAATGTCGCCACCAAAAGCAAACTGCAGACGGTACTTGTTCTTTGCGGCAGCCTGCAGGGCCTGGCCCTCAGCGCTGTTGCCGTCCATGAGACTGTAGAGGATGCCAATGCCGCCACCGTTGAAGTAGTTGCCGTCCTCTTTGTAAGCCTCCTCATAGTCCTTGAACTCCTGATCCCACATCTCGGGGTAGTTCTTGGCATTGTGAGCCAGTGACTGAGGCAGGCGGTAAGTGGTGAGCAGCGTGCCGTTGTAGCGCTGATCGGTAGCCTTTACTTCATCGAGGATTGTCCAGAGATAGAGTGAAGGCAGGTAACGTGTGAATCCACGGCCGTAGGGTGAGTAGTACTTCGACACGTCGACATTCAGACCTGTTTCTGCACTGACGATGTTGGCGTTGCTTGCTCCGGTGACGCGGACGAAAACATTGGTGTTCTTGTTGCCGCTGCCGCCTAAGTCATTGGCACCGTTGTTCCACATTGGTACGAACATCAAGTGGGCTGCGCTGCCACCTTGGCGTCCGTAGCCGGTACGGGTCATCAGCGAGTTGTAGTTGCCTTGGCCACCGTCGGCGAAGCGATAGGGCACGCAGTTGTTACGGTTGGCCGAGGTCAGGTCGTTGGTATAGTAGACACCGAAAAGGTTCTCGGTGTTTTTCGTCACGTCCTCGTTGTTCAGGTTCCAGGTGTCGCTGTAGCGGGTGTAGAAAGCAGCACCGCTGTTGTCAATGACATCCTTGGCGGCGTTGAGAGCCTCGGTATAGAGGTTGCCGTATCCGTTGACAGCATTGGCTCCAAGCCATGATGCGGCATAAAGGGCTACACGGGCGTAGAGGGCCTCGGCGCTGTAGTAGTAGGCACGCCCCGTGCCGGTAGCTGCAGCTGGCTTCATGATGTTGGCACCCTTGTATTTCTCCATAGCTGTCTTCAGGTCATCGAGGATGTGTCCGTAAATCTCAGCTTCCGGCACACGCACGGGGTTGGTGTTTACCGTAGTGATAGGCTCGCCGTTGTAAGGGATGGGGCCCCAAAGTGCTACCATCTGAGAGTAGTAGAGTGCACGCAGGAAATAGGCGTCAGCCAGGTAAGCCTCCTTCTTCTCATCGCTGATGATGGCGTTTTGTGGCACATACTTCATGGCGTTGTTGCAGACGTCGATGCCAGCATAGAACAGCTCCCAGTACTGATCCAGACACGGATTGTCGTTCACGGCGGCGGTGCCGCTGGTACTGGAGAAGCCGAGGCTCTCCTGTGTGAGGTCATATTTCAGCATAGACTTCTGCTTGTTGTCGTAGCCGTAATAGAAAAGGTCGGTACCCATCTCGGCAAGTCCGAGCGACGGCTCCTTGCCCCACCATCCGTGGGTGTAGCTGTAAGCAGACTGTATGAGTCCGTCAATGCCGGTGACTGTATTGTAGGTAAGGTCGGCTGTAGAACCCGTCTTGTTGTCCTCCTCCAAATAGTCGGAGCAGGAGGTGAGGGTAACGGCGATGCCGCAACTTACGCAAAGCCCGCAAAGGACTGTCTTTATCTTATTGGTTTTCATAATTATCATTATTTCGAGGTTAGAAAGTAACGTTTACGCCTACCACCACTTGCTTGGCCATCGGGAAGGTGACAGCACCGCCGCGCTCCGGGTCATAGTTGTCGAAGTGGCTGAAGGTGAAGAAATTCTTCATTGAGCAGTAGATACGGGCATTGTTGATGAGCACCTTCGAGACGAGGCTCTTTGGCAGGTTGTAGCTCAGGGTAATGTCCTTGATTTTGAAGTAGTCGCTCTTCTGCATCATGACGCTCGACTTGAACTGTGTGGCCGATGCGCCGCTGGCTCCCGGTGAGGGAATATCTGCTCCCTGGTTGTCAGGTGTCCAGTAGTCCAGGTCGCCCCAGTTTGCACCGTCGTAGATGTAGAGGTTGTAGCCTTGGTAGCTCATGTAGCCGCCGAGGCGGGCCATGGTCTGAACGCTGAGCGAGATGTCCTTGTAAGATACCGATGTGGAGAGGCCGAGAATGGTCTTTGGCGAGCGGTCAAAGATGATCTTGTCGCTGTCGTCAATAGTGTTGTCGCCATTGGTGTTCACAACCTTGGGCGTGCCGGGATCACCATAGTCGCTGTAGGGTTTCTCAAAGTCGGGGTTGGAAGCCATGAACTTTTCAAACTCACCCACGCCCCACATGCCGTCGATGTCGTAAGCATAGTAAGCTGACACGGGCTCGTCGACCTTCAGGATGCTGATGCCGTCGACAAACTGGTCTACGCCGTCAGCCAGTTCGTCTACATAGTCGCGGGCGAAGGTGGCGCTGGCGTTGAGGTTCCACTCGAAGTCCTTAGTGCGCACGGGGATGGCATTGAGGCCGATTTCAAGACCATGGCCGCGTGTCTTGCCCACGTTGTCGATGAGGCTGGTGTAGACTGTCGATGCAGGCGCGGTCTTGTAGTAGAGCAGGTCGTAAGTCTTACTCCAGTAGTAGTCGATGGTACCGCTGACACGTCCGTCGAGGAAGCCGAAATCAAGACCGAGGTCGAATGCCGATGTCTTCTCCCACGTCAGGTTCTCGTTAGCCATCGTCATGGGTGCCATAGCCGATGAGCTGGGCACAATAGGCGACACCGTGGCAAGCGTCTGGTAGGGATCGATGGCAGCGTTGCCCGAGAGACCCCACGAGAGGCGCAGCTTCAGGTTAGAGAGCCACGACTTGGAACCCTCCATGAATTTCTCATCAATGACACGCCAGCCGGCGCTTACTGAGGGGAAATAGCCCCACTTGTGGCCGTCAGCCAGTACTGAGGATCCGTCGGAGCGGAGTGAGGCCTGCAACAGGTACTTACCCATATAAGAATAGTTCGCGCGTGCGAAGAACGATACCATTGACTGTTTGGTGTAGTCGGAGTGTTTATAGGGGGAACCGATGTTGTCAACGTAGTAGAACGAGTTGTTGTAGTAATGCTCCTCACCGGCTGTGCCGTTGAGTGCCAGGTCCTCACGCACGTGCTGATACATTTCGTGACCCAGCAGGAAGGTGAGGTCGTGCTTCTCCTGTAGCGTGACGGCATAATTGGCGGTGTTTTGCCAAGTGTACTTCGTGCCGATGCTGGGAGCATAGCTGATGTAGGTGTTGTGAGGTGTCTGATAGCGGCCTTGGCTCTCGTAGTCCTGATACATGCCGTCGCGGGCATTGTCGCGGTCCAGAGTCAGAGTTGACTTCAGGTTCAGGCCCTTGACAGGAGTAAGCTGAACGTAGGCGCTGCCGAAGAAACGGGTCGTCTCGATGTTGCGCTGGTAGTTGCCGTCCTCGTCGAGCAGAGGCGAGCAGTGAGCAGCGTACCATGGGTTAGGCGTGGCATTGATGCTGCCGTCGTTGAGATAGGCGTGAGTAATGGTAGTCATTTTCTGAGCCTGGCCGAAGATGCCGCCGTTACGGCGGTCGTTGCTCTTGTAGGTGTAGCTCATGCTGGCGCCAACCTTCACAATGTTGTTAATCTTATGGTCTACGTTGGCACGGCCTGTATAGCGCTTGAACACGTCGCCCTCAAGCATACCCTTATCGTTCATCATTGAGAGCGAGAGATTGAAGTTGGTCTTGTCGTTGCCGCCCTGCACTCCTATCTCGTAGTTCTGTCCCACGCTGTTCTGCGTGGCCAGGTCGAGCCAGTCGGTGTACGATTTGTTCTTGTAGATGTCGGCGGTCAGGGTACCGTCGTCAAGGGTTTGGCCCAGCACCTCGTCAACAGTCGTGGTGCGATTGGCAGCGCTCCAGTCGCCAGCCTCCATCATCTTCTTATAGTCGGCTGCATCAATCAGTCGCTGCACCTCCTTGTCGCCATACATGGGCTTGGTGAGGCTGGTGGGGCTCTTGAACGAGAGGTAACCGTTAAACGTTACCCGTGTCTTGCCTGCCGAGCCGCGCTTGGTGGTGATGAGGATGACACCGTTAGCACCCTTCGTACCGTAGATGGCCGTCGAGGCTGCGTCTTTCAGAATATCCATGGACTCAATGTCAGAGGAAGGAATGTCGAGGGTCGTGCCATATTCCACTCCGTCGACGATGACCAATGGGTGGTTGTTGGCTAACAGTGAGCGGTTGCCGCGCATGGTCATGCTGATGCCTGCACCGGCCTGACCGTCGCTGACCTGCAGGTCCACGCCAGGCACCTTGGCCTGCATGGCTTCCATGACGTTGGCACCAGCCACCTTTTGGATGTCGTCCAGCTTGACGCTGGCCACGCTACCCGTCAGGTCTTTCTTCTTCATCGTGCCATAACCGACGACCACCACCTCGTCGAGGCCCATGGCGTCTTCTTGAAGCGTGATGTTGAAGCTGGTCTTTCCGGCCAAAGAGAGCTTTTGCTCCCGATAGCCCACATAAGTAACTTTCAGGACGCCGTTGTTGGGCACTTTCTGAATGGTGAAGTGGCCGTCAAGGTCGGTAACGCCTCCGATGGAGGTTCCGTCTACGACGACGCTCACGCCAATCATGGGTTCGCCCGACTGGTCCTTCACAGTGCCGGTGACTGTCTTCTGGGCATAGGCCATGAAGCTCACCAACAACAGGAGTAAAACCGCTGAGGTTCTCTTGATTTGTGATACCATAAAATAAGATTAATTAGTAGTTAGAAAAAACAGTTGTTTTGATGGTGCAAAAGTAGTCAAATTTTCTTATACGAAAAAAGATTGGGCAAGTTATTTTGCTCAATCTTTTATAATTTAACTAAAAGTTGTCTTTCAGAACACGTTTTGAAAGGCCGTAGATAACTAATGCAACTCAACGGTCTTGCGGTAGATAAAGATGCCGTCGCACCAAAGCTCAAAGGTGTAGACACCCTTCGTCTGGTAGGTCTCATACTCCTCGTTGCCCCAGCCTAAAAGTGCCATCGGTGACGATTCTGCCTGTTGCTCGTCGTAATTATAGTTCTCCACTTTCTGGTCTTCCTTTGTGGAATAGCCGTCAGGCGAGGTGGAGCCCGTGATGAGGTTGCCGTTAGGCCTGATGTATTTCAGTTGCAGGTTGGCATTAGGACGGGAGTCGCTGAGGCCGCGATAGTAGACGTATGGCTTCAGGTATTTCACCTTGCCGGCGTAGAGGGTGGAGCCTGCGACATCGATGACTGAGCCGTTCTGTGATACATTGCCGAACTTGATGTCATAGACATAAATATAGTTCAGCATGTAGGCAGCATGATCCATCTTCTCCTTGGTGGATTCCTTTTCCACCAGCTTGTACGATTCCTCATACAGCCTGTAGGTGTCGCGCCAGTTGTTGGAGTCGTTGGCACGCTCTGCCAGTTTCTCAGCCACCTCCTTGGTCTTGTCCTTCAGGGTCTTCTTCAGTTCATCGCTCTGGTCGTACTCCTCAGGCATCACGTCGGCGTGCTCATCTTCCATCTTTTCAATGCGCTCGATGACGGGGCCGACTTTGGTGAGGCCCTCATAGTCGTAGCTGTCGCTGTCCTCGATGTATTCCTCGGCCTTCTCCACAAGCTCTAAGTAGTGTGACAAGTCAGCTTTGGCCTCCTTCATGGCCTTGCTCTCTGCGAAGAACATAAAGTAGGCACCTGCTCCAAGTCCGGCGAGCACCAACAGCAGAATGAAGATCCATGCCATTGACTTCTTCTTCCCTGTCGGGACATCCTGCGACGGCGAGGTGCTGCCGCTCAGCTGGGTGGCCCCACCTTCTTCAACATCCACAGGAGGATTGTTCCGTGGCGTTTTCACGCCTCCGCCGTGCAAGGGGTTCAGATGTGTGGCCTCGTCGTCCACATTGACAGTGGCAGGTTTCTTGCCGCCGCTCAGCTGTGTGGCCTCATCGTCATCTTCTGTCTGCAGCCAGCGGTTGATGTCGCTGACCGACTGCGGACGGTCTTTGCGGTGAGGCTTCATCATCCATTTCACAAGTTCCTTGGTGCGGTCGCTGACAGAAGGCGGGAAATGGAAGGAGTCGCTCTCGCTGAGCGATGTGAACGAAGGCGGCTGCTCACACGTGAGCATATAATAAAGTGTGGCGCCAAGGGCGTAGAAGTCTGTCCAGGGGCCGAACTTGTCCATGGCCTGCTCCACCTGTTCCATCGGCGCATAGCCTGGTGTATAGGCCAGGGCCGATGATGTGGCCTGCATTTCGGCATTGGTGTCATGCAGCTGTTTGCTGGCGCCGAAGTCAATGAGGTAGAGTGTGCCTCGTCTGTCAACCATGATGTTGCCGGGCTTGATGTCAAGGTGGAGCAGGGGAGGCTCCTGTCCGTGCACCACACTCAGGGCGTCCAGTATCTGAGGCAACAGTTTCATCACTTCACTCTCGGCCATCGGTTTCTTCACCTTTTTCATGGTAGTCGAGATGGATTCGCCGTCAATGAGATCCATGATGTAGTAGACGGTACCGTTCTCTTCAAAGAGGTCATGCACCCGTACAATATGGTCATTGTGGAGTTTGCGCAGGCGCTGGGCTTCCTTCTTGAACTTCGCCATCTGTCCTTCAAAGGATGCATGATTGTCAGGTACGCTGACAGTTACTTCTTGTTGGCTGCCACGCATGTTGACACCACGCATGAAGAACTCTTTCATGGCGTAACGCTCATTGAATGCAGTATTCACAACCAGGTAGGTATTACCGAATCCGCCTGACGAGATGGAACCCTCCACACGGTAGGTGCCATTGCGCAGTAGTGTGCCCTGCGCCAGCATATTTGATGTGTCCATGTGCTTTGGATTAAATAAGTTTCGGCAAAGGTAGTTATTTTTCACCAAACGTGCAAGCATTTTGAGCTGAAAGTTTCAAAGAAGCCAGTTTTTTTACTAAAACGCCGTTGCCTCGGCACCTTTTCGCGCATGGGTCGCCATCCTGTCGCGCAACCGTTTATGCAAGGCAAGGGATAGAAAGCTGGCGAGCGGTGAGGATGTTGTGAAGGGTAATATCTACCTTTGCAGAAACAAGACTTAATACTCTGATTAACTATGAGACAATTACTAACCATCTGCCTACTGGCACTTAACGTGATGACTATGAATGCTCGTTCGGAAAAGACGACCATTGACCGTATTGAACCCGCCAACTGGTATGTGGGCCTGAAGAACAGTTCGCTGCAACTGATGGTCTATGGCAAGAACATCGCCTCGGTGGACGAGGTGACCACCGACTATCTTGGCGTGAAGGTGGATAGCGTGGTGCGCCTCGACTCGCCCAACTACCTGTTTGTCTACCTCAACCTGAAAGGTGTACAGCCCGGAACGATGACACTGAACTTCAAAGCTCCGAAGCAGAAGCTGAAGCCCCAGTCGTATCAGCTGAAGGCCCGTGAGAAGAGGGGTGACGAACGTATGGGCTTTGACATCGGCGACGTGCTCTATCTGCTGATGCCCGACCGCTTTGCACAAGGCACTAATCACAACCCGCAGTTAGCTGGTATGCGTCAGTACAAGGAAGACCGCAATGCTCCGTCGTTGCGTCATGGTGGCGACTTGGCCGGTTTGCGCCAGCACCTGGACTATTTCACCGACTTAGGCGTCACTGCCCTGTGGTTTACGCCCATCCTTGAGAACGACTCGCCCGATATGATGGAGACCTATTCCACCTATCACGGCTATGCCTGCACGGACTACTACCGTGTGGACCCGCGCTTCGGCACCAACGAGGAGTACCGCCAGCTCATTGACGAGTGTCACCAGAGAGGGCTGAAGGTGGTGATGGACATGATTTTCAACCACTGTGGTTTCGAGCATCCCTGGGTGGCTGATATGCCATCGAAAGACTGGCTGAACCTGAGCGACTGGCTGAAGGAGAGCGGCGGCAAGAGCGATCCGCGCGGCACCAGTTTCCTGCAGACCTCGTATAAGCTGACGCCGGTGCTCGATCCCTACGCCTCGGAGGTGGACCGCCGTGAGACGCAGGAGGGATGGTTCGTGTCGACCATGCCCGACCTGAACCAGCGCAACCCGCACCTCATGCGCTACCTGATTCAGAACAGCATCTGGTGGATTGAGACCGCCGGCATCGACGGCATCCGCATGGACACCTATCCATACGCTTTCCGTGAGCCGATGGCCCAATGGATGAAGGAGCTGGACGAGGAATATCCCAACTTCAATACTGTGGGCGAGACGTGGGTCACTGTACCCGCCTATACCGCCACATGGCAGAAGGACTCGAAGCTCTCCGACATGAACTCCTACCTGAAAACCGTCATGGACTTCTCGTTCCAGGAGGCGCTAGACTCCTGCCGCTACGAGGAGACTGACGCCTGGTGGCGCGGCCTCAACCGCATCTACAACTCGTTCTGCTATGACTACCTCTATCCTAATCCCTCCAGCGTGATGGCTTTCATCGACAACCACGACACCGAGCGTTTCCTTGCCAACGGACAGGACTCGCTGATGCTGAAGCAGGCCCTGGCCCTGTTGCTCACGGTGAACCGCATCCCGCAGCTCTACTATGGCACGGAGATCATGATGAATGGCACGAAAGAGGTGACTGACGGCTACGTG
>Ga0310786_10010786_pt1 | contig 11456 bp, 28 predicted proteins | sample AusTroGonzalo_MG_FD_203881 | JGI IMG/M metagenome (GOLD analysis project Ga0310786, IMG submission 203881) | Bovine rumen microbial communities from tropical cattle in Woodstock, Queensland, Australia - Gonzalo_03 (v2) (version 2) | ecosystem: Host-associated > Mammals > Digestive system >... | reverse complement strand
GGGCAAGCAAACCTACACGTATTCGTTCATCGGTGACGGCCCGCTGCCGATCGCCAAAGATCTCATTGCCAAGGGTGAAGTCACCGAAGACCAGCTGTTCGAAGCCATCACGGTTTCGGCAATGGCCAAGGCGGCAGGATTCTTCGTCGAGAAATTGATGGACCGCTATCCCAAGAACATCACCGCGATACCCCGCGAACGCGTATTGAACATCAAATAACGTCGGAGGCAGAAATGGGACTCGATATTTACGTCCATAAAATGGTCAAGCCGACCAAGGAAATGAAAGCCAAAGCGTTGCCCAGCGAGAAAATCATGGAGAAATTCCCGAATGTGACGCTTGTGCAGTACGACGACCTCAAAGTCGAACCGCCTGACTTCCCAAAGGAATATCTGTTCAGAGCAGTTTTCCACTACACGAGTTTCGAGAAGCTATTCGAGAAAAATTCGACGCCGGAGCGCCCCTTGAAATGGGGGCCCGAATGGCATTGGGGCGGAGAAGGAACTTCGCCATGGGGTAAAGACAAAGACAAGGACAAAGCTGCCGCTCCGAACTGCTGTTGGTGGCTGTATTTCCACAAAACCGAGCCAGACAAACCGGAAGACACGGTTGAGCATATTTGTCTTCCGGCCGACCCGGAATACGTTGAAGACTGCACTGTCGACGAAGAGCATCCATGCTTCATGTATGACAACACAGAACTCGGATACATGCGAAAAGGCATGAACTCCAGATTCTACGACGACATGTACAAGGGAAAGTCCAACTGGGTTTTCTCGAAGGAAGTCTTGGACAAATACGCCGAGCGATATTTCAACAAGACGAAAAACGAGTATTATGATAACCCGCGGGCGACGTTCCGCGAATTGATCCAGCTGCCGTTCGGAAACGGCAAGGGAAAACTGGTGTGGTTCTGGTACTAATACCATGAACATACAATCAACAACGCAAACCAAACAAACCAACAACAAAAAAACAACCAACAAGAGAGGACAACAAATGAAGAAAGCCAACAAGAAGACCACCGATAACAAGCTTACTACCAAGCAGTACATCGAAAAATTCGAAAAGGCGCTCAAAAACGTCAATTCTAGCATTTACACCGTAGGCAAAATCTATTCGGATGCGTTGTTGAATGACCCCAAGGCCGGGGCCGAATTCGCGAAGCATTATCCCAACGTGTCGCCAAACCGCTGGGAAATCCTCCGTCTGATCGGACGCGGCGATGTGAAGCCCTCGATCTGGGCCACGAGCGACAAGGTGGCGATGGCCATCCTGCGCCTCAAGCCTCTTGACCGCGAATTCCTCCTGAGCTGCGACAAAGATGGCGTCGATGTCGTCGGAGTCCGCAGCGGGCGGGTGAAGAAGCTCCGTCTCGGCGAGTTGTCCCAGATCACCCTTCCGATCTTGATGGACTCGAAGACCGGGAAGATCCGCAGCACCGACGAGCAGCGCGAGTTCCTCAAGATGCGCATGTCCCAGCGCAACCGTGAGAACGCGGCCAATTTGCCGTATCTCATGAGCGACGGCTGCATCGAAGTCTTGCGCAAGTGCAAGCTGATGCGGTCCGAGATCCGCGACATGATCATCCACCTCTGCGGTAACGTGAAATCCGCCGTGGCGTATGTCAAGTCTGGAAAGTAATCGGAGGTACGACATGACTTACAAGAGCGAGGAGGCCCGGGCGAAAGCCCGGGCCTATTCCTACACTTATTACCGCGACAACAAGGAAAAGTGCAAGAAGGCCGCCAAACGGTATTATAGAAAGAACAAACACAAGATTCTTGCCGAATACCACATTGCGAGTGCACTCAAACGCATGGAGCAAAATGAAAAACGGCGCAGGCAGTCCGTTGAATCCAGCATGGCCTCGTTCGGCTTGCTCGGATTCGCGTAATCTAAAACCAGAAGGACACAGACATGAGTCAATGGACACACGTATGCGGATTAATCCGGGTGGATTCCATCGATTTCGGAGGAGATGATCTGGTAGCCAAGATTGAACTCGAAGACGCTCTTGGCCCGATTTCTTCCTATGAACACAGATGCGACACAAACGCACCATCAGGCTCGGAAGGCTCCCTGCAATGGAAAATCCTAGACGGCACCCGTTACATAAACAGGTTTAATATCGCGATCTGGGGAGATCTGAGAGATTACGGTAGCAGCGACGAAGACATTGATGAGATCAGGCGCTGGTTCAAGAATGTCTGCAAATCGTGCATGATGGTGCGTGACGCGGTGTTGCACATCCATGTTGAATTCCGAAAAGGAATAACGCTGCTGTATCACAGCCGCGACCAGGACGGGCACTATACCGAAACCATCGAAAATCTTTACGAGCCAAAAAAGGACGAAGATGAAGATGAAAACGTTTTTTGAAAAAGAACACGCACAATTGCTCCCCTGCCCGTTCTGCGGGCGGGGGGCAATATATCGTGGTCTGGGCGTGTGCCACGACCCGTTCACAGGTGATTGCTGGGCAGATGAAATGGTTGGATGCCCTTCGGCGTTCTCGCCGCGAGGAGACTGGGGCGCCGAACCAGAGGAGGAACGCTGCCTTGTCGCGCCGAGTGTGCGGTCAACCAACGAACCCGGAATCGACGTCATTGAAGCATGGAACAAACGAGCGGAGGTAAAATGAAACGCAAAACAGAATATTTCAGCGTATACATTGCCGAAAACGGCAAAAAATTCCTGTCCGAAGAAGAATGCATCGCCTACGAGAAACGTGCATCGACGATGACACGGATCGAATGGTTGAGGCAAAATCTCAACAAAAACGCCATGGAGCGCAATTTCTGGAAGAAGTCGTACGGCAAACATCTTGCCAACATGAAAAGCTGGGAGGCAAAATTTGACGAGGTCGCGAACGACAAACGCCGGTTTTCAAGCATGAAATTCCTGGAAGAAGAGGTCATCCATTCGTTAAAAAACGTGAAATACCACATGGAGATGGTCATCAACGCCAAGGAACATTTGCTGGAAGCCCGTAAAACTCAACGTGAACTTCGTCATCGTCTAGATGAACTCTCCAAACCGAGAACGAGGAGGTGGAAAATTGAACACGAAATTGCTACATCGCATCCGGTGCCACGCAAAGGCAGTCTTTAAGCGCAGTCTCTATGAAATTGGTACGATCGATATTGGTCGTGGCTACCGGTTGATCGTAAAAATCGGAGCGCTTTGGGATTACACCTGGGCCGTCTCCGGTCTCATGGGAAAAATAGTCTCAAAAGATGACAGAATGGCTGATGTTGTGCTCAACCATGTTGTCAGAGAGGTGTGGAAGAAAGAAAAACCGAAATATCTGAAAACCAGGAAAAAACGAACGGAGGCAAAATGAACAACAGAAGACGCAAGAAACTGTCGACAATTGCCAAAAAGCTCGCAAAGTCGCAAAAAGAAATTTCGGAATTATCTGGCAAGCTGAACAAGTGTGTCGAGGAAGAGCGCAAATACCTGGAAAATGTGCCGGTGTCGTTCAGGGAGACCGAAAGATACTTGGAAGCAGACGATGATTTCGATGATCTGAACCAGATGGGAAGGGATCTTGAGGACCATGCATTCGACCTGGAATCAATCTCGGAGCACTTGGAAGTCATAGCAAAAACCAAGGAAAAACAATGAAAAAAGAAATTTACGCGTTTCTGGAACGCCACGTCGATCTATACAACTGCGGGCAACACGACCTGGACAACTCCTTCATCATGGGGTCGCCTTTGACGCGGGAGGAACTCGAAAATCTGGGACACCGTAGCGGCGGATTGGTAGACGAATTCAGCTGTTGGCAGGACGACCACTGGATGTGTACGCCACTCGGAATCTGCAAGGAGAACACACACAATGTTCCGGGAATGCGCTACATCGCCATGGTGTACGAGGACGACCGCGGCAACCGGTACTACGTTCACGTGCCGGGATACTGGCTCGAAGAGTACAAGGTCTTCGACCAAGGCGAAGAAGCCATGGCGATCGCCCGGGACAAGTATTGGGACGAGTGTGAAACCGAGGATTTCGGGCGCCCGACAACGCCGACGGAAGAAGAGCTGGACGAAGTTGCGGAACAACTTTCGAAGTCGGAACTCCAGAATCCTGATCCTGCCGAGCACGAAGAAAAACAGCCCGAACCGGAACCCGAAATCGAGAAGGTCAAATATGCCACTAAGATCGAATCCAAACCAGGCATAAAAATTCACAAGGCGTATTTCACTGTCGACGCTCTGCACATTCTCGAAGTTGCATTCGACTATATGAACGAAGCTGGTGAAATCGGAACTGCGCTCGGACTTCAGTACGTCCACGAACAACTACAGCGGATCGCCCAGAGGGCAATCGAGCTTGATGACCCCGGACTGCACATTCCAATGCTATTGATGCATATGTACGACGGTGTGGACGATCTGTATGGCGAAGTCGATAAAATGAAAGAAAAGATCAAAGAAACGGAGGACCAAAATGGATAAGTATGTCAAAATTCTATCCATGTCCCCAAAGGACAGGGAGAAATTGCACAAAGCCAGGCAAACGCGTGAAAAAGCCGCGGAAATCGTGATGCTTTCGATCATTGCCGCGGCGATATGCGTGTTATTGTATGCCTTCGGCCACGGAATATGGCGAGACTATGCCAAGGACAGCATGCATGAGTCCGGATGCTGCTGGTGCAGCATGTACAAACTGGCCCGCATGGATGACCCGGCATTCCAAACCAGGGAACTCAGAAGAAAAGGGCACGACAAATGATTTTCGCAGAAATATACGCTGTTATCGCGATACTTTCATTCAATATGTGTCTGTTTGACGCGGCGAGACTTAAAGCGCTCGACATGCCGGCAGTCGTGGTCTGCTTCATGATGGGCCTGCTCTGGCCGATAAGCCTGATATGGGCCATCACAGGTGAATGGGTCGGAATAAGAAAAGAATACAAAGAAAGGAACAAACAATGATCTGGTCTATCCTGCTGACAATCTACGTGCTGGGTGCAACGGCGATTTTCTGTCATTTGGCTCACGCGTGGCACACCGAATCGAAAAACGGAATCGATTTTTCGGACATTCTTGTGGCGCTGGCGGCCGGCGCAATTTGGCCGGTTGTAGCGCCGTTCTGGATTTCTTCCAAAATCGACAACTACATCTGGAAGAAAAACTATGTGGACATTATTTCCGGGAGGAAGAAATGGAATTGAACAAAAGTTTGGATTTGTTGGCTTTGGCCGAAAATTTCAAAATTGACAAACCGACAACCAAAAATGACGACTGGTACTACAAAGTATCGGAAAGAGAAGGCGATCTTTGCGCGTTTTTCGAGCTTGACGGGACAATCAAGTACTACGTTTCAGGCGTATACAACAACTGTACCGATTTCGCTAACATCGACGTCGAAAGATTTAACAAGCTGGTCGCGTTCTGCAATTTGCTGGTGGAGAACAACAAATGAAAATTACGCTGAAAAACTGGAAATGTCATTACAACAGCATAAGTCTTCCGTATAAGTGGTGGAAGTTTGAATCCTTGTTTGACAGAATGAACTGGGCTCCAGGCCTTTATCCCGGATATTTGTCGGCGCTCAAGGAGGCATTCGACAATGTCATGGTTTTCCTGACCCCCTGGTACAAACCACGACGCGATCTGCTGTCATCGTTCATGAACCCAAACAGCGGAAAATTGCTGGATAGCAACAGGAAGTCGTTGTGCATCCGCACCCGTGGCTATACAACGGCATACTATACGCTCACATGTGGGTTCCTGACGGCAAAGTTGATTCGGGAGGTTTATGTCGATAAGGATACCGGGAAATCGTGCAATATGTTCATCACGGCGGTGTGTTGCGGACTTGGAGACCAGGAACCGCCGAAAATCGATACACAGAGAAAGGAGATTCCGCTTGGATTCATCCTTACCAGAAAACAGTGTCAAAAGGCATTGGACAGGGCTGTGGATGCTTCCCCGGACCTTGAATGGTTTGACAGCGCCGAAGAGTTCATCGGGCCGGGTGAAGAAGACGATTAAACGGAGGACAAAAAATGTCAAAAACATGTAAAACTTGTGGGCAAGACAAAGAATTTTGCAATAAAAGCAGCGCGAAAAAACACGGTATTTGCGAATTTTACATCGACATCGAAAAAACCCCGAAATGTTGCAACGAATGCAGCAGATACTGCAAAGATCCGGATGAGCCTGGAACTGGCTATTGCGACGAATGGCCGGTTAAACTTCAAAACGACTGGCTGTGCCACCCTATTATCGGGAGAAAAGGCAAGCCACATATGCTTAAGCCCATGAAAAGAGAGAAGAAAGATGAACAATGAAGCCAAAGAACCAAAACTTTGTCCAATCTTGCGCGTACCGGATCTCCTTGTACCAAAGTCCGACATTGACTGCAACACCCATGTGATCGACAATTTCGGACTTCTGCGCGGATTATTCGGTATGCCCCTGGAGGACGACGAGTTCTTCTTCGTGCAGATCCTGATCCGCCCCAAAGACGGACACAAGGTCAACGGGGACAACAAAAACCGGATAATCCGGTTCTATTGCGTAAAAACGCCCGAACGGCTGGAAGAACTCAAACCCGAAATCGAAATGCTGTGTGGCATGTACAATGCGAGGGCGTACATCCATCCGACACCGAGAAGCGAAAAGATAGTCGCCGCCACGATGTTGGAAAATGCGGTGCACGAATTCACGGCGGAAAACTACCACATGTTCCGCAAATTGTATTCCACAGCTTGCGGGCAAACATATGTTCCAGGGAAGAAGAAATTCGTCGTGGATCTGGACAGGGCGCCGGGCGAAGACGAGGTCATGTGGGAGGCCCGCCAAAACGCAACACGACGAATTATCTACAGATGCCGCGGAAAAGCGATAGCTCCAAAAAACCCGACCGGTGAAGACACCGACAAAGTATACATGGTTGTTCCGACAAAAGGAGGAGTGCACCTCATCACGACCCCGTTCGACGTCGGCCAGATGGAAGCAGAAATGATAAAAGCCGCCTGGGCTGCACCAGACGTACACAGGAATAACCCGACCCTCTTGTATTATAAGTGGGAAGAACCGTAGGAGCGAAAACATGTACACGCTGACAGACGAACAAAAAGAACAAGTATTGGCTGAAGTCTCGCATTACCTGGAAATGGACTGTTACGACTTCGGCGTATCAGTCGGCCCGTTTTCGCTACTGGCCGGGGAACTGGCAAAGCAAGCGGAAGAGGCGATGGCAGAGATTGATGGCGGCTTCAACGAGGAGGAAGAAGATGGGAACAATAGCTAGTCTGCGAAAAAATTATCCGTGGCTCGCTTACGGCAACGAATACGACGTGATGAAATCCGAGTTGAAATATTTCGACTGGCTCATCAACAAACTCGAGAATGAAAAACCAGGCGATCGCGCATGTCACGAAGTACGGTCGTGCGTGTCCCATCTGAGCCAGGCGACCGAACAATACAAGAAGCTCTTTGAAAAGCTTCCTGAACCGACCGGAGAACAGCGGAACGGCAACTACGATCCATTTATCGAAGGCTTGTGGCCAGAGGACAGGCTCGAAGACATCGAAAACGCCTGGTTCAAAATGCAAGTTACCAAGGACGTTGCCAAACGTGCAGCAGACAGCCTCGTCAGAAGCGAATATGCAAAAGAAATTCTGCATGACAAAGTCTGCAAATCAATAAAGGAGATCAGGAAAACCCGAAGAGGAGACCGAAAATGAGCAAGGAGAAAATTGAAACGAAGGAGACCACGGTTGATGACATTCTGGAATGGTTGAACAGGCAGATCACTGCCTGGACCGAGAAAGAATTCGCATTTGCCAATTGGAACTGGAAAAACAAGGCAGCCGCCGCCGGAGAGAGGGCCAACATGTACGGCCTGGTCTACAGGAAACTGTCTGAAGCGTGGAAAAACTGCACGACCTACCGGAGAGACATGTTTGAGCTCAGAAAGGCGGTCAATGCTGTCATTCCGTTGATTGCAAACGGCGACATCGGAGTTTGCGGTGATCCGAGCAACATCCCGGCTTGCGATTTCGAACAATTCCGAAAAGACATGGATGCTGCGTGGGGCGCTTTGACAAATCTTGAAAGAGCTGCACAGGCCAACCCGAGAAATTGTGATGCCTACCCTCCGGAAAAGCTGCAAAAGCAGTTTCTCAAGGAACAATGGCTGATCGATTCCGAAGAAGGTGCAGATCCGATCGGGAATTGGACAAAGGAGATGCTGATTGCTTACAGCAAGTGGCTGCTTGAACCGTGCAAAAGCGAGGAGAATACAAATGGATAAAACCGAATTCAAAAGAACCAGCGGCCCGAATTGGGTTGAAGTCGCCATCATGGACTATTCCACTTCCCGTATCTATATCTACCGGTTCGACGGGGACATGGAGTGGGAAGATATGGAAAAATGGCTTGAAGCCAACACGGATTTCAAGCCGACGCAATGCGAGTGGATGATCGGCCAGCCTGGAGAAAAATTGCATGTATGCCAGTCAATCATGTTTCCGATCACAAAAGCTACAAAATTCAACTCGTCGTTCTCGGTGTTTAGATGAAAATCGAATTTGTCAAATACGACTGGGAGCGGGCAAATTTGTGCCGCGGCCGGCTAGTTGTCAAAATCGACGGCCAGCCGGTGTCGTTCGGCGTGAACGACCCGCAATACTTGTGTCCGGGGGAAGAACTTGCAGATTACCCGCGATTTTGGATGTCTGGTGGGCATCTTGAGGCGCTGCCGGATTGGGAAGGGTTTGAAAGATATGAAGGACCGTGGATATCCACTATCGACTCTTTCAACAAAGACCAATTCCCGGAAAAGATTCTGGAAGCTGTGCCGCAAATGCTTGAACTAATGAATGAAAATGTCCCTTGGGGATGTTGTGGAGGATGCTCATGAACATTAGCGCGTCTACTAAGATTGTGATTGCCCTGGATATGGCCGGCTGGGAACAGGATGGCAAGGGGCCCAGATTCGTCTGCCCTGCCACTGGCGAACGCAAAAAATTTAAAAACTGGACAGAAGCCTGCGACTTCGCACTCGAAGTGCATGGCAAAAAAAGCCGGAGAACTGAACATGCTGAAGAAACTGTGCAACAAAATTAGGGTGTTCTGGTTGTACGTGGTGCAAAACAAGACCTGCGGCACATGCCGCAGGTTTACGTTGCTCAACCCGAACAGCTGTTGTGGGCTTTGCGACCGGGGTTTGATGTTTCAAACGCGACAAAAGCTCAAATGGGAAATCCCATGTGAAAAATTCTGGTAAAAACAAGGAGTGAAACATGGAGAAGGAATACGCGATTAAAATCGGCAACACAATCTGGGACGGTGATACCGAGGAAATTCCAAGGTTCCCGTCCGAAGAAGCAGCCGAGTTCAAATTGAAATGCATCGAAGAGCTCGACGTGTACAGGTCGAAACGCCCAAAGGTGAAAAGAAAGATCGTGGTAAGGGAAGTCGGGCCGTGGCAGACCCTGAACCAGATGAAAAAGCACCAGAAGCGTCCCTACATCTACCTGGTGCAGAAACTGGAATCAATGCAGCCGGCGGCGGTGTGCAACTACAGAACGATCATGGCCACGACGGACGCGGAACGGTGCAAACGATTCATTGCCAAAATGATTAAAACCGGGCGGGCGCAATATCATGTCAGCGACAATTTCGACGCACCAAGGTTCGGCGACCACCCGGCCCACAAGTTCAGTGAAGATTTCGACGACACATGCAACGATATGTTGAACGTTTATCTCGTCGGGGTCAGAATCAGATGTTTGCGTGACGGAGAACTTATCACATGACAGGGCCCAGGCATTTTGCCGACGACACCGATGCCTGGCTGGATAGATACAACCACCCGGAAAAATATCCGTGGAAACAAACCGGCACCAAAGGCCTGACGATCAAAACGGACTGCAAGAATATTCCGATGTGGCGTGAAGTTTTGGTCTGTCACGTCGAGGAGAGCAAATATGCGGAATACATAGTCAGATTGCACAATAACGCGCTTGCTGCAAATCTACAGAAAGGAGCTGGAATATGAATGTTGAAACAACGAAACAAACTACAGATTCGCCCGAAAAAAACGACTGCCGATATCTCGACAGATATTTCGGCAATGTCTGTAGAAACGAGGCAACACATCCTCCGTTTGCGTGGATCGACGATCTTTGGTGTCACATCGAGCCAAGGTGTGAAAAGAAGCCCGGGTGCGGTTACGAAAAAACCACGCCCTTCACCAAGGCCTGGGACGCGGTAATCGAGGAAAAACGTTATAACGATGCAAATCATGAAGATTATCCGCGTGATTGCAGCACGTGCAAATTCAAAAATGAATGGGGGTACCCGTCATGCACGTACGATTACTGGGAAATGAACGGAATGAGCTCAAGCGCCTATGTCTGCTGGAACACCTGCCTAGGGAGGTTTTATGAAAAGAAAGATGATTGAAAAATATTTCAAGCCCGGTGATCCGGAACCAGAATTCTGGTCATGCCAGTTTTGCAAACATGTCGAGGAAAACCCGCCGTTCGATCCATTCAAGAATCAAATCAAGGTGGACCAGCCAACCGGATACGGCAACGTCAACCCGGAACACGAATGCAGGGTCATGCGGTACAGCCGTCCCGGATATGTGCTGAGAACCCTCGGTTGCGGCTTGTTTGAACACGATAACGAACGCGTCAAAGAAGTTTTGGCAGGAAAAAGGAGTTATTGGGCATATGAGCAAGAAGATAGGCGAAATGACTCTGGGCCCTAACGACCCGGAGCCGAATTACAAACAATGTCAGTTCTGTGAACATTTCTATCGGTTTTCACCATATAATCCATATGAGGAAAAAATACATTTGACCCCATCGAACGAATGTTCGGTTCGCGGATTTGGAAAAGTAGATCCGCTTGGGCCAGTATGTTACATGTACAAGCCCAACATGGTATATTTGGATTCCGTGAAAAAGGGACTGACAAGTTACATGGCCGAATACAAAAAACCCGGTAAAAAAACAAAACGACAATGGAAAAAGGCAAAAGTCGTAGAAACTGTCGGCGAGTTGGTCGAAGCATTGAAAGATGTTGACCCGGATACGACTTTCGCGATTTTGTTCGGCGCGCACAAGCGCCCCGAACGCGAATCCGGCTTTGTTTCCATCGAAACGAAAGACTACACCGAACCCACTCCGCTTGAACTCCATCTGCATGTGTACAAACACAAAGACGGAAGAGACAGGACACCTACACTACTGATTCTGAACCACGGAAGCGACGTCAACGTAAAACCGAACCTCGGAGCATTAAGGCTCGAAGACCTGGAGGACAAATGAAAAAGTACAACGTAACAGCAAAAACAAACCCGCCTATCGCACTCAGCCTGGAACTGAGACAACGTGTAACCGAAATTTTGAACCAAGACGACATCATCGCCGCCAGCCCAAAACATGCAGCGAAACGGCTCGGAACTTCCTGCATTATGA
>Ga0310786_10010785_pt1 | contig 11456 bp, 9 predicted proteins | sample AusTroGonzalo_MG_FD_203881 | JGI IMG/M metagenome (GOLD analysis project Ga0310786, IMG submission 203881) | Bovine rumen microbial communities from tropical cattle in Woodstock, Queensland, Australia - Gonzalo_03 (v2) (version 2) | ecosystem: Host-associated > Mammals > Digestive system >... | reverse complement strand
TCTGCGGCGATGACAATCATTGAAGGCATTGTGAGATTGTTGCCGGAAGTTGTCGGGAATAACGAATCAATTCACACGGATTCTTTTCAGGATCCGCTGTTGGAACACAATCAATATACACGTCCGAAAGAGTTTCATTCTTTGGAAGTTCCGAAAATTCTGCGGTCGGGGAATCACGAAAAAATTAACGAGTTCCGCTTGAAACAATCGATCGAAATTACCAAGCAACGCCGTCCGGACATTTGGGCAAAATACGTTGCGGAGAAAATTTCGAGATGATTCGAAATCGCGGTTGCGTCGAATTTTAGCAAAATACATTTTTGTAACTCACTCGGATAGATAATAATTTCTGGTTTTATGTAATATTTTAGTTTAGACTGATCTGGGGAAGGTTGTGGATTATGCGATGTTGAGTAATTGGGTGAACAAAATCAAAGACATTTTTAGAGCTGAAAGTATATCAAAATTTACAGATGCTGCTGAGAGATTTTTGGGAGCAAAGGAAATAAAGAAAATATTGCAAAATTATCGCGGCCATATAATAAACCTTTCAATTTTGATTGGATCGTATGCGTTGGGCAGTTTGTTAATCTACCCTAAGCTGAGTTTTTCGGTATTTTTTAAGGAATTGTTTTCCATCGTCTGTGTATACGGTGCGCTTTTGTGCTGGTTTACCAAAAAATTCTCCGAGAACAATTTTTCGCGAATTTGTCTGGCGGTAACAACATGCTTTGCTCCGGTAATTTTTATGAATAATTCCTTCGCCGTAGCGATAGTTTGCTTGCTGTTAATAGTGTTTATCGAGTATATAGTATTTTCTTATCTGCGGGGACGCAGACTTTTCAGCAAGGATGATCCTGTATATGTAATTTGTGAGGATTCGTCTGATTTGGATTTTGCTCGTAGATTGTTGAGCAAATACAAAGTGTTAGATCTGATATTATTGTCCAAAAGCAAATCCCAAGATATGAATATAAGTAATGTTTATACAATTGAGTTGCTGGAGAAACGGTTGAGGAAAGTTCGCCGTATACCTTTTTATCCTCGGCCGCGGAAATTTATCTATTGCGCCCAAAATAAAAATCTTGAAAATTTAAATAGGTTGCTTAAGTTGGCAGCAGAATATTCAATCTCAATTGTGATAGTGAAAAATAAGGAATTGACCCCTCTGTCTTTGAGTGATCTGACAGATGATTTTCCGATCATGGACAGAAATCCGCTGACTAGTCTTTTTAAAAACAAAAATATTTGGGTTTGTTATGACGGACGGCGCACTGTTCTTGATTTGATTTGCATTCTATCGGGAATAGCTTCTGTTAATCTTACGATTATTTGCGAATCAGCAAGTTTGATTCACGAGGTTAATCACATTTTAACTCGGATTAGCAGTTTCAAGAATTATCGTATCAAAGTTGCTGATCTATCTTTCTTAATTATGAACGAAGCTCGTCCGGATATTCTGTTTTACAATATGCCTATCAAAATGCATTTTTCCGACGAAGATCACCTCAAAGAAGCTCTGGTAAAAAACGTTGTTGATACCGACAAAATAATTAAATTGGTTCAGGGGATAAAGGTTCCGTTAACTTTCGTTTTGTCCAGTACTAATTCGATGAATGCCAATAACTGGACGGGAGCAACTCAGCGTCTGGGAGAGTTGTTGTGTCAGCATGCGGATTTCCAGTGCCGCAAAACTTCTTCACGGTTTAAAGTAATAAGAATTCCTGAAAATATTTCGGATCAATACGGACTTTTAGGAGAAGTAGCCGAATCGATTCTGAAGTCAGGGGATGTTTTTATAAATTTCTCCGAAAGCGACCTGATGGATATGTACAATTCCAAGGATGTTATTGCTCTGACTTTGAAAGCAATCATGCTGTCGTATAAATCCGAAAAAACAGCCGAAGTGTTAACAGTTATTCCGCAAAATAAGGCAGATCCGAAAGATTTGATTGCCAAAATCTGCAATTTGCACGGACTTAATCCGGAATGTGATGTAAAAATTCATTACACCAAGGTTAATGAGACAATGGAATTGGATAATTTTCCGAATATTTCCGAGAATATCGACAAGACATCGACGTTAAACATTTTCAGTACGAAATTTATAACGTCATCGGTCGGAAATTACGGAGATTTGTTGACTGTCGAAGAGATAAGCAAAATGAATCCGCGCGAAATTATAGCCGCAGTGTTTCAGAGTATTTCGGATAAGATAAATCCACAGAATAGGTAACGTTAGAATTTACTTAGCAAGAACTCTTGAAGTGAATGTGTATGATCTGTCGTTCAGATTGATGATAGATGTCAGATTTTAGTTCGATTTTCTGCATTCTCGTCTGCTCTTCAGTTGAATATCATTTTGGTGAATCAGCTTACTATTTATCTCTCATCACGAAAAACCATACAGAAGTGCTTTAAGGTATGCTGGTTGATAATTTGTAAAATTCAACTGTTTTTTAATTTTCTAATAGATTCCGTACCCAAATTAAGTACCATATTCAGTTCTTTTTCATTCTTCAGTTGCTCTTTCAGGTTTTTGATTTCTGCCTCGTGTGCTGCTTTTTCTTTCTCAATTTGGTCGAGCTGTTCTTTTATTTGTTTTTCCAACTGAATGATTCTTCCCTGAGCATTTCCGTTTCTGTAATATTGAACTTCTTTCGACAGTTCCGCATTTTGCTGTTCCAAAGCGATTATTCTGTCAATTTTAATGCATTGTTTCTGCTGTTGGTTCGCGAGACATTTTTCCAGACTTATAATCTCTTCTTGCAGTTGAGCAATTTTATCGGGGAAAAAATACATTTCTCGATTTCTGTAATCCTGTATTTCTCTGACGAGAATTTCATTTTGCTGCTTTATGTTGGATAACTCCTGTCGCGTTTCTCTGATTATCCGAGATTGCTGTTCATTGAGCTGCAAAACTTCGGTCAAATTAAAAGCGGGATTTAGAAAGTTATTGAATTCCGATATCGGAAAATATCCCTGATGGTTGTATTGTTGCTGCGGTAAATTGGAATGGTTGTTGATGGGCTGATTTTCGTTGTTTGAGCTTCTCAAAATCGGAAAAAACATCGTATTCCCATTGATATTTCCGTTAATTTCTTGAGATATAAATTCTGAGGAACTATTTAAACGGTTCTGTTGCAACGGATCTTGTCTATTATTAACGTGATCTATACACGATCTGCTCGGATTTTTTTGTAAGTATGCTTCTCGACCGTTCTGTTGTTGCTCCAGAATGATGCCTCCGTTTGGTTCTGTCCCTTGGTTTTGCTTTTTCGGATCAGGCCAAACAGAAAAATTTATCATTCCTTCGCTGAAACGTCTGGCTGTTGTAGGAAGAAATGCGCTGTTATTTTCCGCGTTTCTGGTGATGTTTCCACTAACGCCGATGTAACTGCTGGTATTGTTGATCAAATTATTGCTGTTGCCCCCCTGCGGCATCGGATTTGGCATTCCATATGCATTTTTCGCAACAAGACAGCCGATTGTAATACTCAAAACAAATAAATTTTTCATATTCCTTCATTCCCTATTCAAAAATATCATTACATATACACAAGTATGTATTAACACGCACTGATTACTTAGCCAAGTACTAAATCTATTACTAAAAATTAAGGGCACAGAATCCTACACTCTGTGCTTTTGCTGTTGGACTCGCGTTTGGACTTGGGCTTGCATAATCATCGCCAACCCAGGCGATACTTCCCCCTCCGTAGGGTGGTATATCCAGCATTCCCTTATTATCATCCGTGTGAAAATTTTGATACAATCTAACATAATATCTGAAATTTTCGATTGGCAAAGTTAACACTGTTTCAAGGATAGCTATTCCCTTAGATTTTTTTTAATTTAAATATTTCTCCAAAAAATTCAAACATACAAATACCGCGTATAACGGCTTGATTATGTCAGATAAATGACTAATAATTCATTAACAAATAGAATTTATCGAAAATTTTAGGAGGATTTTTGGAGGGAATAAATTTAAAGGCTCAATCTGAAGAAGATTGCGATGTGATTTCTGCTTTACTTCAGGATTCTATTTTTAAGGTGAGCGGGTGTCACTATCTTGCTGATCAAAAATGTTTCCGTATTATTTTTAATAGATTTTGTTGGGAACATTCCCATAAGTTCGACGAGGAACAATGCTATCACAGAGTTCATTCGGGTTTATATATTCACAACATAAAAACCGTGCATGTGAACGATAATTTTCGAAAAAAGCCACATCACTATTACAATCTTCTGACAATGCATGCGAACGGAGATGAAATTAACCTTATTTTCTCAGATCATCGCCACATATATATAAAAGTAGACGGAATTTTAGTATATCTAAAAGACCTACACGACAAATATCCCACATTATCCAAGCCAGTACACGATATTGCTTAAATTTTTTTTCTGTTGACAAAAATTCTTAACGAAATTTTAATAAATGCGTAGTAGAATGCTTATTAGTAAGTATACGGAGGAAAAAATGAATAGATTCGCGGGATTGTCTCTTATATGTTTAACATTTTTGTCTGCACATGCTAGTTCTGAGTTTACGGGAAGCAGTTGGTCTTTGCAAATGTCTCAAAATAACGAAGAACCGATTCAGGTGCAGACGGAGAGAAAAGAATATGATAAGACGGGAATAACTCTGCATCGCAGGACCAAGGGAATTATTGAGAACGGCGTATATAAACCGATCTATGAACAGGGTCGAGGAGATTCTTTCAGGAGGGAGCCCCAAGACATTGATTCTTTGCTTAAGTTGTCGGATCAGTATGAAAGTAAGAGAAATGAATTCAAAAAGCATAAGAGAAAAATGAAACATTGTCCTGATGAATTTTTCGGGTCAAAGCGTAAAAAACATTGGCCGTTTGCGAAGCATCCTCCGCGTCGTTACGAGGAAAGACATGATATGGATGTTCGGGAAGATTTGAATGAAAATTTTGCTGATATTGAGCCTGGAGCAGGTCATTATGCTCGTGAAAATTCAGATTTTGGAAATATTGAAAACAGACCAGAAGTCAGGCATCATTTGAGGAGACATTTCAGAAAACATGGACCATTGGATTTGGTGAAAATGAAGCCTCACCCGAGATCGGTGGAGTTTGCAGAAGGACAGCCTCACTATGTGATGATTGTCGATTCGAATTCAGACGTCATGAAGGACAGATTAAAAAATCGTTCTCGAGTTTCATTTTACAGGCCTGTTGAAAAAATGTTCGAAAAAATTTTTGGAATAAAGAAAAAAGATTCTGAAAAGCCTGACGTTTTCGAAAAAGATTTGAGAATGCAGGAACCTGTTAAGCCTAATCCTCCGAAAAAATTTAGCAGAGAAAATTTTCTAAAAAGGAATAATTGGTTTAAAGATTTTGATGACAGACAAAGCCTAGCAGGGACCGAGGAACTCCTGAAAAATATGAAGGAGTTTGAGGATGAATTCTTCAATGAATATTATGACGTGGAAGAATAATTATTATTGAAGCAAAAAAAATATCTGATGAGCAGTACCCCGCCAATTCGGTTGGTGGGTTGCTGTTTTTTAGCTGTAACTATTTATTGAGTCCTTCTTTTTATTGACTATATCCTGGTTTTTATTTATTTTTTAGATGGTTGCAATGGTTAACTAAAAAAATGAATTTTAAAGATACGATTTTTCTTCCACAGACGGATTTCCCGATGAGGGGTAATCTTTCCAGGAGGGAGCCTGAAATTTTAAAGAAGTGGGACGGTATTTACGAAAAATCTCGTCAGTTGTCTAAGGGATCAAAGGAGTATTTGTTGCATGACGGACCTCCTTTTGCGAACGGAAAACCCCATGCCGGGCATGCGCTGAACAAGTGCATTAAGGATGTGATCTGCCGTTTCAAGAGAATGCAGGGATTCGACGTTAATTATATTCCGGGATGGGACTGCCACGGGCTTCCGATCGAGTGGAAAATTGAGGAAAAACTGAAAGAGAAATCACTGAAAAGGACAGATGTCTCGGTTGCTGAGTTTCGAACGATGTGCCAAAAGTTCGCTGAAAAATGGATCCAGGTTCAGATGGATGGGTTCAAGAGGTTGGGAGTTTGCGGCGATTGGGAACATCCTTATTTGACCATGAATCCGAAGTCCGAAGCGACAGTTATTCGGCAGATCGGGAAGTTCATTCTGGATGGCTCGCTGTACCGCGGAGAGAAGCCGGTGTTCTGGTCAGTAGTTGAAAAAACAGCTCTTGCGGATGCCGAAATAGATTACATAGACAAAAAGTCTGCGAGTATTTATGTTGCGTTTAAGGTGAAAAATACAGAGTTGGACTTTTTGCGCGATGCGTACTGCGTGATTTGGACGACAACTCCGTGGACGATTCCGGCAAACCGTGCGATTTCTTATTCGAAAAAATTTCGCTATTGTTTGTTGCAGACTGAATCAAAAAAAATCGTCATTGCTAAAGAGTTAGTTGAGAATTTCCTGGCGACAACGAAGATTTCTGCCGAAATTTTGCAGGAATTCGATGGGGAGTTGTTGCAAAATACAGTTTGTTCCCATCCGTTCGTTGGGCGAGGATATGATTTCGACGTTCCTCTGATTCACGGAGATCACGTCGAGATCGATGCAGGAACAGGTTTGGTTCACACGGCTCCGGGCCACGGTGTTGATGACTTTAACGTTTGTAAAAAGTACGGAATTGCGGTTCCGCGGACGGTGGATGATTCGGGAGTTTACTACGATTGCGTGCCAATGTTTGCAGGCAAGCACGTGTTCAAAATTGAAAATGAAATGCTTGAGAAGTTGGAAGAGGTTGGCGCGTTGCTTTTCCAAACCACGATAATTCACAGTTATCCGCATTCATGGAGGTCGAAGGCTCCGTTGATTTTCCGTACGACTCCGCAGTGGTTTATCAGCATGGACAAGACGGGCTTGCGCGAAAAAGCGTTGCGCGAAATTGACAAGACGAAATGGATTCCGAAGCAGGGATACAACCGAATCAGAGCTTTTGTCGAAAATCGTGGCGATTGGTGCGTGTCGCGTCAGCGAGTTTGGGGTGTACCGATTCCTTTATTTGTCAGCAGAAAGACCGGCGAAGTTTTGAAAGACGCCGAGGTAATCGAACGCGTCGCACAGATTTTCGAAAAAGAAGGATCGAACGCGTGGTTTGTTCGTCCGGCGCAGGATTTCCTCGGAGAAAAATATAATGCCGAAGATTTCGAGCAGAATTTTGATACGTTGGATGTTTGGTTCGAAAGTTCATCAACCTACGCATATGTTTTCAGAAATGATAACAGCACGCGCCAATCAGATCTCTACATAGAAGGTTCGGATCAGCATAGAGGATGGTTTCAGCACTCGTTGTTGAATTCTTGCGGGACTTTCGGAAACGCTCCGTTCAAAACGGTGATGACTCACGGATTTACCGTCGACGAGCAGGGACGCAAGATGTCGAAGTCCATCGGGAATACGATCAATTTGGAGGATATCGTTAACACCTACGGTGCGGATATTTTCCGTATGTGGGTTTCGTGCAGCGATTTCACTCAGGATCTGAAAATCGGAAAAAACATCCTGAAGCAGCTGGAAGATGTTTATCGTAAAATGCGGAATACTTTGCGTTACATGCTAGGAGCTCTGTCGGATTATGATGCGGAAAATGAAGTCGTTGAATATTCCGAACTTCCCATACTGGAGAAGTGGGTTTTGCACCGCATTACCGAGGTACACAGGCAGCTGTTCGAGTGCATCGAGAATTACGACCTGAATAAATATTTCAATACAGTGTACAATTTCTGCGCAGGTGATTTGTCGTCATTCTATTTCGACATTCGCAAGGATTGTCTCTACTGTGACGATCGTAACGACGAAAAACGAAAAGCTTATCGTATGACTATCTATACTTTATTTGAGTATGTAGTTCGCTGGATTGCTCCGATTATGGTTTTCACAGCAGAAGACGCGTGGGTTGCATTCAACAAGGAAAATTCCAGTGTTCATTTGTTGCAATATTTAATTCCTGTCGATGAATGGAACAACGCGGAAGTTTCGGAAAATATCGAAAAAGTGAAATCGGTGCGTCGAGTCGTAAACACGGCGTTGGAGATTGCTAGAAAAGATAAATTGATCGGCTCTAGCTTGCAGGCAAAGGTTACTTTGTTCGCTCCGAACGAAATTTTGTACACGAATGATTCAGAATTTTGGGAGGAAATCGCGATTGTTTCTCAATTCGAAATTTCTGACGGCGAAGCTCCGGCAGACGCTTTTGTTTCGGAAGATCTTCCTCAGGTAAAAGTAGTCGTTTCTCTTGCTAATGGTGAAAAATGCGAGAGGTGTTGGAAGATTACACAAGTTGATGAAAATAAGGTTTGCGATCGATGCCGAAAAGTTTTGGAAAACATTGTCTAATTGCGTTTTTGTTTCTATTTACCTTACTGAGTGATCAGTTATCGAAGCTGTTTGTCGTCGAAAATTTGAGATTGGGAGAATTTATAAAAATTTTCCCATTTTTTAACATCGTGCACGTGCAGAACAGGGGTGTTACCTTCGGACTTCTCAGCGGAATTTTGCAGCCGGTTGTGCTTATTGCTTTGTCGTTTGTCGTAATCTGGTTTTTAATGAGTTGCGCGCGAAGAAATGAAAGTTATCGACTTCCGACGAGCTTAATAATCGGCGGTGCGGTGGGAAATATTATCGATCGTGTGGTGTACGGGGCGGTCGTAGATTTTTTGGATTTCCACTTGGGTTCTTACCATTGGCCGGCGTTTAATATTGCAGATAGTGCGATCGTTATCGGAGTTTGTGTGTTATTATTTATTTCGTATTCGGAGGGCAAAAATGGGTAGATATTTATTACTGGTTTCGTTGTTGGCGATTTCCGCGTGCAGCAGTTTTGAGAATCAAAGCGTTGATTTTGAGAGCGCCAAGAATAATTCATTGCTGATTCCTCCTTGTGCTGATCAATAACATGTTGAAAAAAGTTCTTTGTTTAATCTTTTTTCTTGCGATTGGAGAGGTTTCCGCAGAGGTATACCGTGGCGCGGAGTATCGAAAGTTATCAAACGATGTTTCTGTAATTTTTTTGGAAACGAATAAATCCGATAATATTTTTGTCACGGTTTGTCTGTCGGTGGGTCGATCTGATGATATGGATAAATCCGGAAAATCTGAGCTTATCGGAAATATTTTCAAGAGAAAACTTGAAGGAGAAATGAACAAAAATCCGCAAGGGTATAATGTCGAAATGACTTCGTTCATTGGGCAGGATCAGTCTTTATTTTCCTTATACGGAAAGCAGGTTGATCTCCCGTTTCATATAAAGCATCTCGCACGATATTTTTATAATTTGGGAATTTCAGCGGAGGAATTAACGAGGGAAAAAGAAAATATTGCGAACAGGTTCAATCAATTTGTATCGTTGGACAAAAATAAATTGCGAAGGGAAGCTTTGCAAACTTTGTATTGGCACGATGGTTTGGGTAAACCTTTTTCGATCGAGGAATTAAAGTCGGTATCTGTTGATGATTTAAAAAAATTCCACGAAAAAAATTATACGAACAATCGGTTGACTTTGATTGTTTGTGGACATCTCAAAAATAAGGATAAAGTCGTAAAAGCAATCGAGGAAAACTTTTCAAATACAAAAAAATCCGAAATAAAAAGATTGAGGGAGCCGGCTCATCATGACGCGACGGTCAGTTTTAGTATGGACAGTTCTCAGGTAAAATTCCCGTGTATTGAAATTTACTGGCGCCTTCCAACCTATCGTGGTGAGAAATCGGTTTACGATAACGAAGAGCCGTTTCGGACAATTTCTCCTTTCGCTTTGGAAATGTTTTTGATTTACCTTAAGACTGAACTTGAAAAGTCTTTAGTCGATGAATTGAAAATAGCATCAAGTGTAGTTTTTGATTATTCTTTTTGGAATTATTCCGAAGGAAATTTAAGAATTTCAGTTCAGTTAAAAGAAAAGAAATATTCAAAAGAAACAGAATTTGCGATTTTGAACGAAATCAAAAAATTAGCGAGTGAAATCAATGAACAAAAGTTGGCTGTAGCGCAAAAAGAATTATTCAAATCCAACAATGTCTTTAACTATCAAACGGACGTTGTCGATACGATGAATTGGTTATCCGATAAAATTGGCGCTGGGTATGATTATAAGTTTTTGAAGGAATATCAAAACTCTATTAAGAATTTCAAATTTGAAAACGCAAAAAAGGAAATCGTAAAGTTTTTCAAGAGAGAGCCAGAAGTGATTTCAGTTTTAAATCCGAAGGGGAAAGATAATGTTATATAACCATGTAGTTTTAACAGATTTAATTAAGCGCAGAAGTTGTTTTGATTTTTTCAAGGAGATGACTCAGCTGGATTGCTTCAATATCGTGAAACATTCGGAGGATTTGTCCGCATTGGATGATCCTCGATTTAAGAAGTGGTGCGGATTGAAAAATTTCGTAATTTTCGGTACGGGGGGTTCCAGTTTAGGCGGTCAGGCGATTCATTCAATTGCTAATTCTTGTGACAAGAATTTGAAGTTCGTGAGCAATCTTGACCCGAGCAGTTTGGAAGATTTATTGCAAACAACGGATTTTGAAGAGACGGGATTTTTGGTAATTTCGAAGTCTGGAGAGACGCTGGAAACAATTTGTCAGCTGCTCGTTGCAATGGACTTTACAAGACACTTAAACGATTTCGAAGATAGGTTCGTAGTCGTTACTGAAGACAAAGATTCCACGTTGCGGCAGGTCGCGAATCAAAATAAATTTTTATGTTTAGATCATCCAAACACGATCGGCGGACGGTTTTCGGTATTTTCGTTGGTCGGAATGATTCCTGCGATTTTGTGCGGGCTGGATCCTCGCACAATTCGAACAGGCGGACGCCGCGTGCTGGATAATTTTGGAAATTCTACGTTTAAAATTCAAGAGGGGGCGGATTTCGTTTTCAAAAATTTCGAGAAGGGAATCTGCAATCATGTTTCGTTTATTTATTCTGAAAAATTGATAAATTTCGGATATTGGTTGGCGCAACTTTACGCCGAAAGTTCAGGGAAGGACGAAAAAGGAATTACTCCGTTGACAGCGATAGGATCAGTCGATCAGCATAGCCAGCTGCAATTGTATCTAGACGGTCCGCGCGATAAATGTTTTACGTTTTTTTATGAAAAACAAGAGGGATCTTTATCCGTAAAAAATGAAAATCTTCCTGCGAAGTTTGAGTACTTGCGGAACAAAAAAATTTCGGAAGTTTTTAGTAGCCAATGCGACGCGACGCAAAAAGTTTTGCTTGAAAACGGGTTCAATGTCAGGCGAATTGAAGTTCCGTCCATTTCTGCTGACAACCTTGGTGCGTTGTTTATGCATTTTATGTTGGAGGTTGCTTGTGTCTGCAAATTAATAGATGTAAATCCGTTCGATCAGCCGGCGGTTGAGCGAGGGAAAATCATAACGAAAGAATTGTTAAGTCAGGAGTGATTGGTGAAA
>Ga0310786_10010784_pt1 | contig 11457 bp, 10 predicted proteins | sample AusTroGonzalo_MG_FD_203881 | JGI IMG/M metagenome (GOLD analysis project Ga0310786, IMG submission 203881) | Bovine rumen microbial communities from tropical cattle in Woodstock, Queensland, Australia - Gonzalo_03 (v2) (version 2) | ecosystem: Host-associated > Mammals > Digestive system >... | reverse complement strand
CGTATGGCCTTGGTACGGAACTCCGTGATGGAGAGTGACGGCGTATCATCCAGATAGATGGGAGCGCTCTGCAGAGCGTTGATCTTGCTGTCCAGTATACTCCACTCATAGGGAGCCAGACGGCCGTCACGCAGTTTGCTACCCGATATCTCGCACACGCTTGATATGAGACGGTTCACAAGCTGCACGTTACTCATTTCAAGTGAGAACAGGGCCACGGGCTGCTGGTTGTTAACCGCAATGTTCTTGGCCATGGAGAGCGCGAACGCCGTCTTACCCATGGCAGGACGTGCAGCCAGGATGATAAGGTCTGATTTCTGCCAGCCCGATGTGATGTTATCCAGGTCACGGAATCCGCTGGCCAGTCCGCTCATACCCTCGGCACGCTGAGCCGCCGTACGGATACGGTTCACAGACTCCTGCAGCACAGTGTCAATGCACGCAAAATCCTTCTTTACGTTGCGGTGTGCAATCTGGAACAGCTTATTCTCAGCCTCACCCAGCAGCTCGGATATATCGGTAGTATCATCAAAAGCCTGGGTCTGAATCTCACTGGTAAAGGTTATCAGCTCACGGGCCATAGCCTTCTGCGCGATGATACGTGCGTGATACTCAATGTGGGCCGATGACGTAACCTTACCCGCCAGCTGTGTCACGTAGAGAGCACCGCCGGCCTCATCCAGTGTGCCGTTGCTCTTAAGCTGCTCTGTGACAGTGAGGATATCAATGGGGCGCTGATTGAGAGAGAGGTTTGCCACAGCCTCATATATAACCTGATGACGGTGGTCATAGAATGACTCTTTCTTAACTATGTCACTCACCTTGGGGAATGCATCCTGCTCTATCATGAGTGCACCTATCACGGCCTCCTCAAGTTCAAGTGCCTGAGGCTGAAGGTGATTGAGAACTATACCGTCTGTGTTGCTGCGGCTGCTGCGCTGTCTTGTCCTGGAATCTGCCATACTCTCTATTTTGCAGATACAAAGGTAAAATATTGCACTGCCTCGGAAAACAAAAAAAGGGGGACATTATCCCCCAGTTTTTAACAGGACCAAAGAGCGCTTAGAATGAAAGGCTCAATGTGGCTCCCAGAGCCAGGTCATGCTGTGCAGACATGATGAGTGACGGGCTCAGCTTGACAGAGTTGAGCTGGCTTGAAGAGTAAAGGTTCTGATTGCCGGCAGCATTCACCTCATTGAATGTCCTCTCCACCCAGTTAAGGTGTTTCTTACCGGCACTGGTGAACATGCCACCCAGACAGGCCAGAACGCCTGCACCGCCCAGGCTGACATAGAAAGATGCATCCTGGCTGCCGTTGGGATCAAACGCCATCACTGACAGCACTACACATGTAAAGCTGTAAAGCCAGCAGGCACCGCCTATGTTGAACAGGTTATTACCCTTAACATACTCGTGATAGAGATCATCATCAAAGAACCTCTCATAATCACGATCTGTGAGCTCAGCATCGTTCCTGAGCCAACGGAACTTGTCACCATATCTGTATATTGCACCTGCACCGGTCTGCTTAACCGTGTATGACCAGTTGATATCGGACACATCAGACATGGGGTATGTGAGAGTCTCACCCTTTTCGGTCAGAATCTTTACATCACCCAGTGAGTCCAGTGCCAGAACAGAACCCACCACCCTGCGTCCGTTCTTGAGATAGAGGGCGTTGGCAGACTGTGAGAATGATAACGGGGCAAAGCAAGCCAACAGGAACGCTATCAACAGAGAGCGTCTAAGAATGTCCTTTTTCTTGTTATTACTATCCATAGCATAACGTTTTATGCCATCTCGCGCTGACAGGTGAACATATCAGGGAACAGGAGGGCGGGATTATCCAAAGGAGTACGGAACAGGCCGTATATTGTTGAGCCTGATCCTGACATGGATGCGTAAACGGCACCCAAAGAGTAGAGTCTCTGCTTTATATCGGCCAGAAGCGGATACTTGGCAAAAACCGTGGTCTCAAAGTCATTGAACACACAATCCTTCCACTCCGTAACCGGGCGCCTGATAGCATCGGCAAGCGGTATCTCAGGCTGTTTGGGCGTAAGTGACGCATAGGCCTGGGCTGTGCTTACGGATATATCGGGCTTAACCAGCAGGATGGTGTAACCCTTCAGTGACAGGGTTATCGGATTGAGTATCTCACCCCTACCCGTTGCCAGTGACGGGGTGTTGGATATAAAGAAAGCGCAGTCAGACCCCAGACGGGCAGCATAACGCTCCATAGTGCTCTCGCGCATACGCAGGTTGAAACGGCGGTTAAGCAGTGAGATCATGAACGCGCAGTCCGATGAGCCACCACCCAGGCCGGCACCTGATGGTATATGTTTGTGCAGTTTGATATCAATAGAGGGCAGGTCAAAATCCTGCTGCAGCAGCATATAGGCCTTGACCACCAGGTTATCGGCAGCCTTGAACGGGAACTCGTTACCCGTCATCTCAAGTGAGCAGCAAGGAATATCCTCCTTGCGCGGAAAGAGACGGTACGGTACAAATGCGTCGTCGGGCTGAACCAACAGACCGGCCTCCAGCCTCTTGATGAGCTGTGACGGGTCAAGCGGACGCATAAGGCTCACCTCCAGCGCATCCTGCAGGAGCACCGGATAGAACACGGTCTCAATGTCGTGGTACCCGTCTTCACGTTTTGCCACGACATTAAGTCCGATGTTTATTTTCGCGTTTGGGAATGCTATCATCTCTTCAACGGGGACTGTCCCCTCTGTGCCATTTTCACCGGGGACTGTCCCCTCTGTGCCATGAAAAATGGCACAGGGGGACAGTCCCCATTGGGTCATTTGTTATCCTTTTCTACACCTTTAGCAGCGATGCGGCCCGATGCCATGCACTCGGTAAGAGCATTACCGCCCAGACGGTTTCCGCCAAAGAATCCGCCGGTAACCTCACCTGCGGCATAGAGACCCGGAATGGCATTACCGTTCTCATCCAGAACGCGGCGGTCCAGGTCAATCTTAAGACCACCCATTGTGTGGTGGGTTGAAGGAGCAAGTACACGTATTGATACGCTTACGTCATCAAGGCTGTAGCTTGACAGGTCATATGTACCGTCAGAGTTACGGCGTGCGTTGCCGATGGGGCCTGACGGATGACGCTTGCCAGCCTCGGCAGGCTGCTGGCCCTGCATAACGGCCATATCATACTCGCGGATGGATTTCTTAACCTCTTCGGGGTCAGTATCCACACCTATCTCATTGAAGAAATCTCCCAGTTCCGATATACGTCCGCTCCAGTCACGACCGTTGAAACGGCGTACGTTAGCATTGGCGTTTGCAGCAGTCTGGTTGTTACCGCCACCGAATCCGCCAAAGCCTCCAAAGCCGCCGCCGAATCCGCCACCGAATCCGCCGAATCCGCCGCGCATCACGTAGAAGTATACACCGCGTGCGCCGAACTTGTCAATGCCGTGCTTGAAACCGTTCAGAGAGAGTACGTCACGCTCTGAGCACTCGTCAACATAACGGTGACCGGTCTTGGGGCTGATGAACACTGCGTTCTCAACACCGCCAAAGGCTATTGCGCCGTCAGATGTGTAAGCCAGAGGCATGAGCTGTGTGTAACCCTCGCCTACTGTAGCGGCACCTACCTTCTGGGCCATATCTATACCGTCACCGCGCAGTGATGAACGGTTGGTTGTACCGATGTTGGGTGACAGATACTGGCGAGACCAGTATTTGTTGGTCTTAAGAACCTTCTGTATGTTGGCTGCATATCCGCCGGTAGCGATGATAACACCCTTCTTGGCATGAGCTATTACGGGAGTGCCATCGGCCATCTTGGCCTTTACGCCTGTTACGCGGCCGTTCTCAAAGATCAGCTCTCCGGCGCTGGTCTCTTTCATTATGCGGTTATGCTCATCGGCATTATTGACAACAGAGAGCGGAGCCATCACGTATGCGCCCCAGTTACCCTGGTAGGTCTCTTTCTTGCCGTCACCATCGGAATCAACAGTTGCACCGGTCATGGTGTTACCGCGATACCAGAGTGCACCCACCAGTGTAGACTGGCTGTCGGTGAATCCAACACCCATCTTCATGAGCCAGGGCTTGAGTTTCTCACCCTCCTCAATGAACTGTTTTACAAGCTCATAATCACCGTAAATCCACTCATCCTTGGCGGTGTTCTGACGCAGGCCGCCGTAATAGGTCTGGAAGATATGCAGGTTGGTTGTTGAGAACTGCACCAGTCTGTTCTCTGACCAGCCGGCCTTGATGTTGGGCTCGGCAAATGAGAGATAGGCGCGGATCTCTTTCTTAAGCTGCTTAAGTGTAGGCAGATACTCGGGATGCACGCCATGCTTGGAGAGCTCCTCAATATCACCGGCTACGAACTCATGATCCTTGTAGTATGAAGCGTCAAACGGCTCCTCATTCCAGCGCAGTATAACCTTGAGGTCATTGATGCAACCTACTGTTGAGCGTACGCGGTCATGCATCTCGCCGTCAAATCCGCGGGCCTTGGTTGATGTAGGTTTATCCTCATCCCATACCAGATGATGGTCAACAGACTGATATACGCCGCCTGACACAAGGGTGTTACCACCCAGCTCGGCGTTCTTCTCAATCACCAGCACTGAGTTGCCGTCCTGGGCAGCCTGAGCTGCAGCGCAAAGACCTGCGCCACCGCCACCTACTATTACAATGTCCCATGTATCCTCAATAGGATCACCCGGCTTAACATCCAGCTTGTTGTTCATGAAAGCGGTGCGGTTTGTAACACCGGCCTGCTGAGCGGCGTCAAGCACGGCAGCCTTGAGTCCGAAGCTTGACATTGTGGCACCTGTAACGGCATCCACGCCCAGTCCGTTGGCTGCAATGATCTTAGGTGAAAGATTGGGGAAAGCCACGTCACCTACGTGAGCTGTCTCACGCTGCTGGCCTACGGTGATATCGGTAATGCCGGTCTCGCTGAATGTAACGCGAGCCTGCAGCTGACCGCCGTAACCCTTGCCGCGTCCGGTATATGTTCCGGGTGTGAAACGGATCTCTGCGTTCTTAGCTGGAGCCTCTTTCTCACCGCGTGCAATGGCAAGAGCCTCATCAACAGCGCTCTTTACTGCGTCCGATGAATATGTGGCGCCTGTAACGCCGTCCACATCAGTTGACTGGGCCTCTACTATCCTCTTGGGGATCTCAACCAGAGCCGATGTGTATTTGCTGAATGTATTGCCGTTATCCTTTATAGTGATAGCGGTAATCTTATGTCCTTTGACTGTAACCGTCGCAGTCACAGTACCCTCCAGATTAAGGCCATCGGCACTGAACTTACCGTTAGCCAACTGTGTACCATCAGAAGGTGCGCCACCTCCGCAGGCAGCCAGCACCAGACTTAAACTCCAAAAACAAACCTTAGATATTCTCATAATTTCAATTATAATGTCAACTTTTTTAATTGAGAATTGAGAATTGAAAATTGAGAATTGAAAATTGAGAATTAATACTCAGAACCTGCGTTAACGCACCGGATGGTAATTCTCAATTCTGAATTTTCAATTTTCAATTATCATTGGCCGAAGGCCATTGCAATACCGTGGTCAACACCACCGAATCCCATGAAGGCCAGAGCCAGCAGGCCGGCGGTGATAAGAGCTATTGCCATACCCTCCATGCTCTTGGGAACGTTCACACGCGCCAGCTGTTCACGGATTCCGGCAAATATGATCAGAGCCAGTGCAAAACCTATTGATGTTGCAATGGCATAAACAACGCCTGTAAGAAGTGTAGGCTCCAGTCCCTGTGCATTGTATGTAGCGTTAGCCACCAGGATGGATACACCCAGGATGCAGCAGTTGGTTGTGATAAGGGGCAGGAAAATACCCAGGGCCTGATAGAGTGAAGGTGACACCTTCTTGAGTATCATCTCAAGCATCTGTACCAGTCCGGCAATCACCAGGATGAACACTATTGTCTGCAGATAACCCAGGTCATACGGTTCCAGCATCCAGTTCTGGAGTGAGTAGGTAACTACCACAGCCACTGTGAGCACAAAGGTAACGGCCAGTCCCATACCGGCAGCGGTGTTTATCTTCTTGGATACGCCCAGGAACGGACAAATACCCAGGAACTGGGACAGAACGATATTATTTACGAATATCGCGGATATGAAGATCAGAAAATATTCCATAGTGGTCAGGCTTTACGGTTCTTTATTGAGTTTACTATGGCCATGAGCAGACCCAGGGTGATGAAGGCACCGGGAGCCAGCACAAATACCAGCATGTTCATTGATGTAGGCAGCACCTGATAACCGAATACGGCGCCGCTGCCAAGCAGCTCACGTACAAATCCCAGCAAGGTAAGAGCAAATGTGAAACCTATGCCTATGCCTATACCGTCACAGAATGCAGCCAGGATATTGTTCTTGGCGGCAAACGCCTCGGCACGTCCCAGTATGATGCAGTTAACCACAATCAGAGGGATAAAGATGCCCAGGGTCTTGTACAGATCCGGAACATAAGCCTGCATAGCCATCTGCAGCGCAGTTACGAATGATGCTATCACCACTATATAACAAGGTATTCTCACGCCGTCAGGAATCAGGTTCTTGAACAGTGAGATGAATACGTTTGAGCATATCAGCACGAACATTGTTGCCACACCCATACCCAGACCGTTCATGGCCGATGTCGTGGTAGCCAATGTGGGACACATACCCAGAAGGAGCACAAATGTGGGGTTCTCCTTGAATATTCCGTTTATTATTGTCTTGAAATAATTCATAATCCAGCCTCTTTTTAGTTCTGTGATGAAGCACCGCTCACGCCATCGGCCGCGGTATATCCGAACACTGCCTTATATGCGGCATTCACTGCACGCAGGAAAGCCCTTGATGTGATGGTGGATGCTGTTATGGCATCAACGTCACCGCCATCCTTGGTTACCATCATCATGTCATCACCGGGGTTCATACCTATAATATTATGGTTTCCGGGAGCTGCGGGAGTACCCAGCAGGATGTCAAGTGCCAGCGGCTGCTCCTGAACGGCAGCACTTCTCTGACGGAACCACTCATCGGCCTGAGCACCAAGACCGGGAGTCTCGCTGTGCTCCAGAACGGTGTAACCCAGGATCACGCCCTCAGGGTCAAATCCTACCATTACCTTGAGCGGTCCGCCGAAACCGTTCTTGTCAGTTGACTCAACGGCGGTTCCCAGCAGGTTACCGTTCATGTCATTCACAAAGTGGAACACAAAGCCCTCACGCTCAAGAGGATTCTCAACCGTGAACTGAACCTCGTTGTCCCCCAGGATAACGCTCTTTATACCTTTCTCAATGGCGGCATTGTTTATCTCCTCAATGGGACCGCTGGTCTCATTGTTAACCCATGCCAGCAGACCCGCAGCCAGGACGGCAATGAAGGTCAGCACAATGGCCATGTTCGCTATGTTAGATTTAAGCTTTTTCATTTTTGAGACTCCCCGAAACGTTTAGGTTTGCACCAGTTGTTAATGAGCGGAGTAACCGCATTCATGATAAGGATAGCGAATGACATACCCTCGGGGTATGAACCGAAGCAGCGAATAACCACCGTAAGGAATCCAATGCCTATTCCGTACCATATCATACCCTTGAATGTCATGGGCGATGTCACGTAATCAGTAGCCATGAATATGGCACCCAGCATGAGTCCGCCCGACAGGAGATGATACAGCGGGTTCACATAGAGCACAGGGTTAATCAGCCACATGGTACCTGTAAGCACCGTAACGGTAGCAAGTATTGAAACCGGAATATGCCATGTTATAACCTTTGAGCAGAGCAGCACAACCAATCCTATGAGCAGCATCAGTGCGCTCACCTCACCTATGCATCCGCCTGTGTTACCCATGAAAAGGTCACCAAGGCCGGGCAGCTGATCGGCAGCGGCGGTGTTGCCACCTGCAATCTGACCAATCAGGTTCAAAGGTGTTGCACCTGTCTGGGCATCGATATATGATGCCGTCAGACCTGCAGGAACAGGCCATGAGGTCATCTTGGCAGGGAATGATATGAGCAGGAACACGCGGCCCACCAGTGCGGGGTTGAACGGGTTGTTACCCAGACCGCCAAATGCCATCTTACCTATGCCAATAGCTACCAGGGCACCTACCACAATCATATATAAAGGTAAGTTTGACGGCAGGTTGAATGCCAGAAGCAGACCGGTAATGACAGCCGACAGGTCACCGATGGTTGAAGGTCTCTTAAGTATGAACCTTGTTATGAACCACTCAAAGAATATGCATGAGAGCACTGATGTAGCTGTAACTATCAGCGCACCCACTCCAAACACGTAGATTGATGCCATGAGTGCAGGCATGAGAGCCCAAATCACCCACTTCATGTTTCTCTCTATGGTATCGCCGCAATGGATATGCGGAGATGTTGATATGATTAGTTTCTGAGCCATAATACCTTAATTCTTAGCGTTACGTGCACGGATAATGCCGCCCACCCTGTTCTTGGCCAGACGTACCCAGTCAAGCAGAGGTCTGCGTGACGGACATGTGCTCTGGCAGCAGCCGCACTCTATGCAGTTCATTATCCAGTTCTCCTCGGCGCACTCCCAATCACCAGCCTTTGAGGCCGATGCCAGCAGGTAAGGCTCCAGACCCATGGGGCAAGCCTGTACGCACTTGGTGCAACGGATGCAGTTACGTTCCTCATGACGTGCTGCCTCATTCTCGGGGATCATAAGAACGCCCGATGTTCCCTTAACTACGGGAGCTGTCTCATCCAGCAGCGGACGTCCCATCATCGGACCGCCTGAAACCAGCTTACCGGTATCTTCGGGCATGCCGCCTGCATACTCTATCAGCTGGCTTACCGGAGTACCCATACGAACCTTGAGGTTGCACGGGTTCTTTACGCTCTTACCGGTCACGGTAACCACACGCTCTATGAGAGGCTTGTTTTTCATCACTGCCTCATAGATGGCATATACCGTACCCACGTTCTGCACCACGCAGCCCACGTTAGCGGGCAGTGCCGGTGGAGGCGGAACCTGACGTCCGGTAACAGCCTCAATGAGCTGCTTCTCACCACCCTGCGGATATTTCATCATCAGAGGTACAACCTCAATGCCGCTTACCATGGCGGTCTTGGAACGCATCAGCTCTATTGCATCGGGCTTATTGGCCTCAATGCCTATCACGGCACGGTCTACGCCCAGTGCCTTGAGGATGATCTTTATACCTATTATTATCTGGTCGGGGCACTCCAGTATCAGACGGTGATCGGCCGTAAGGAACGGCTCGCACTCCACCGCATTTATTATAAGGGTGTCTATCGTGCACTCCTTAGGCGGGCAGAGTTTAACATGTGTGGGGAAACATGCACCTCCCATGCCTACTATGCCGGCATTCTTGATGCACTCCAATATCTCCTCACGTGTCTTGTGTGTCTGGAGCACCAGTTTGTCTGAACGGTCAATCTCCGGCTCCCACTCATCGCCCTCCACGTCAATGAATATGGCGGGCTTACGCAGGCCGCTTGCATCGACCACTGTATCTATCTTGGCTACCTTACCCGATACCGATGAATGGATTGCGGCCGACATGAATCCGCCCGGTTCGGCAATACGTGTACCTACGCGCACCACGTCACCTTTCTGCACACAGGGTACTGCAGGAGCACCTATATGCTGTGACAGCGGGAACACAGCCTGCTGGGGCAGAGCCAGAGTCTCAATCTTTCTGTCGGCAGTCAATTTGTTTGGCTCCGGGTGTACGCCACCTATCTTGAAAGTCTTCATAACTACTCTGCTGATTGTTGTTCTACTGAATTAACGGGAGCCTGAGCCTCTACTGCAGGTTCCTCTACGGCAGCCTCCTCTCTCTTGGGCGGGAAATTCACTGCCAGTATTGAATGCTGCGGGCACTCATCCACGCACTTACGGCACAGACGGCACTTCTCAGGGTCAATGTATGCCAGGTTGTTCTCCAGTGTGATGGCCTCAAACGCACAAGCCTTGACGCACTTGCCGCAACCTATGCATGAAACATCACACGCTTTCTTGGCAACAGGGCCCTTATCCTTGTTTACGCAACTTACATAGACACGACGGTCCATCTTGTTGCGGTTACGCAGTTCAATCACATTACGCGGGCAGGCCTTAGCGCACTTGCCGCAAGCGGTACATTTCTCCTGGTCCACAACCGGGAGCCCGGTCTCAGGATCCATCTTGATGGCATCAAACGTACATACGCTCACGCAGTCACCGCAACCCAGACAGCCGTAGAAACAGTCTGTCTCACCGCCATTCATCATGTTTGCTATGGCACAAGACTGTGCACCGTCATAACGGCGCAGGCTGGCACGGTTGGCACATGAACCGGAACAGCGTACCACTGCCACCTGCTCCGTTCCCAGTTCAATCTCATGACCGGCAATGGCCGCAACCTTTTGCATCACCTCTCTCTTACAAGCCGAACACTTAAGCCCGTCCATGGAGTCCTGCTTTACACAGGCCTCGGCAAACGCAGCGCATCCGGGGAATCCGCAGCCACCGCAGTTAGCAGCCGGCAGGAGTTCCAAAATCTGCCCCACACGGGGGTCTTCCTCTACTTTGAATCGTCTCGACACGGCATACAGCACCAATCCCAGCACCAAGCCTATCGAGCCCAAAACAAGCACAGCAGTCAATATAAACGACATATAATTATTGTATTATTCTGAATTGAAGTATTCTCTTAATCCTGTTTCTCAGTATAAACAGCAGCGCATAATAGGGAACCAACACAGCAAGGGCGCTTATAGCCCCCACCTTTTCACTGCCGGAAACAACTATCCCGACAACCAGTGCCGCAACCAAAAGCAACAACGGCAGACCGAACGCCAACGCTATGGCTTTCATACCCAGACCAGCCTCACCACAAACCGTCACCTCCTGCCCTATCCTCAGGGCCGATGCATCCGGGTAATTAACATCCACCAGTTTCTCCTTAGACTCTGCGGCACGGCAAATATCCCGTGCATGGCATCCCGCGCAGGCAGACTGTTGTGTGATGCGAACCTTAACGGTCTGACCGTCAATCCTGTCCACAACGCCCTGGTGCCTGATTTCCGCTGCCATAGTATGTCTAGTACCGATTTAACCCACAAATGTAATACTTTTCCGCATCCCAGCTACACCTAACAGCCATTTTTATAGCAAAAAGATTTTCAACAATTAAAACCTATCCAACCATCCCTTTTCAATTTATTTTTACTACCTTTGCGGCGCCGTTACGAGATAGCGGCTATTCAAATCATTTATAAATTCAATAAAAACAACAACTTATGGCAGCAAAAATCAGATTGCAGAGACGTGGCCACAAGGCTTACGCTTTCTATTCAATCGTAATTGCAGACTCCAGAGCTCCACGTGATGGAAAGTTTATTGAGAAGATTGGTACCTACAATCCTAGCACCAATCCCGCTACAGTAGATTTGAATTTCGAAAGAGCCC
>Ga0310786_10010783_pt1 | contig 11457 bp, 7 predicted proteins | sample AusTroGonzalo_MG_FD_203881 | JGI IMG/M metagenome (GOLD analysis project Ga0310786, IMG submission 203881) | Bovine rumen microbial communities from tropical cattle in Woodstock, Queensland, Australia - Gonzalo_03 (v2) (version 2) | ecosystem: Host-associated > Mammals > Digestive system >... | reverse complement strand
CATCCATGTCGAACAGGCCCTTGAATGCACCGGAAACTTCCGTTTCCAGGGAATCCAGATCCTGTGCGGGTTCGGCTGCCGGAGTTTCTTGCACAGGCTCTTCCGGCTGGGCTACAGATTCTGCCGGAGCGGTAGAACCTTCAACCGGCAAATCGTCATCTTTTCCGAACAAATTATCAAAAGACTTGTCGATATCGTCTTCAAGAGCTTCTTGAGCAGATTCCGGAGCCTTTTCAAAAGTTTCTTCAGCGGCGGGAGCTTCAGTCAATTCCTGTTCAATGGCTTCCTGATTGTCAGCCGCTGCCGGAGCAGAGACTTCGGGCAAATCCAAGTCATCGTCGGTATTGCCGAACATCGAAGCGAAGGCGCCGCCCATTTCCTGAGCGAGGTCAGAGGTTTCTTCGGACTTCGTTTCCGGCATTTCAAGTTCAGCTTCTGCCTGGTTCACTTGTTCTTCAAGCGACACCGTTTCTTCCGGTTCAGATTCCTGCACTGCAGCAGCTTCTGCCGGCTTTTCTTCGGGCAGGTCATCGTCAGCACCAAAGATCGATTCAAAGGCGCTGTCTACGCTAAAGGCGCTATCGGAAGCCGGCTGTGTGGCAGGGCTTTCAACGACAGGAATATCTTCGGCAGGTGTTTCAGCAGCAGGAGTTTCAACAGCAGGTGTTTCAACGGCAAGTGTTTCAAGTTCGTCATCGAGCTTGAGGGTTTCTTCTGCAGGAGCTTCTGCTTCGGGAGCGTCGGCAACAAGGTCTTCGGTTTCAGCCGGAGCATCATCCGCGAAGAGATTATCAATCGGAGATTCCAGAACCGGAGCGTCATCGATAGGAGCTTCTTCAGCTGCAGGCTTGTCGTCACCAAAGAGATTGTCGATTGGAGATTCAAGCGTCAGAGCATCTTCCGCCGGAGTTTCAAGAGCCGGTTCGTCGTCGAGCTTGAAGGTATCATCTTCAGCCGGAAGTTCCAGAGATTTTTCCGCAGGTTCTGCAACGCTTTCTACAGGCTTTTCTACGGGGAGTTCATCTTCACCGAAAATAGAATCGAAGGCGTTATCGATTGTCGTCGGTTCATCGGCTGCAGGAGCTGCTTCAACTGCAGGTGCTTCTTCGAGCGTTTCCTCTGCGGGAGCTTCTTCAATAGAAGCTTCTTCAGCAGGAGTTTCAAGAGCCGGTTCGTCATCCAGCTTGAAGGTTTCGTCTGCGGCAAGAGATTCTTCAGCGGCAGGAGCTTCTTCAGCAAGAGTTTCTTCAGCAGGCGCGTCAGCAGTCAAGTTCATGTCGGCAGAGGCAGACTTTTCGAACAGACCGCTACCGCTAGATTCCTCGGGCAATTCGTCTTCGCCAAAGATATCGCCGAAGGCATCGTCGATGCTCTGCGGCTTGTCTTCTGCAGACTTTTCAAACAAGGACGATTCATCAAGAGTGTCATTGTCTTCGATGCCTTCATCCAGCGGAGATTCGGCAAGCGATTCAATGGACTTCGTCGAGAAATCATCGGTGTCGGCAGGTTCCAAAGTTTCTGCACTAGCAGCGCTTTCGTTAACCGGCTTTTCTTCGGGCAGTTCGTCTTCGCCAAAGATATCGCCGAAGGCATCATCAATGCTCTGCGGTTTGTCTTCGATAGAAGCCGATTCAAAGATAGAGGCGGCATTGGACTGCGCATTCTCGTCGATGCTTGCCGGAATATCCGAAGCAGGAGCACCGGCATTGGCAAACGGACTTGCGCTGGTCGTTTCCTCGGGTTCAAGGTCGTCATCCAGACCGAACATGTCGGACAGGGCAGAAGACACGTCAGAACCGGAAATGTTTTCTTCGGCGCCAAATTCTTCGGTAAGGTTTTCAGACTCGTCGGTCTTGATAGAATCCATTGCAGATTCAAGCGATGCAGACAGGTCGTCCATCGTAGAATCTTCGGCGGCATCGCCATTAGGCAGCATAGCCGCAAGAGATGCAAACGGGTCGTCGGCCATGGCTTCGTCAGAAGCGGATTCATCGCCATTGGCGTCAGCCATCGGAGAATCGATAGAATCTGCGGTGGCAGGCATTTCAAAGGTATCCGCACCGGCATCCGCGGTCGCAGGTTCAGACGAGGATTCGTCGTCGAACGACATATCAAGCGGAGAGGCCGCACCGCCCAATTCCTGGGTGGTATCGGACATGATAAATTCTGTATCGCCCGCAGCAGCGACAGCGGCTGCAGCAGCCGTGCTTTCGAGCACGACGTCGTATTCTTCTTTCCAGAAGTTGTTCAGCGGGTCCATATCGTGCAAACGACGGTAACAGACGTTACGCTCTGCAAGCATGCCCAGCTTGTCGTAGGCATTACCCATCAACTGCTGTGCAGCCAGGTTGAACGGGTCCATCACAATGATGCGTTCACATTCTTCAACGCAAGGCTGGTATGCTTCGAGTTGAGTAAGAATCTTTGCGCGAACAAGTCTTGCCGAAATATCATTCGGGTACAACGTGAGACCGCCGTCGACTCTCTGGAGAGCCTTGTCAAGCTCCCCTGCCTCGCGTTCAAGATCTGCAAGCCATGCAAACACCATGGAATTGGTGTTTTTCTTGCCTACAGACTTTCTGAGTGATTCCAACGTTACCGCCATAAACACCTCTTAGAGCAAAATTGCTTCGTCCGCCAAAAGAACCGGGATTCCTTCGCGAACCGGATACACCCTGGAATTGTCCTCGGTAGAGAGAGCCTCGGTCAAAGGCTCCGTCACCTTTTCACCGGCAACGTTCTTGAGCGTACCGGCAGAAATAGATTGATTCAAGGCGGCCAAGCATTCGTCAGACGCCAATTTCAGCTTACCCCTGGTTTCGGGGCAGCAAAGAATATCCAAAAGATTTGTATCGAACATAAAACCTTAATAATCAAATACTTACACAAAAAAATAACTCAATTTTTGTGCAACGTGTAAAGAAAATGTAGGAATTTTATGTTTTAGTGCAGATATTTCAGGTTTACAAGGGCAAAATTGCCCTCTTTTGCGCTTCCAATGAGCAAAAACACCCTTAATCCGAGGCTATCGAGCCATTTGATGTCAAAAGGTTCGCGGTAACCGGAAGAATTCGACACCACAAGAAGTTCGCGGCAGCCCGTACGATTGCAGATCGATTCCATGGAGGAAACGTCTCCGAGCAGGTGCTGGCGATTTTCTTCAGAAATTTTGGCCGGGTCAGAGCTCACGCAACCGAGAATTTCGATTCCGGGAATCACATTGTAGCGGTCAAACCAGGACTGCAGAGAATCTTCGGAACCGCCAAGCAAAATGGAACGGTGACGCTTCTTGGCAAAAATGCGGTAGAAATAGTTTATCCAAAATGCGAGACGTCTCCAGACAAACAGCGCAAAGGGAATGACCAAGCTGGAGCATGCCACCACCGTAATCCAGTGCGTGTCATAAGGCAACAGGCTGATTTCGTCAATGTCAATGGGAGTCTGGGTAAAGTAGCGGAACGCCAAGTAGCCGCCCACGGCAAGCACGTTCAAAGGAATCAGGTAGCGCAGCAGACGGTCACCCTTAAGGCTAGAAACCGTGTATTCCCCACGGAACACGAGGAACACCATGTTCACGATAAGCACAAGGCCAAACAGCCACCAATCTTCGAACTGCGAAAAATCTAAAATAGAATGCTTTACGTTAACGGCGTAATTAATGCAATCCGAAGCCGCATCCCCCTGCAAGTTCATGTCGACACAGGAACGGCTGACCGAAATTCCACGGCCAAGGAAGGCGAACGCCCAAATCGCAATGACGCCCAAGTCCAGGAACATTTTCCAGAACTTCGGAATCAAGCGCGAGAACATACCCACAAAGGCGGCAAACAGAATACCGAAGGACACAAGGAAATTTGGAACAAAGTAAAGGTCCTTGTGTTTCTTCACAAAGATAAGCATCGCCTTGTAGAAGTCCACATAAGAGCCCCAGCGGCGCGTACGGCAGCTCTGGCCCTTAAAATGCAGAATGTTGGTCGAAGGCGTGTAGTAGTTTTTGCAACCCGCGGCCTTCGCTCTAAAGCAAAGGTCAAGGTCTTCGCCGTACATAAAGAAGTCTTCGTCGAATCCGCCCAAAGACTCGTACAATTCGCGACGGATGCAGAAGAACGAACCACTGATGGCATCGACTTCAATCATTTCGTCGGGGTCGGCGTAAGTCATGTTATAAGACGCCAACAGCTTGCTCTTCGGGAACAAGGCGGCAAGCCCGATCGTCTTGGAAATTGCAGAAATCGGCGTCGGGAAAGAACGGCGGCAAGCCCACTGAATGGAACCGTCTTCGTTCAAGATACGGCAACCCACCGTACCCGATTCCGGGTGTTCTGCCATAAAGTCGAGCACCTTGGTAAACGAGTCGCGGGACACCACCGTATCGGGGTTGATAAAGAACAAATAGGGCTTGGTCGCATGCTTTTCGGCAAGGTTACAGCCCTTACCGAAACCCAGGTTTTCCTTGGAATCGAGCCAAAGAACCTCGGGGAAATAAGCCTTGATTTCGGGCAGAATCGGCGAAACGGAACCGTTATCAAGAACAATAATCTGTGCATCCACATTTTCGCACGCATCGCGCACGGACTTTAGACATGCCGGGATAAAGTCACAGGAGTTGTAAGCGATGATAATGATGGAGCAAGAATACATAAGAATTCAGATTTCGGAGTTCGGATTTCGGAATTATGCTAAACCCAGGCGGAGTTTCAAAACCAGGAAGAAGGCTTCGGAAATAATGCCACCGCTCATCTTGGAAGTACCGCGGGTACGGTCCGTAAAGATGATAGGAATTTCCTTGACGCGGAGTCCCTTCTTCCAAATCTTGAAGGTAGTCTCGATCTGGAAGCAGTAACCGTCGCTCTTCATTTTGTCGAGGTTCAAGGCCTGCAAGGCTTCGCGGCGGAAGCACTTGAAACCGCCCGTAGCATCGCTAATGGGGAGGCCCGTCACCATGCGGGTATAAACGTTTGCACCGTAGCTCAGAATCAGGCGGCGCAAATCCCAGTTCACCACGCTAATACGGTGATTCTGGTAGCGGCTACCCAAAACCAGGTCAGCATCTTCGGCCGTTTCCAAGAAACGGTTCAAGTCGGTAGGAGCGTGGCTAAAGTCGGCATCCATTTCGAACACGCGTTCGTAATCGCGTTCCAAAGCCCACTTAAAGCCTGTCACATAGGCAGAGCCGAGACCCATTTTGCCTTTGCGACGAATCAGGTGTACACGCGGATTCTTCTTGGTTTCTTCTTCGACCATGTCACCCGTTCCATCGGGACTGCCATCGTCAACCACCAAGATTTCCAAGCATTCATTCTGTTCAAGAATAGCCGACATAATGAGCAGGATGTTTTCCTTCTCGTTGTATGTAGGCACAATCACTAAGCTCTTCGGGTACGCCATAACATCTCCTAACTTAAATCTACAATTTCACGAATGCTTTCAGCCACCGGATAGCTCTGTTTTTTGCTTCCGTTCATCATTTCGCCCAAAAGTCCAAGAGAAATGAACTGCACACCCATCACCAGCGAGAATCCGCCTGCCAAAAGGAGCGGACGCACGTGGAGTGCTCCCGTTTCAAACCATTCGTAGCCGAAATAGCCCGAAATGCCGAAACCCACGAGCATAAAGATAAGGCCCAAGAGTCCAAAGAAATGGAGCGGCTTGGAGGCAAAGCTGCGCATGAACATCAAGGAAACCAAGTCCAGGAATCCAGACACCAAGCGAGACACGCCGTACTTGGAAACGCCATGAATACGGGCGCGGTGAGCCACCGGCATTTCAGTAATGCGGAAGCCCTGCCACTTGGCCATCACCGGAATAAAGCGGTGGTAGTCGCCGTACAGGTGAATAAAGCGCACCACGGAGCTGCGGTAAGCCTTGATACCGCAGTTAAAGTCGTGCAGGCGCTGGCCGCAAACAATGGAAACCGTCAGGTTGAAAAGCTTGGAGGGCCAAGTCTTGTGCCAAGGATCCAAGCGACGGATCTTCCAACCCGAAACCAGGTCGTAGCCGTCTTCAAGAATCTTGATCATCTTCGGGATTTCAAGCGGATCGTCTTGCAAGTCGCCATCCAAAGTCGCCACATACTTGCCGCGGGCCTTGGAGAATCCGAAAGCAAGACCAGCCGCCTTGCCGCAGTTAAACTGGAAGCGGAAAGCGCGAATAAAGGAATACTCCTTGGATAAAGACTCCACCACTTCCCAGGTATTGTCGCGGCTACCGTCGTCAATGACGATGACCTCGTAGGTAAAGCCAGTCGGCTCGATGGCAGCAACAATTTCCTTAAAAAGCTCGGGAAGGTTCTCGCTTTCTTCCTTGACCGGAATAACAAGACTCAAATCCATTCGTATCCTCTTATCGCAAAAATTTACTTGGCAGCTACTACAGCAGGTTCGTTAGCGGAATCCTTTTGAAGGGAATCGGCCGGAGCAGCCGGCACAGGTTCTTCAACCTTCAAAGGTTCGTTGGACATCTGTTCGATCTGGCGAGCAGCCATCATGAGGCGGGCGCGGCCACCGTCTTCGTAAGCCGGGACGTTTTCAAGACCGCGGTTCACCACTTCCTGAGCGTTAGCCTTCTGGCCGGCGGCTTCGTAAACGAATGCGGCAGCCCAGTAGTTACGCCATTCGCTGGGGAACTGCTTCATACCCATTTCGAGGTACTTGCCAGCAGAAGCGGCGATGCTGTCCACCTGAGCCTTTCTTTCGGCAGTGAACGGGTGCGTGTTGCGGAGCGTAGAAATCTTGTCGCGAGCATCGAAAGAAATCTGCAGGTAGAGCGACACATAGCCCGAGAGCAAGCGTTCGGTTTCACCATTGATGTATGCAGTACCGTCGCCGAGGCCACGGAACTTGAACACAGAATCAATGAGGTCAGCCGTATACTTGGCATCGAAGGAGTTGCGCTTCGGGGTCAAATCACCCTTCACGAAATTGTAGACCATGCCTTCTTGCACCATGTACTTTTCGAGACCCATGAAGTTGGAGGTACCAACGGTGGTCGAAATTTCAATGGGCTTGTCCATGTTCTGGAGAGCAAGGTCAATCACCAACTTGTGCTGCGTGAGCATCATGCCGCTACGAGTACGGGCAGCCCATTCGGTAAAGGCATCCCACACCTGGTAATGCACCTTGAACTGCATGAGCTTTGCAGAATCGGCCGGAGAAAGTTCCTGACCTTCCATAGCGTCAATACGGTTCTTGAGCTGCGGCATCAGGCGCTGGGCGTTCTTGACCCAAGTAGAAACTTGATGGTTCGGGTTAGAGGCAGAGCTGTTGTCCAGCACCATGTCGCGGTCAATAGCAGCCTTGTCGTAGCTGAGCTTCAGAATCGGCTCGTTGTCAAGCATCTGCTTGATGTACCAGTCGGTGTTACCCAGCGACAGGTTCACCACGCGCACGTCCTTACGCACACCGGCCACTTCCTGAGCAAACCACAGCGGGAAGGTGTCGTTGTCACCATTGGTAAAGAGAATGGCGTTCGGGCGGCAGCTATTCAACAGGTTGTAAGCGTAATCCCAAGGAACCCAAAGGCCAGAACGGTCGTGTTCCTTGTAGTTCGAAATGCAGGGCACCAAGAACGAAACGGCAACCAAGGCAGCGGCCAAGGGGTTTGCAAAGGCAGCAAAGCTAGACGTTGCCACCAGGAACACCAAGATACCGGCGCCGATACCGTAAATCATGCTCATGACAATGAATGCCGGAGTATAGAAGTAGTCACGTTCGCGCACTTCCAGGTGCACGGCATCGGGGAAAGGAGCACGGCTACCCACCTGGGCAAAGCCGCTTTCAATCTTCTGCCAGTTCTGCCAAATAGCGGAATTGGTATAGCCATCGATTTCGCGCTGGATTTCGGCGAGACGGGCATCGTTTGCACCGCGGGCCTTGAGGGTTTCCATGCGGATCTTGGCATGTTCGATATTCTGGCGCATATCGATGAGTTCGTTCGGGTCCGGCAAGGCCGAAATACCCAAACCGCGGCTGTTCAAGTCAGCCACGTTACGGTTCATCACAGACACCCAGTAGTCGTGATCGCGCTGTTCCATGCGGGTGCCGTCGGCGAAGTTGATATAGAACAACAGGCCAAGAGAGCACAGTGCATAAAGCACAGACATGAACACGCCCACATGACGGTTGCGCTTCCAGACGAACACGCAAGCCATCACCAGGAGGCCGTTAAAGAGCAAGAACATCATGAACTGCGGGAGTGTAGCATCACCCATGAAGCTCATCTGGGTCGGGAACTTGATACCGAAACGTTCCACCGGCTGGTTGTCGGCAGCATCGAAGGTATAGACGCCGTTGGCGTAGTTCACGTCACCCACCTTGTAGGGCAGGTACTGAGCCATCTGGTAACCACCGTAACCCATGTGCGGGAACGAGAGGAACTGGTGGCTAATGCGAGAACGACGGTAGAAGGCACGGCTGATCATGCTTTCGGAGCCGTACTGCTTACGTTCAATGAAGTTGTTGAAGGCGACCCAGTTTTCATCCTTGAAGAGGTTACCCAGCTGGAGGTTACCCTTTTCGTCGCGGATGTTGATTTCGGGGTCGTTTTCGTCGATAACCGGGTTCAATTCCGAACGGATCGGAATGTAGAGGTGCGTGCTGTAGCCGATGAGGGCGAAGAAGGCGAAAGCCAAGGACAGACGCATGCTGCGCTGCACACCCTTGTTCTTGATGGGCTTAGCAAGGCAAAGAATCGAAAGGGCGATCAAGCAGAGGAACGAGATTTCGATAAAGGCAGACACCATGTAGATTACGGAGCAAAGGAGCGTACCCGTAATCCAGATAGGAATGCGTTCCACAATCTTCTTGGGTTCGGCCACCAGGAGCAACACGAACACGGCAGGCACGGTAAGCATCGTGTAGAGGTGAGCGCCCACGCCGAGGAATGCGATGTAGCAAATGAAGATGAGAATGCGGTCGCTGTAATCTTCGTTACGCTTGTTGTACCAAACGAGACCAAGGTAAGAGACAAGCATCAAGATCAACATGGCGATGCCGTAAACTTCGGCTTCCACAGCGTTGAACCAGAAAGTGTCAGAGAAGGTCAGGAGGAAACCGGCCACCAGAGCGGCAGTGCCGAGCACAGCCGTGCGGACCTTGCTGGAAATCTTTTCAGCAAGAGCATCGCTCTTGAGAACGGTTGCCAAAAGTTCCCAGGCAAAGAGAGCCGTCACGTAGACGGTCGCGGCAGAACTCACCACCGAGATGTAGTTCACGCGCTTTGCGATTTCACCCACAAACGGGAGCAGCACGATGACTGCACGGGCGAGGAACACGAAGAACGGAGTTCCAGGAGGATGCGGAATACCCAAGGTATTGGCGCAGGCGACAAATTCGCCACAATCCCAGAAGCTTACCGTAGGAGCCATTGTCAGCACATACACAATCAGTGCAACAAATGCCGCAATGCCTGCGAAGATATGTTTCATCCATTTTTCCTTGAGCATTTTACTTTTCCTTGGGTTCGGTGACAACCATGCCACGGTTACGCATAAAGCCAGTTAAAAGGCCATTGACAAAGGAATCCGAATTGTCGGTGCTATACTTGGCGGCAATCTGCACGGCCTCCGAAATAGCGACCTTCATGGGGATTTCGGGAATGTACGAAAGTTCGACCATCGCAATGCGCAGCACAATGCGGTCAAGGCTTGCCATGCGGTCGATTTCCCAATGGGCGGCCGCGGCCTTGATATTTTCGTCCAGTTCTTCGCGATGGGCCTGCACCAGGTCCACCAACTTCATTCCATACTTTTTCTGTTCAGCGTGAAGGGGCTGAGATTCGAGAACTCCCGGAAGAGCCTCCCCTGCCGTCTGACCCGTGATTTCCATGGCATACAAAAGCTGCATGGCAAATACGCGGGCGGGTCTGTAACTTACTTTCATAATCGAGTCGCCAGTAATTAGATATTCTTGTAAAGGTTTGCCATTTCAACGGCGGTAGAAGCCCAGCTGCTACCGAGGTTTCCGGCCTTGAGGCCAGCGCGGTTCATTGCCTGGTCCACGGTGTCGGTCGTTAAAATTCCAAGAATCACGGGGAGCTTGCCTTCGGCAGCAATGTTTGCGATACCGCCGGTAGAAGCGTTCACCACCACGTCGTAGTGGCTGGTTTCGCCGCGAATCACGGCACCGAGGGCCATCACGGCGCTGTACTTGCCAGAGTCAGCAAGTCTGCGGCAGGCACCCGGAAGTTCGAATGCACCCGGCACGCGCACGACTGTGATGTCCTTGTCGGCAACACCGAGAAGTTCGAGCTGACGCACAGCCCCTTCCAGGAGCTTGTCAGTCACGACCTCGTTAAAGCGGGCAACGGCGATTGCCACCTTGAGGCCCTTTCCGTTCAGGGAATTTTTGATTTCGTTCACCATTTATTTTTCCTCTTTCAAATTTTCTTCGGGCATCGAGCCGTCCACGTGCAACTGGTGGCCCATCTTCTTCTGCTTCGTGAGCAGGTAGAACAAGTTTTCCTTGTTGGGCTTGATTTCGATAGGCACGCGTTCCACGATTTTAAGACCGTAAGCCGTAATACCGGAAATCTTGCTCGGGTTGTTGGTGAGGAGACGCATTTCGCGCACACCCAAGTCAGCCAGAATCTGGGCGCCCGTGCCGTACTGGCGCAGGTCCGACTTGAACCCAAGGTGCAAGTTCGCTTCCACCGTGTCCATGCCCTTTTCTTGCAGTTCGTAAGCGCGGAGCTTGTTGCAAAGACCGATTCCACGGCCTTCTTGACCGCGCATGTAAAGGAACACGCCGCCGTGCTCGCCAATGAACTTCATGGCGGCGGCCAACTGTTCGCCACAGTCGCAGCGCATGCTTCCAAAAATATCGCCCGTGAGGCATTCGCTATGCACGCGCACGTACACCGGCTTGCTAAAGTCCGGATTGCCTGCCACCCAGGCCACATGTTCTACGCCGTCGGTCTTGCTCTTGTAAGCGTAGGCGGTAAAGTCGCCATACTTGGTGGACACATGGGGGGCAGCCACGCGCTGTACCAGCTTTTCGTTCTTCAGGCGGTAGTCGATCAAGTCGCGAATCGAAATAATCTTGATTCCGAACTTCTTTGCCACTTCCTGGAGCTGCGGCATGCGGGCCATGGTTCCGTCTTCGTTCATGATTTCGATAAGGGCGGCCGCCGGGCGCAGGCCCGCCAGCTTTGCCAAATCCACCGCGGCCTCGGTATGGCCTGCGCGACGGAGTACGCCCTCTTCCTGGGCGTACAGGGGCGAAATATGCCCCGGCCGCCCAAAGTCGCTGGGCTTAGAATTCGGGTCCGAAAGAGCGAGAATCGTTGCCGCACGGTCGTGAGCGGATACGCCCGTGGTGCAGCCTTCGATTTTATCGACCATGATGGTAAACGGCGTCCCGAGAATCGAGGTATTTTCAGCCGTCTGCCGCGTGAGGTTCAGTTCATGACAGCGGTTGATCGGCAGCGGTGCGCAAAGCACGCCACGACCTTCGTGGAGCA
>Ga0310786_10010782_pt1 | contig 11458 bp, 2 predicted proteins | sample AusTroGonzalo_MG_FD_203881 | JGI IMG/M metagenome (GOLD analysis project Ga0310786, IMG submission 203881) | Bovine rumen microbial communities from tropical cattle in Woodstock, Queensland, Australia - Gonzalo_03 (v2) (version 2) | ecosystem: Host-associated > Mammals > Digestive system >... | reverse complement strand
GTTCAGCTATGTGATTCTGGATGGTATAAAGCGGCAATGGCAGGAGTAGAGGGCGATATCGAAAGCGTCAATTGTCGCACGGTTACCAAACCCTTTCATCTGACGGTAGATGACTGTCCCATGCCGCCTACAGCTCTTTGTATGGATGGCACGCTTTTGTTTCGTGAAGACTTTGGCGGGAATGACCCGAGTGACCCCAAGGTGAGCACTAATCCAATATCCGGGATAAGCAATAGTTTCATACAAGATGCAGATTATGACTATGGACGTTTAGGCACATGGCACTATATTGTAGCGAAAGAAGGGTGTCCGGATTCTGATTTTCATTCATGGCATATAATGGATGATCATACTTATCCTAATGATGTGATGCGCGGCTATTTGTTTGAAACGAACAGTCATGTTTCTTATAACGGAATCAATTATTTATTTCAAAAAGAAGTTGGAGGATTGTGTGCAGGAATGGAGTTGTCATTCTCTGCTTATTTTGCGAATGTAGAAACAGCCCGAGCATTTCAACGAGTGCCCTTCCTTTCTTATTCTTATCCTAGATTCGCCTTTGTAGTAACCAATGCACGTACCGGAGAGCAATTGGCACGTTATAACACAGATACACTTGGACACGACTGGAGCCTATATAACATGCCGGATTCATGGCAATACTCCGCGCAGTGGCATTTGAAAGGAATGAGGTTTACCATTCCGGAAGGGGTGGATAAGATAGAACTGTCAATTATAGATAACCCGACCACTTATGGCTATGCAGAAGGAAACGACTTTGCCCTAGATGACATAGAGGTGCATCTGTGCAGCAATGCAGAATATCATACATTTGATACTATTGTTTGTGATACGATACTTCCATTTACATGGCATGGCATAGAATGGACAAAAACTGACACAATAGGCAAATTGTTCAAAGATGTCACAGGCGAAGACAGCCTATATGTCGTTTGCTCATTGAATACTTTTCACTGCCCCTATCCGCCCGTGTCAATTACAAAGGACACCACTATTTGTGATACACTCCGCCAGCTGATTCTTCATGGCACAACGTACCCGATTATTCCTACGCTGCAATACACCCTTACGGACGCATATGGATACGATAGTGTGTATTATACGTGGAACGTAAATACATATCATTGCCCACCTACACCGACTATAATTATATTGGATACAATACTCTGTGACACAATAGATGAGGTCTTTTGGCATGGAAAGAGTACAGATGTTTTTGTCGAAATCCACGATACTCTTTGGGATGCTTACGGCTACGATAGTGTATATTATCTTCTTAACATATCTACGGAACATTGCTGTCCGGACATACAAACTATTACCCGCGACACCATTGTCTGCGACACGCTGCTGCCCTTTACGTGGCTAATGGACGAACATTCGTTTGTCTTTGAGTTGGCAGAGACGCAGGAAATTAGTCTTCCTCACAGCAAATGGGAGAACTGCATAGGAAAAACTTATACCATCCGTCTCGAGACCATCCATTGCGAGCGCCTCTATGACATCATCGTCAACAAGTACAACTGGCAGCTCCTTTGCAACAATGCACGCGTTCGTGCGCTCTTCCCAAATCAAACAATAACCGGCTATCAGTGGTTCAAGGACGGCATGGCTATCCCCAATGCGACTGAAGATGACTACTCCGAGCAGAACGAGCTGCAAGGCGACTTTCAGTTACGACTGCAAATGAACGAGGGCACGTATGTCTGGTCAAGAACACTTACTATCCAACCGGCACAAAATCAGGCACCCGGCCGCGTCCGTATATACAATCATAACGGCTACCTCTTCTATCAAGCAGAAGAGACAACCATCCCCTCTTTGCCGCAAGGCTTGTATATCTTGCAGATTGAGCAAAACGGCGAACAACATGTTGAAAAGAAAATCGTGCCATGAAACGTTCGCTATGGATTATAGGGTTGCTCTTGTCGTTACTCATGCGTGCCCAAAGTACTGTTGAGCTTGGACTGCATGGAGGTGTAGCCGGTTGGCATAGCCGGCACATCGCTCTATCCATGCAACCCGGAGCCAACGTGGGCCTTCATGCCGCATATGGCTACTATTCCCAACATGTAATCGGTTTCCGCATCGGGGTCACCGCTGACATGCATCGCGCAGGGTGGGGTACAACAGACTATACCGATTCCTATACCACGATAGATGCAGAAAGCCAACCGATGCAGATAGACTATACCATCGGTTCCCTTGACGAGATGTACACCACATGGTCGGTAGGCATTCCCGCACAAATAGCGCTGAAAGGGAAGAGTGTAGGCGTCTTTTTAGGACCGAAAGTGGTCATTCCGCTTTCCTGTTCATGGCATGAAAAAGCACAGAACGCAGCCCTGTCCGTCTATTATCCGGACTATGACAACCGCGTGTATGAATCCTATCCCTTGGCCGCTTCGCGTTCTTTCTCGATGGAGAACAGCGGCAAGAAAGCGCTTCCCAAAATCCAATGGTGGCTGGCTGCTGAAATCAGCTACGACATTCCCTTCCGGACCTATAGCAAGACCAAATCCGGTTTAACCGTCGGCATCTATGCGGACTACTGTCTTTCTCGCACGGACAATACCTTGACAGACCTGCAACCGTCTCTCATCATGCTCACCGACACCCGTGACGGCTTCCCGCTTTCGCGTGTCCTCAGTCCGGTCTTGGCTTCCGAGCGGCAAGGCAAACCTCTGGTGTCCCGCTATGGCCTCTTTGATGTGGGTATTAAACTTTCCTATACCTATTCTCTTTTCAATCCTCGCTCACGCCGCGATTACCCCTGCCATTGTAATCCTTGGAACTGAGCTCGTAGCCGCGACCTGCGATTTACCGAGGCGGGACGTGCCCCGACCATAGGATGACCATAAGATGGCCACAAGAACACCATAGGATAAAACGCCAAAATCGTCAATTATCGCCTTATACTATATATATACTACGTATATATATACATTTTGTGCGTAATTTTGCCGAAAAAAAACAGGCTTAATATTTGCATATATCAATTTTTCTTTGTAATTTTGCAGCGCAAAATTGTTTTGATATGAAAAAACTACTACTTTTTTTGAGTGCAATCATCCTGACGCTGCCGAACCTGAAGGCACAGGATGAGCCGGGGTTGGATCCGAGTGAACAAGCCTTGCTGCAAAGTATCACGCAGCAACTGAGACCCGTTTATTATGAGGACTATGACGCCTCGTACAATGCCACTATCCAAGACGGTCATGTGACTGCATGGGACTTCAGTTATTTCTTCGGTGATTTCCCGATGAGTGTGGTACCGGAGTTGTTTAAGTTCCCGTATGTGCAGGCAATTACGATTACGGAAGGGCATTTGACCGGAGATATAGCTCTACTGGTAGATCCGACGAATATCGCGTGCGCCGACAGCCTGAAGGTGGTGAATGTCAATAATAACCATCTTTCCGGTAATATCGGTGCGTTCGCCGCACATTTCCCGAACCTGACCACTCTGCATGCCTCGTATAACCGCCTGAGCGAAGTGCATCCGATGATTTCGCCGAACGTGACCTGGTTGGAGTTATACAATCAGAGCTTGGACGAACCGATTATGCTTGACATCCGAAATCGTTTGACCTTGGCAGATGTGATTGCTGCACTGCCGGAAATACTGCGTTACAATCATGAAACGCAGACCTACAATACCGTCATGGAATGGAATGTCTATTATCCGTCCAACGCGGGCTTCACGTTAGCTCCTTATGAGGAGGACGAACAGACCTATTTCGGAGTGAACGCTTGGGGCTGGGGCGTGCTGGCGTTCACCAATCATGACACGGTACAGATTACAAACTATACCAGGTTTGCCGATGTTCCGTTTACACTGCGCTACCGTATGGCGGATGTAAACTTCAATAGTACCATCGATGTGACGGACCTGCAGGCCATGATAAACCATATTATGAATACCCTCTATTTCAGTCCGATTAACACCAATGCGGCGGATCTGTACCCGGATTCCGTCATCAATGTGCAGGACGTAGTGCGGATGGTAGATACGCTGTTGACGCATGAGGTGCCTGTTATCTTTGAGGCGCCGCGTCGAGAAGTTGCCAGCACCGAGACCTCCGAAGCGGAACTCTATTGGTTGAATGGCGATTTGCATGTACGTAGCGACAGAGGCATCGCATCACTGCAGTTGAACATCGTTACAGAAGGCACTATTGAATGGCGGTTAGGCAATGAATGGATATGCAGCCAAGCGGCAGCCAACAACGGGCTCAATGCCGTCGTTTATTCGCTCAGCGGCGTGACTATTCCGGCAAAGACGGATGTCGTCATTGCACATAGTACGGATGAGGCTACCGTTCGGTATGCGAAGCTGTCGGATGCACAAGCAAAACTGATAAGCGTTCAGTTAGGTGCTAAGATGCCGACGGACATAAGCATTCAGCCATCAGCCGTCAGTATTCAGAAAGTACTACGCGATGGTCAACTCATCATCATCCGCGACAACAAGATGTATAACGCACAAGGAATAGAACTATGAAAAACATCAAGCAATACGTATTCGGATTAGTAGCCTGCTTGGCACTGTCCCTCAGCACCTTCGCGCAGAACACGCTCCAAGTGTCGGATATTCGTATCCAACCGGGCAAGTCCGTGATGCTGCCTATTCAGATGAATAACTCGCAACCCATCGTGGCGGTGCAGTTTACCATCTCCACTCCTTACGGTTCTTGGATACGGTCCTCCTATACACCGGTCTTGACAGAGCGTGCCACCAACCACCGGGCTCACATAAGCATGATAAATGACACCGCCTGCAATGTGATGGTCTTCTCACCAACCAACGATGCGTTTTTGGGTCATTACGGTCAGTTGATGAGTCTCGATTTGACCGCCAATACCGAATTGGAGGAAGGAGCCAGTTATGACATCAAACTGTCAGACGTAGTGCTGACGCTCCGCGACGGAAGCAATGTCATGACCGGCTGGACGGACGGCAAGATGACTATTGAGAATACGCCGGACCTCTTCATCCATGATGTGCAGACGGACAAAGCGGACTACATGCCCGGCGAACAGATCACCGTCAGTTGGGTCACGGAGAACATAGGTGCGTTTGCTTTGACCTCGGGCTGGACGGCAAATATAACCATAGTCAATAACGCGAACGAAGAGCGTTATATCGGTTCCTTCCGTAAGGATCTGGGGGCAGGTTCTTTCGCTGCCGGTGCCACCGAAGCGCAGACGGTTGTTCTGGAGTTACCGAACGTGCTCGGCATGGATGGCGAAGCGCACGTGCGGGTCGAACTGAATGCCGACAACGACTCGGGGGAGACCTGGGAGCATACAGCCAATAACACCGCTGCATCTGAGATTGCGATCAACCTCGGCAAGAAACTGCTGGTCGATATGACTGACCGTATCGCAGAGCAGAACGGTACCGAAGGCTTCTATCTCTACCGTAGCGGTAGCACGGCGACAGAGGAAACGGTATCCCTCAGCGTGAATGACGCACGTCTATCGCTCCCCGCTTCCGTCATGATTCCGCAAGGGTCGTACGGCGTGTACGTGCTCATGACGGTCACGGCGAACCAGCAACTGGACTTGAATTCCACGGCGACGATACAGATGAGTGCGGACGGCTATGCCACGGCGGAACATACGTTCGCCATCGATGACGATGCCTTGCCGAGCCTGCACATGAGTTGTCCCGTAACGGAAGTGACGGAAGGCGATGCGTTTGTCATCACCGTCACCACGGACAAAGCACCCGAAGAAGACATTACCATCGTGATGCTCTGTTCGGACGGTTCGCGTCTGACGTATCCGGAGACCATTATATTGCCTGCCGGCGAATTATCCGTCACGCTGAACGTCTCCGTGCCGGAGAACCTGTTGGTCGATCCGGATATGGATGTGGTTTTAGCCGTGTACAATTCCGCTTTTGTGCCCGACAAAATGATTTTCCGTGTCCGGGACAACGACATGCCGCCCTTCACTCTGGAACTCACGCCGCTCAGCGTCACCGAGTCTTCGGGCATGGAGGCGATTACCGGCTATCTGACCCGCACCGGTTTATACGACCGCCCTGTGACATTCGTGCTGTCGGATGACAGCCACGGACGGCTTGTCTATTCATCCGACATGCTGTATTTCCCGAAGAACACCCAGTCGGCTCGTTTCTCCATCGGAATAGTGGATGACCATAACGTGAACGGCGACACCACGATTACCGTCACCGCAGCCGTGCTGCTGCCTAATTACGGGCGTACAGACACCACCGCGGCAGGCACCCGTTCGCAGGCGTTCACCCTCATTGACGATGACGGTCCGTCCTTGCGTTTACGCGTAAGCGCAACGATGTTGCTGGAGGGCGACGACGAAGGCGTGATGCTCTATGTCACCCGCAATACGGTTCCCGATCAGGCACTCACCGTCACGCTCTCCGCTGATAACGAGAACGGACTGGTGTTCAATCATTCCGTTACCATTCCAGCCGGTCAACTCACGGACTCGGTGCTCGTTCGCGCTTCTGCCAATGACATCTCCGGTGACGGACGTATCATCGCCTTTATGGCGCAAGCCGCAGGATACGCGCCGGGGACCACATGGCTGCAACTGACCGACCAGACGCTGCCGGACGCACGCATCATCGCGTTCACGGCGGACACGACAGAGGCAGTAGCAGGTACCGACCCCGTGCAGATCACGCTTACTGTAGCCAACCGCGGTGCAGCGGATCTGCCCGATGGAACCATCATCAATATCTATAGCAAAGGCAACAATACGCCTCTCGCTTTCACCGCTACTTCTATAGATCTGGCGCCCAAACAGCAGGAAGTCATCACCCGCACAATCACCTTGCCGCAGAAACCCGGCGAATATGAACTGTATGCGGTGATCAATGAGAACCGACGCGCAGAGGAGTTGCTCTATACCAATAATTCATCCCCTGCCCTCACCCTGCGTGCCCTGTCTCCTTTCCATGCCACGATGCAAGCCGACAAGGCGCTCTATGTTCCCGGCGAGACCATTCATCTGACCGGTAGCATCGGTGCAGCCGGCGCACAGGAAGTCGAACTGTATGCCCTCAACTACGACAACCGTTTCACACGCCTCATACAGACGGCTGCGGATGGTAGTTTCGCCTATGACTACACGCCGACGATCGGTCAATGCGGTTTCTTCGGCTTCGGTGTCTGCGTACCCGGATCAGGCGATCAGACCATACTCACCCAAGTGGAGATTTACGGTCTGCAACCTACAGGATACACCTCTTGTTATCCGATCGTAGGACAGGTCTATAAAGGTACGATGCAGGTGAAGAACTTCTCTTCTTCGCCTGTCACCGGCGTGACGGCACACATGACGGAGAATAGCGGACTGACCGGCATTCAGTCGCTGCATTTCGACACGATTGATCTCGCCAGCGACGAACGCAAAGACCTGACTTTCCACCTCGTTGTGAACGAAGCCTCGGAAGGTGAGGACTGGGAGAAACTGCCTGTCGTGCTGACTACGCAGGAAGGTGTGGAAGTGGAAGCACTCATTCTGTATTACGCGCGTACGGCGGACGCCAAGTTAACCGTTGATATGAACGAAGAGCCGCTCAACATCACCGTTACCCAAGGAGCCACGCGCGACATTACGCTCGACATCCGTAATATCGGTGCCGGCGAATCCGGTCCGATCACGTTCGCCCTGCCGAGTTTCATCTCCACCGTCACGCCGAGTCAGTTGGCGTCGATCCGGCCTTTCGAGAGTACGACGGCTATCCTTCGTATCACGCCGAACGAGAACATGCAACTCAATGTGCCTGTTACCGGACAAGTAGGTATCAACTGCGCGAACGGTGACGGTGTCCCCGTGCCCTTCATCGTGGAACTTGTATCCGGCAGCACCGGTACGCTTACCATTGACGTATGCGACGAATATACCTTCTTTACCGATGAGGCGCCGCACGTACAAGGCGCAACCGTCATCATCAAGCAACCGGTAACCGGTATCGAGGTGGCACGCGGTACGACGGACGCGAACGGACATTTCTCTGCCGAACTGATGGAAGGCTATTACGATGTGGATGTGATGGAAGATCATCACTCGTCGGCAAGTACCACCGCATTGGTGAACCCCGATCGCGAGACCGTCAAGTCCGTGCTCATCGGTTACTCGGCGGTTTCGGTGAACTGGGAAGTGGTGGAGACCGAGATTGAGGACGAGTACGAAATCGTTTCAACCGTGGTCTATGAGACCAATGTGCCGACACCGGTTATCATCATATCCGGTATACCCGACAATCTGGATCCGGATGGTATGGAGAACTGCGAACAGCGTCTCTATTTCGCTACCGTCAGCAACTACGGTCTGATTCAGGCGGAGGACCTCATTTTCAATTTGCCCAAAGATGACGAGTTGTTTGTAGAGGCATTAGGTTCTACCGGTCCGTTCACTTTGGCGGCGATGGACAGCATCGTCATTCCTATCCGTGTTACCAAGATCTCTGCCGAATGTCCGGGTGATCCGGATGATGACGACGACGACGATGATGGTGGCGGAGGCGGAGATGACGGCTCCGGCGGTTCTGACGACGGTGGCAGTAGCGGTACCGGCACCGGTGATGGCGGTTCGGGATCCGGCAGTGGCAGTTCAGGCGCTTCTGTCACCGCCATACATACCGGCGACATCTATGACATCATGTTTGATCCGTCCTTAATCGTGACAGAAATACCGACAGATTCTTCCAATGGTCAAACATATTGGAAAGACTGCGAATTAACTTTTTGTGCAACCTATTATGTTAAATGTGATATAGACCACTACATGCGTACTGAAGTCTGCAAGTTATTGAAAAAATATCAATGCGATGGCGGCGGCGGTGGAGACCTTGGCTCCGATCCTTTGGCGGGTCCTCTCTATTTGCGTGACAAAGGCAGCGGACTCAGCGCAAGCGACAATGCGCAATACAAAAAAGTGGACGTAAAGACATCAGACTGCTCCAAATGCAGATCTGACTTCCGGTCGAATTTCAATGACTGCGCAACGGACATTTTAGGACTCTTCTGCTCGGTATGCGGCAATATTCTTACCGCCAAGAGCTGCTTCTTGGGCGGATATAATGCATTGGAACAGGGATTGCTTAACGAGAAAATGGTGGACTGCGCACTCAGTATCATACCGGTAGTGAAAGATATTTATACCGCCTATAATCTGGTACAACATTGTGTCATGCCGCTCTATAAGTTCTGCGATGACACCAACGTCAATCCGGCTCCCAGACCATTTAGGGTCGTTGACAGAGCGTCAGAAGCGCGAGTAGATTACTTGTACGCAGGACACGATTATTCCGAATATACCGCCCCGATGCGTTCGTTCCTTTATAATACTGCGTACGCATGGCGCGCGATAGAGGCACATGAACGCATCGTGGAGGAGATCTTCGGTTATCATACGTTCCTGTTGATGTCAGAAGAAGAAGCAGACGCCCTGTATAACTATCTGCAGACATGGGATGGCGAAGATGATGGTATCTGGACGCTCAAACCGGATTCCGTTCTCGACTCGCAATACACCAATTTCGTCTCTCGCTGGCGCAACACCATCACCGGCGACACCACAAGCGGCTGGTATATCCGCGGCAATGTCATCAAGGCGTATATGGATATCATCATCGAATGCACCAACGCGGTACAGCAGTTGGGCTACTATGATTTCAACGATGCCGTTACCGAAGAGACAGAAATGCTCATTAACGAGTTCAACGATGAGGCGGATGGTGCCGTCTGCGCGTCCATCAGCTTGCAGTTCAGCCAGACTGCCGTCTTCACCCGCCAGGCCTTCCGGGGTACACTCACCGTGGGCAACGGCGATGAGACGCAAACGATGGACTCCGTGCAGTTGACGCTGCGTATCGTGGATAAGCGAACCGGAGCCGTCACCACCCTCCATGAGTTCCAGACCGAAGTGGAATCGCTTACCGGCTTTGACGGCGAACTGAATCTCAACGGCGGCTGGACGCTTGCGCCGGGCACTACCGGTATCGCTTCCATCCTCTTCATCCCGACCAAGTACGCCGCACCGACCTATCCTGTGCAGTACTCCTTCGGCGGTGAACTCAGTTACAAAGACCCGACGACCGGTTACCGTGTCACCCGTTCGCTCATCCCGCAGACACTGACCGTCAACCCCTCGCCGAACCTGAAAATGACCTATTTCATGCAGCGTGACGTCTTGGGCGACGATCCCTTGACGGAACAGAAAGAACCGATGGTGGAGTCCGAGTTCGCATTGCTCATACATAATATCGGCTATGGCGCCGCGAACAACATGCGTATCAAGACCGAGCAACCGAAGATCGTGGAGAACGAGAAAGGACTGCTCATCGACTTCCATCTCACGCGCTCCATGCATAACGGTCAGTCCGCCGCCTTCGCGCTCGACCGCACCGTCACCAACAACCTCGGCACCATCAATCCGCACACGACGGACTTCGTGCAGTGGTTCCTGACGGCGAACCTCATGGGTCACTTCACCGATTATGACGTGACGGCTACCCAACTCACCTCCTACGGCAACCCCGACCTGTCGCTACTCGACGAAGTGACGATTCACGAACTGATACGCAGTATCGACCTGCCGGGCCGCCACACCGGATGGCTCTGCAATGACATCCTCGACATACACGACCTGCCCGACATGCTCTATGCGGATGACGGTTCCGTGATGGAAGTGAGCAAGGCGACCGTAGCGGAAATGACGTGGATCGAGTCTGACCATTACCGCCTGACCTTCAATGCACCGGATGGATGGATATACGGCAACCTGATTGACCGGACCGCCGGGGCGCAGAACCTCATCCGCATCGTTCGTCAGAGCGACGGCAAGGAGATGAGCCTGCGCAATTTCTGGCAGACGCACGTCACCCTCCGCGACGGCAAGAAACCGCTGTATGAGAACCGCATCCATTTTGCCGACTCCGTGCAGGCGGGTATGCAGACCTATGATCTCTATTTCAGCAACCGTCCGGATGTGCAACTCTTCATAGAGCGCTTTGAGGGCGTGCCCGAAGAGCCGATTGACACCGCCTTGGCGGGCATTGATGTGATCTTCAACAAACCCATCGCACCCGTCAGCTTCACCTACGAAGACCTGCGCCTCACCCGCGACGGCAGACAGCAGATCATCTCGGATGTCACTATTCAGCAGATCGCTGAATCCGCCTTCCATATCGATCTGCGGACCGTCACACCCAAAGCCGGCCTCTATGTGCTGGAGATTGACATGACCAATGTGGTGGACCACGAAGGATTTAACGGACTCAACAATGGCAACATGGTCTATTGGACACAAAGGAAGGGAGAGATGTCAACCGGCATAGAGGATACGAATTACGAATTACAAACTACCAATTACAAATTTATGAAGGACGGTGTTCTGTATATCCTCCGCGGTGACAAGACCTACACGGTGACAGGAC
>Ga0310786_10010781_pt1 | contig 11459 bp, 10 predicted proteins | sample AusTroGonzalo_MG_FD_203881 | JGI IMG/M metagenome (GOLD analysis project Ga0310786, IMG submission 203881) | Bovine rumen microbial communities from tropical cattle in Woodstock, Queensland, Australia - Gonzalo_03 (v2) (version 2) | ecosystem: Host-associated > Mammals > Digestive system >... | reverse complement strand
ATGATGATTATGATACCTTTGAGAGGATTATCCAGTACAGAGACTGGGATTTTTGCCAGATTCAGCTAAACTATATGGATACGGAGGAACAGGCCGGAATTAAAGGATATCAGCTTGCAGAGAAAAAAGGGATACCGCTTACCATTATGGAGCCGATCAAGGGTGGTTCGCTTGCAAACGTATCGGATGATATCAAGAAGGTATTTGATGAAGTCTGCCCTGGTAAGTCGGCGGCTTCGATTGCGCTCAGATATGTAGCTACGATGCCGAATATACTAACCGTACTCAGCGGTATGTCCACCATGGAGCAGGTGGAGGATAATCTGGATACCTTTACAAATTTTGTCCCGATGGAGGATAAGGAATATCGGGCAATCGACAAAGTGAAAGAGATTATGAAAAGCCGTATTCAAAACGGATGTACCGGTTGCCGTTATTGTATGCCATGTCCGTTTGGTGTGGATATTCCGGGCAACTTCCGGGTATGGAATCAATATCATATGTATCAGAATTATGGTGTTGTCAGTTGGAGTTGGGAAAACATGGAGAGAGAGGGCAAGACGGCTGAAGCATGCAAAAAGTGTGGAAAATGTGAACAGGCATGTCCACAGCATCTTGCAATACGTGAGGACCTTGAGAAGGTCTGCGCAGATATGAAAAACAGGAAATGGTAAAGATCTGAGAAGGTCAGTTTATCATACCGGTGAATCGGAGATAAAGTTGGATACAATCAAGAAAAAGATGCTTCATAGATTTCGGGAAGTTTTTGGAGATGATCAAGGTGTGAAAGTCTTTTTTGCTCCCGGAAGAGTAAACCTGATCGGAGAACATACGGATTATAATGGGGGACATGTTTTTCCGTGTGCGCTTACAATCGGTACATACGGTGCGGCGAGAAAGAGAAGTGACAGGAAGCTTTGCTTTTATTCCATGAATTTTGAGGAGAAGGGGATGATTTCCTCTTCGATCGACGAGTTCCATCCCGGTGAAAAGGTCGGATGGACCGCATATCCCAAAGGTGTCATGTGGGCTTTCGCACAGCGAGGCATGGAGATGTCCTGCGGAATGGATCTGCTTCTGTTTGGCAATATTCCGAATGGATCTGGACTTTCGTCCTCGGCCAGTGTGGAAGTATTGACGGGGGACATCCTGCGTGAGTTTTACGGATTTGAAGTCAGCAACAAGGATCTGGCATTGATCGGACAGTATTCGGAGAACACATATAATTTGGTGAACTGTGGAATCATGGATCAGTTTGCAATTGCGATGGGAAAGAAGGATCATGCAATCTTTTTAGATACGGCGGACCTTAGCTATGAATATGCGCCTGTGCAGCTGAAAGGTATGAAGCTTGTGATTTCCTGCAGTAACAAAAAGAGGGGACTTGGTGACTCCAAATACAACGAAAGAAGAAGTGAATGCGAAACAGCGCTTGCAAGATTGCAAAAGGTTGTGAATATCGGAAGTCTCGGTGAACTGACGGAAGAAGAGTTTGAAAAGTATAAGGATGCGATCGGCGATGAGGTTTTGATACGCCGTGCAAGACATGCCGTGACAGAAAACCGCCGGACATTGCAGGCAGTAAGTGCATTAAAAGCAGGTGAACTGGAAAAATTCGGGCACTTGATGAATGCATCGCACCGCTCTCTGAAAGAAGATTACGAAGTTACCGGAAAAGAGCTGGATACGCTGGTTGAGGAAGCTTGGAAGATACCTGGCGTCATTGGATCAAGAATGACGGGTGCCGGTTTTGGAGGATGTAGTGTTTCCATTGTGAAGGAAGAGGCAGTTCCATCCTTTATCGAAAATGTTGGCGGCGCGTATCGCAGGCGGATTGGGTACAATGCAGATTTCTATGTGGTAGAGATCGGGGATGGTCCCGTAATCCTGTGATCATTCGAATTCTTTTAAATGACGCAGAATGGGACCGCGATTTGCGGAACGGAGCTTTTCGGCTGTTGTGATAAGGCCGGAAAGCTTTTCTTTTTCGCCGGTAGTGCTGTAGTATTCTGCCAGATGGTAATAAGTACGGCTTACATCGGTTTCGGTTTCGATTGCGAATTCCATTAAAGAGACCGCTTCATTTATGTGATCGGCCTCAAGAAGGGCATCTGCCCAGTTTTGCAAGGTGGATACGAGAAGGGTATACCGCTGATCGTAATCGCTCAGCGCCGTGATATTTGCAGTACCGTATTGCAGCTTCAGATCTGTGTTGGTATAGCCGGTCAGGTTGACAATCTCTTTGCCGGCTAAACCACGGATCGTGTTTATATAATCCCGGACGGTTTCATTCTCCTGCAAGAGCTGAGTGGGAAAACGATCCAGCGGGATATGGATATAGTTTAGATCATCCAAAGGCTTTTTTCGCGTTTCATTGGCTTGCCTTTCGCGATCCCAAAAGGCTTTTTCCTGTTTTTCGCTGATGCGTGAATTGCGGCGGATCGCATGATGGATCACAATACAGAATATAATTACACTTGCCAAAATATATAATTTCATTTATAATATCCTTTTAGAGTTTCAGTTGATTTTTCGGTCTTTTCTATGGAATGGAAAGATCGATGACGTGCAGCTTTAAGCTGCGGTTAGGAGTTACATTTATGATGAATTTACACAGCAAGAAAGCAAAGAAAACAATCGCTACCGTTATTGTGATTCTTTTAGTGATCGGGATGGTACTTCCTCTTTTGGCATCTTTGTGATGACTGGCAGGAAGCAGCTCAATATGTACTAGTGTACCACAGAATCCGTTCGGATTCAAATTGTTTGCGGGACGTATAAAGTCCCTGGTTTAAGAGTGTGAGGAATATTATGAAGAAATTTGTCAAATCTGGCAGATTCATGATGGCTGTCGGTATCTGTGTTTTGTGCATGGGAGGAACCGTATCCGCCGCATCGCAGGAAGTTTTTAAGGAAGGGATATACGCAGAGAATATCAATCTTTCCGGCCTGTCAAAGGAAGAGGCTGAGGCAAAGATTGAGGCATTTATAGAGGATAGGGCAGCAAAGAAGATCACGCTCGTTGCGGCTGACGGAAATGAGATTGTTGTCACTGCAAAAGATCTGGGCCTTAGATGGAGAAATCCCGGAATGCTGGATGAGGCTTTGGCGCTTGGGACGGAGGGAAATGTAATCCAACGTTATAAAGCGATGAAGGATCTTATGCATGATAATAAGGTATATGATATTGAGTTTGGATTTAATTCAACTGCCATCAATGAACTTCTTTTGCAGGAAGGCGGGAAATTTGATCAGACTCCCGTAGATGCGAAAATGGTTCGTACAGAGAATGGTTTTTCGATCACGGACGGTCGCATCGGATATGCATTAGATGTGGAAGGGTCTATCGGCAGGATATATAATTATCTGGATAGTGAATGGGACGGGGATGACTGCCGGATCGATCTGGTTGTGGAAGTAGAAAAGCCCAAGGGAATGGCGGAGGATTTGCAGTCTGTTACGGATCTGCTCGGTACCTTTACCACGGATCTGGCAACTTCAAACGCTAACCGAATCAACAATGTTTCGAATGGTTGTAACAAACTGAACGGATCGATTTTATTCCCGGGGGAAGAACTTTCGGTGATCGATAAGATAGGGCCGTTTACCAAAGCGAATGGATATGCTGCTGCCGGTACCTTTGTCAACGGAAAGGTAGTTGATGGAGTGGGCGGCGGAATCTGTCAGGTATCTACCACGCTGTATGATGCGGTTCTTTTATCGGAGCTTGAGGTGACGGAGAGACATAATCATTCCATGACGGTTACCTATGTAAAGCAGGCAGAGGATGCCATGATCTCGAGTGGTTCGGGCAGTGATTTCCGATTTGTAAATAATACGGAATATCCGGTATATGTGGAAGCATATGTGAAAAATAAAAAGTGCACGGTAAATATATATGGCAAGGAAACACGTCCGGAAACGCATTCTGTGCGTTATGAGAGTGAAATCCTTTCTGTAAACAGACCTACATCGGATACTATTACGGCAGATGCCGGTCATGCAATCGGTTATATTCAAGTTGAAGGAGCGCATATCGGTTACAAGGCCAGACTCTGGAAGATTGTTACGGAGAATGGGATTGAAGTCAGCCGTGAAATTGTCAACAACAGTAACTATAAGGTATCTCCGAGGAGTGCTGTGGTGGGTGTCGCTACAAATGATCCGCAGAAACATGAGGAAATCATGGCTGCAATCGGTACCCATAATATCGATCATGTCAAAAATGTGATCGCTATTCTTACGCAGCCGGCACCTGCAGCAACGGAGTAGTAAGGATTGTATATGAAGAGCGGAAAACTTGCGGAGACAGTTCTAAAGCGTTCCGTGTTAAACGAGATAAAACAACAGAAAGAATACAAAAGCGCAGCCATAGGGTCGGACTGCGCTTTTTTTTCGGTTCGTGAGGGGGATCTGATCGTATGGCGCTCACAGGAGGCTGCAGTCGCGGTACAGGCGGATATGGTAAGTCTGTCGCAACTGGTCATGAAATGTGCCAATAATCTGGCGGCAGCAGGAGCGACACCCATATCCGCCCAAATCGCTGTTATGTTACCGGAAAACATCGAAGAATCACTCGTAAAGGAACTTGTTTTGCAGATGGTGCTTACCTGCAACGAGTTGGGTGTGGAGCTGACCGGCGGGGATACCAATGTCTCCTATGCGGTGAATGCCCCAATAGCAACTGTGACTATGATGGGAACAGCAGATAAGAACAAAGTCCGTACGCTGAAAGATGCAAAGGCAGGACAGGATATCGTTGTCAGCAAATGGATCGGACTGGAGGGGACGGCGATACTTGCAAGAGCCTGCAGAGAGGAATTACTGGCCAGGTATCCTGAGTATTTGGTGGATGAAGCCATGAATTTTGAAAAGGATCTTTTGGTGGGGAAAGAGGCGCTTGTTGCCGTATCCAGCGGTGTAGGCGCGATGCATGATCTTTCCCAGGGAGGAATCTTTGGCGGCATTTGGGAATTGGCAGAGGGATCCGGACTTGGCCTGACAGCGGATCTTAGGAAGATTCCGATCCGTCAGGAGACAGTGGAGGTCTGTGAGGTTTGTGGTGTAAATCCTTATGAGATGCGTTCCGGAGGAAGCCTTTTGATGACAGCCGATGACGGGGAAGCACTTGTGCAGGCACTCGCAAAAGAGCAGATTCCGGCGACGGTCATCGGTAAGCTCACAGACAGCAGGGACAGAATTTTGATCAACGAAGAGGAAGTCAGATATTTAACCCGGCCGGATGGCCGTGATGTGATCACGGAGAAGCTTCAAAGTGTTTAGCCGGTCTGACAGGCAGGTATATCGAAACGACAGATGACCTTAGGGAGTCATTGAAGAAAGATAGAGAGGGAAGAGATCATGGAAGAGAATAAGAAAGAGGAATTGCTTAGAATAATCGAGAAGAACAGCAGGATTGATTTAAAGGAACTGGCTGTTATGGTAGGTGTTTCGGAAATAGATGCGGTAAATGCACTGGAAGAAATGAAAAAGGATGGGATTATTTGTGCATATCATACTTTGATCAATTGGGAGAAGACATCTATTGAGAAAGTGACCGCGTTGATCGAAGTGCGTGTTACACCACAAAGAGGACAGGGGTTTGATAGCATCGCTGAGCGGATTTACAATTATCCGGAGGTGCGGAGCCTTTATCTTTTGTCCGGAGGTTTTGATTTGATGGTCATTTTGGAGGGCAAGACGCTGCGGGAGGTAAGCAGCTTTGTATCGGATAAGCTTTCCACGCTGGATACCGTGCTCAGCACATCGACGCATTTTATCCTGAAAAAGTATAAGGATCACGGAACGATCCTGAATGACAAAAAAGATGATGAAAGGGAGATGATCACACCATGAGAAATCCTTTGGCAGATACCATTGTAGGAATTAAACCATCGGGGATCCGTAAATTTTTTGATATCGTGAGTGAGATGAAGGATGCCATTTCGCTCGGTGTAGGTGAGCCTGATTTTGACACTCCGTGGCATGTGAGGGAAGAAGGGATTTATTCTCTTGAAAAGGGAAAAACTTTTTATACCTCCAACTCCGGAATAAAGGAACTGCGGCAGGAGATTTGTAATTATCTTTACAGGAGCCAGAAGATCACTTATGATCCCATGAAGCAGGTAATCGTCACAGTAGGTGGTTCCGAGGCGATCGATATCAGTCTTCGTGCCATGATCAATCCGGGAGATGAAGTGCTGATTCCACAGCCAAGCTATGTTTCTTATGAGCCCTGTGCACTTCTTGCAGGTGCAAAGCCGGTAATCATTAATCTGAAGGCTGAAAATGAGTTTCGTTTGACTGCAGCTGAGCTTGAGGAGGCGATTACGGAAAAGACCAAGATCTTGATTCTGCCTTTCCCAAACAATCCGACCGGTGCAATCATGGAGAAAAAGGATCTGGAGGCGATCGTGGAAGTGATCATCAAGAATGACATATATGTCATATCTGATGAGATTTATGCCGAATTAACATACAAAGGAAAGCATGTATCGATTGCCAGCCTTCCGGGAATGCAGGAGCGTACAATCCTGATCAATGGTTTTTCGAAGGCATATGCCATGACCGGATGGAGATTGGGATATGCATGCGGGCCTGAGGAGATTATCCGGCAGATGACCAAGATCCACCAGTTCGCAATCATGTGTGCGCCGACAACCGCCCAATATGCGGGTGTGGAAGCGCTTAAAAACGGTGACGAGGATGTTGCAAAGATGCGCGAATCCTACAACCAGAGAAGAAGATACCTTGTAAACGCATTTCGGGAGATGGGGCTGGAATGTTTTGAGCCTTACGGAGCATTTTATATCTTTCCCTGTATTAAGGAATTTGGTATGTCGAGCGATGAGTTTGCGACGAGATTTCTTGAAGAGGAAAAGGTAGCGGTGGTTCCGGGCACAGCTTTTGGCGATTGCGGAGAGGGATTCCTGCGGATTTCGTATGCATATTCGCTGGAGAGGTTAAAGCTAGCCATCGGCAAATTGGAACATTTTATTACAAAGCTGCGTGAGGAAAAGTCATAGGACTATTCTCAAGGCAGCCGGAAGGATACGTGAACGTGATGAAGATCGTTTTACATCAACCCGAGATACCGGCGAACACCGGGAATATCGGCAGGACATGTGTTGCAACCAACAGCTCGCTTCATCTGATCGAACCGCTGGGATTTCATCTGAGCGAAAAGGAGATAAGGAGAGCCGGAATGGATTATTGGGAGCAGCTGGATGTGCACCGCCATATGAATTACAGCGCATTTCTGGAGTGTTATGAGCAGGATAAGAAAGAGCACCCGGAAGCGGTGATCTGGTATTGTACGACAAAGGCAGAGAGATCATACACGGATGTACGGATCGGACCGCATGATTATCTGATGTTTGGCAAGGAAAGTGCCGGAATTCCGGAGGAGATCCTGGTGCAAAACAGAGAGCATTGTATCAGGATCCCCATGCTGGAATCGATAAGGTCGCTCAATCTGTCAAACAGTGTTGCGATCGTGCTTTATGAAGCGCTTCGGCAGAATGGTTTTCAAGGAATGCAGCAGGCGGGGGAACTACATCATTTGCATTGGAGTTAATCAAGTGACGAGATATTACATTCAGGATTTGATTTGGAATATGTGCATGGGAATTCCAATCTACATAGTAGTAAGGGGATTCATTTTATTGGGCCGGATCGGACGAACAAACGGTGGAACCGACAGTTTGATAGAGAAGCTGAAGTCCTGCAATAAGCTCAGAGAGGTGTGTCTGGGCTTATTTGTTGTATTTATGATGGCTCTTTTGACGTTTGTGTGGCAGGGCTACTATGGAAATCCGATCGATATGATCAGAGTAGCAAGGATGCGTTTGAGAACCCGCGAGGGTATTAATTGCATCCCGTTTCATACCATTCGCAATTATTACAGGGCCTATGGCGTGAAAGGCGATATGTTCAGTGTCAATATTTTTGGGAATATTCTGATGTTTGTGCCATGGGGATTTGGACTGCTGCTACTTTGGGAAAAGAACCGCTCGTTGATCCGATTGATTTTCTTTTCGGCAGTTCTTCCCATTGTGATCGAAGGGGCACAGCTTTTCATAGGGCGACAGGTGGATGTGGATGACTTTCTGCTGAATTTTCTGGGGGCGCTGCTCGGCGGTATCCTTTTTTGGATTCTTTCGGTGATTTTTCCGAAGTTAAAGACGATAGCACTCTGAAATATATTCTATATCCGAACAATTATTGCAAAACTGAGACTAAGGAGGGATACTTGGGATGGGAAACCATGCGGATAACCGGGAAAGGGAAAAGGCGATTACCAGAACAAGCATCATAGGAATCGCAGCTAATATTTTCTTATCTGCCTTCAAGGCCGGAGCAGGTTTGCTTGCGGGATCCATCGCGATTGTACTGGATGCTGTCAATAACCTCACAGATGCACTCAGCTCGGTGATCACAATTCTTGGAATTAAACTTGCGAAAAAGAAACCGGATGCGAATCACCCATATGGATACGGAAGAATCGAGTATTTCAGCACGATTTTGATTGCGATCATCGTATTTTTGGCGGGTGCTGCTTCTTTGACAGAATCATTTAAAAAGATTGTTGCGCCGAAATTGCCGGATTATACCACGGTAACGGTGATCATTATTGTGACATCCGTTATCACAAAGCTGATCCTCGGACGTTACGTAAAAAAACAGGGTGAGAAGTATCGCAGTGATGCACTTATGGCATCCGGTGCCGATGCAAGTTTTGATGCAATTATCTCAGCGTCAACGCTGGCCGGAGCGATCATAACGCTCATTTTCAAGATCTCTGTGGATGGATACATCGGTGCGGTGATATCTCTGTTGATCATGAAGGCAGGTCTGGAAATGTTATTGGATGCTCTCGGAAACGTGATCGGCAAAAAGCCGGAGAGTGCAATCACCGGGGAGATCAAACAGACAGTGAATGCCATACCGGGTGTGCTCGGGACGTATGATCTGATCCTTCATAATTACGGACCGGACTCGGCGATAGGGAGTCTTCACATTGAGGTGGACGGACAGCTTACGGCGACGCAGCTGCATACGCTGACACAGAAAGTGCAAAGAGCCCTTCTCGAAAAGTTTAGGATTTTTGTAACTGTCGGGATTTACGCGGTTGATTTGCAGGATGCCGAGAAGACAAAAATGCGGGAGCAAATTGCAAAGATCAGCACGGCGCATGAGGGAGTCGTGAATTGTCACGGTGTTTATATTAGCACGGAAGAACACAGGATTTCTTTTGATATTACGACGGATTTCAGTATATCGGATAAAGCGGCTGTAAGTGCCGAGATCAGAAACGAATTGGCGGAAATATATCCGGGATATGAGATGAGCATTAATTGCGATACGAACTATAGTGACTGATCAGTAGCGGACCGGTACGCGGCATGAAGCCGGTACTGCGTTTTTTAGAATGATGGTAGCAACTCGTGGTACCGGAGATTCAGAAAGGTATGGAGAATTTTATGATCGATAAGGACAACAAGGATGATTTGAAAATGGAAGAGACCGATGGAGATGGCAAGGAGAATCAGGAGGAGCTCACAGGGAAGGCAAGCGATGAGCATGGAGATGCCTCTTCCACTTCCAGAGCGGGAAAGAGTGATAATGCAGAGTATGAAGATGTCTGCTTTATCTGCCGCAGACCGGAGAGCAAGGCCGGCAGAATGTTTAAGCTGCCGAATCATATCTGCGTGTGTGACGATTGCATGCATAAGACAATGGATACGGTAAGTCAGTTTGATTATCAGGGAATGCTGAATAATCCTGAATTGCAGGATCAGATGAAAAATTTCGGCGCGCCGAAGGGATTCCCGAATATCAGTTTTGTCAACCTTGCAGATCTGCAAGGGGACGGCGGGATTCCGAATAAACAAAAACTGAAAAGGAAGCAGTCTGCAGCGAAAAGTGCACCGGCAATCGATATTAAAAAGATTCCCGCTCCGCATAAGATCAAGGCAAGTCTTGACGAATATGTGGTAGGACAGGAACATGCCAAAAAAGTGATCTCCGTGGCAGTATACAATCATTATAAGCGTGTTGCGACAGGCACAATGGATGAGATTGAGATCGAAAAATCGAATATGCTGATGATCGGACCGACCGGAAGCGGTAAAACATATTTGGTCAAGACACTTGCAAAACTTCTGGATGTGCCGCTTGCTATCGCAGATGCGACTTCCCTTACGGAAGCAGGCTACATTGGCGATGATATTGAGAGCGTAGTCAGCAAACTGCTTGCAGCGGCGGACAATGATGTCGAAAAAGCGGAGAGAGGTATTATCTTTATCGATGAGATTGATAAGATCGCAAAGAAGAAAGAAACCAGAAGCCGTGATGTCAGCGGTGAAAGCGTGCAACAGGGAATGCTGAAACTCCTTGAGGGATCGGAGGTGGAAGTTCCGGTCGGTGCAAACAGCAAAAATGCCATGGTACCGCTCGCAACAGTCAATACAAGGAATATTCTCTTTATCTGCGGAGGAGCTTTCCCTGATCTGGAGGATATTATCAAAGAGAGACTTACCAAAACAGCCTCCATCGGTTTTGGCGCAGAACTAAAGGATAAATATGATAAGGACAAGAATATTTTGTCAAAGGTGACGGTGGAGGATATTCGAAAGTTCGGAATGATCCCGGAATTCATCGGACGTCTCCCGGTTATTTATACGCTTGAGGGACTGACAAAAGAGATGATGGTGAAGATCCTGAAGGAGCCGAAGAATGCAATCTTAAAGCAGTACCAGAAGCTTTTAGAACTGGATGAGGTGAAACTGGATTTCACGGATGGTGCGCTGGAAGCAATCGCTGATAAAGCAATGGAGCGTGACACGGGGGCAAGAGCGTTGCGTTCGATCATAGAGGAATTCATGCTGGATATTATGTATGAGATCCCAAAGGATGCAAATATCGGTAAAGTTACTATTACAAAGGAGTATATTGAAGGAACCGGCGGACCTGTGATCGAGATCCGTAGCGGGGAAAGAGCAGAATCATAAAAGGATTGCGAGAATTGTAAAATGGCAAAGCGATCCGTGTCAGTAAATTGGAGTAAAATGAGAAAAACGAGAAAATGATTGGAAAGGCCGGAATGCATGATGCCCGGCTTTTTCTCGTATCATAGGAAAGTCCTTCGGATTTCCAAGGGACATTCTTTCTTATTTGACGATGGATTTGATGCCGGTATAAAACAGTACACGGCTTGGATTTACCTGTGCGTTCAGGGAAGAGCCAAGAAAGTAGAGATTTGCGCACACTCAACCCTTCCCATCCCGCATAGAGTAAAAAAACATTAACGCAATGACTTACGGCAAGAACCGCAACTCAAGACATAGCTTACTGAACATAAATGGTTTTGTCAATAGATTTTAAGTTTTTTTGTCGAAAACTGTGGCATATATCATTTTGACGAAAATTGTTATTTTTATTGACATTTCGTAAGTTTG
>Ga0310786_10010780_pt1 | contig 11460 bp, 4 predicted proteins | sample AusTroGonzalo_MG_FD_203881 | JGI IMG/M metagenome (GOLD analysis project Ga0310786, IMG submission 203881) | Bovine rumen microbial communities from tropical cattle in Woodstock, Queensland, Australia - Gonzalo_03 (v2) (version 2) | ecosystem: Host-associated > Mammals > Digestive system >... | reverse complement strand
CAAGACTCTCCTCTTGTAAATTTAGCAGAGGGGATACCAGGTGATGTAAATACGGTAGATGATGGCACATAGCTCCAATTCAATGTACTCAAATCCACAATGCCGTACCTTCTCGTCACCTTCCCATCCGGCTCATATACATCGCCGTCGAAGTACAGGTTGTTGCTTGCATCGAGCTTGGGGATACCTCTCAAAACCTTGGAGTGGTCGAGCGGATAGTTGTTCTTCTTGTAGGGTTCGTACTCTCCATCACGCTCTCCGTCCCAATGGAGGTTAATGCAGATGTCGTGGTTATATTGATTGGTGGAGGTATTAACAAATCTTATATATGCTACATTGTTCGGTAGTATGTATGAATCGTTTCCTACTATTCCATTGTTAAGATAATTCTTATTACTGTCATAGAAGAAGAAATAAACTATGTTGGAGCCAGTTAATAGATAATATGAAACCCCACCAATCACTGGTATATAATTCTTGCTTCTATAATAGTTTTCATAAGGAAAGTTCTCACCAGTTGTCAAATCAATCGTTCCAACTTCCCACTCTTCATCCCACTGGTTGAACCCTATGGAATTATGCTCACTAACACACACGCTCTCCAGCGTTCCAGCGTTATAAGCATAGTATGGCTTGGGGAATAACTTGCGGAACCATGCCACTCCTGCACCTGCTGTGCCTGATTCGAGGGTGTAGATGTAGTCTGCAATCTGTGAGCCGAACATAAGGGTGAGGTCAATCCAAACAGGGTCGGCAATAATAACTGTACTACCACCTTCTACATTACCATTAATGAAAATAGCGAATCTTGAATAAAACGAAGTAGATGTATCAGTAACATTAACTATTCCAGAATAAGTTTTATATCCACTCCATGCAATATTCAAAACGGAACTGATATCAATCCAAGCTGAAAAAAGGTGCATTTCTACATCTGTAGGAGTATACGATGATGCCTTTATATTACACGAAATCAAATACTTATGATTTTTAATTAGTTTTACTTCAGTATTCCTGAATGGAGCTACCATTTTAGGCCCATCTCCCGATGAGGTTATAACTGCCTGATTCCCGCTTCTAACAATTGTACTATTCCAATTTTCAAGGTAATGAGCTTCGTCAGTTGATACTATATCAGCAAGCTGATTCCACATTATCGTTCCACCTACAGTGGAACGCTTGTACTCTCTGTCTCCGATGTTCACACTGCCACCACTTGTACGGAAGTTGTAAGGAGTCTTGTCTTGCTCGAAAACAGAGGCAATAAGCTGTTCTGCATTGCCAGCAGTCATGCCTTCATAGTAGCCATCCTGCTGTGCTACATTATCTGCTGGAATACCAGAGTTTACCAAATCACCATTGGCATCAAGTTTAGGAACATTTCCAGCAACAGGAGAACTAGGTCTATTAGATTTACTATCATTAAGAGCTTTACCTTGTTTTGCACTTAGAACTTTAGTAGCATCACTTGAAGAAAGATCATCTACAATATCCTCTTTAGGAACATAAGTAGGTATTTCATAAGCTGTACCATTCCAATAGTAAAACTTTTTGGTATCACTTACAATATATAATTTTCCACTCTCACCGGTTGTTGGTAAAGAACTGTAAGATCCATAGACAAGGACATCGTCTAAATCTGATGGAATCTGTGAACTTGTAAGTTTGCCATCTGCTCCAAGCGAAGCAAGTCCATTAGCCTGTCCTTTACTAGTAAGAATATAAGCTTTCAGAGCATCTAACTGGAAATTTCCACTAGTATTGTTCTGCATAGCAGGAACTTTTGTAGAATCACTAGGTGTTAGTGTAGTCGATGAATATTCTGGCATTATTTTGCCTCCTTGTTCCTAGATTGCTCAATAAACTGGTCGTTGATCTCGTTGAAGACCGAAAACTTTCTTTTAGTGGGAGTTCTCCGAGTGCCTTCATTACGGTATCGAGCATTGTCTTATCCAATATGATAGTTTGTCCATGTGCTTTTCTTATATCGTCAGACAATCTCAGCCGTTGAATATCGTCATTAGAATGTCTCCAATGTTGCTGCTTATCTGCATCTCGATAAGTTCATTGCTATGTCTCCTTTTATGTTTTCGCCCATTTCCAGTCAGGGATACACTGTCGGTCTAAATATGAATAGATAGGATGGTTCCCATCAGAAAAAAGAGAAGGAAGGAACTTTGTATTGAAGTCAGAGTCAGATGGAGTTCCTGATACTATGTGCTGATCATCCGAGTTCTGCGTTCCTTTGCCTCCGCAAAATATCAGCTTGCCCTTGCATACAGTGTTGTACTCGCTGTCGGTCAGATACCCGGGGCCGTAGGAATTGATGTTGAAATCGTTATTGGCAGAATTGCTTGCAAAACAAAATCCTATTCTCCAAAGAGAATATCCTCTTGTGTCATATGTATTATTATTGTATGAAAGGCTTGTGTTGTCCTTAACCTTCACTCCAGCCGTATATGCACTGTTGTTGTAGTTCGTGTCGCAGTTGTGAAAGAACCTGAAGATATATCTTGGCTCTACGTTGTAATCGACCATCCACATATACTGCTGTCCGGAATATGTGCCTATCGTAGACTTGAACGGAATCCATGAGTTTGCGTCATAGTCATAGAAGTCAATCCTTATCCATTCTCTGATAGCGCATTTAATATAAACATCCCAGCAAACGTTTGACTTATAAAACCAATACCATGTGTCTGCGTTATAATTGTTGCCTGATACCTGATAGTTATAAGGTGTAGTAGAGAAGTTTGCTTTTGTAATCGACGAATATTGCGTAGCCATCAGTTGAACACCGCTCCATAAACCTTTTCGGCATAAATATTTTTGTATTTATTCGTAGACAGTCCAATATCATATTGTTCGTCAGCATAAGGTACAATATGCATTGTCTTGATACCGTCTTTTGTTGTGGAAATGTCAACGTTGTTTATTGCAAAATCCGTTGTTTGATAGAACCTGTCAGCATAGAATGTTGCATCATTCAGAATGTCGGAATAATCATTATGTGTAGTGTTAAAGACTCTCAATGATGTTGCAGTGATGTTAAGATAGACATCAGTCGTAGCGGGATCTAATGTTGTGCCACTAATGGAAATTGTTCCCAAAGTATCGGATTCAATCTCCAAGTCTGTTCCGGTTGGAAGAGTATAAGCAGAAATCTTGTTTGTAAGATAAGAAGATGGAAGCAGATAACCGAAAGAATAACCGGAAGAAGGGATAGTTTCTCCTTCAAAAGTAGCAGATGAGGACTCTGACATGGGAGCATATACAAAGTCGTGATAGCCAAGGTCTGGAGTGTTCCATCCGTCATCATACCCATATGTAACACCATCATCACATTGGCCTATCCACAGTTGTCCATTATATACAACAGCACACAAATATGCAGTCATGCTTCGTGAACTGGCTGCAGGGCTGTTCAGACCGGAAAAAGACTGACCCCTGTATGTACCAGTTACAGAACTCTGTCTATACCATGTACTACCAACAGAAGAGATAAGCGACTGAGGTATGCCTGCGGCAAGTATTCCACTACGTTGAGCAGAGGTCAAATTGAATGAGGTATATCCTGTACGGAATGCAAAAGCTCGTACAGGTTCAACCCATCGTGAAATTTGATAATATTCTGTCAGCTGTGAAACTGACATCGTTACCGGAGTGGTCGATGACGAACTTTTACTTGTTGCGAATCCATTTGATTTGAAGTTTCCATCAATGGAGATTTCTCCATGCTCTGTATCGACAGAAAACATCTTTGTGCCATCATATATGATGTCATATTCAGGTATCGCAAGAAGCGACCCATTGGAATCATAAGCATGGGCGATAAACTGAAACCGCTTGCCGTTTGACATTACCTTGTCGATTGTGAGATTTCCTACCGTAAGATGCTTTATCACCGCATTCAATGCTGTCAGATTCTTGAACCATCCGTACAACGCACCTATAGATGGCTGAATAGACGAATCGTTCAACACTGTCGTCAATGCACCGAGCATCCTTTGAGCATTCTCTGTGGTAGCTGTCATGGCGTTCCATGTAGAAACACCGTCATACATGTAGGCCACACCTTTAGTGTAGACAGTTCCCGTTGTCGTGCAGTATGTCTTAGTGCTATCGACTGTGGTATCGTTGCTGGCTGTATATACATAAGGATCAGAGGATGTTCCTGTTCCAGTGCGTTCATACCATCCGGATGTCTTCGGATTCTCCGAGCCGCTAGGAGTAACCACGGTCCATGCTGCAGTGGAGAATGTAGCTCCTGCTACAAAATAATCACCTTCAAGAATACTTTGAGTATTTGCAGGAGAATCTATATAAGACGGAAGCGGTGCAGATGAGATGCTTCCAAAATTGAAATCACCTTCTCTTGTAGGAACACCAGTAAGCTTCTGTGTGACAGTTGGCATATCAGTGCCCTTCATGTTTACAGACAGAGGCCACTTTGCAGAATTGTCATAAGGAATAGTCAATGTGACAGTTGCACCTGATGTAGAACTGAGCCAAGAATCTCTAGTAATATTATCAGCATCTTTTACTTCCCAGGTTGGAGAGACTGTATATCCTTGAATATCTGCACTGAGTGTGATCGCCGGATTGTTGTCACTTCTTCTATGGTCTATGTTGTAGGTGACAGCTGACATCTGAAATGTCCAGACTTTTGCAGGCTCTCCATCCTCTCCCTCTTCTCCGGTGAGTCTCATGTACTGCCATTCGCCGTCTCCGACTCTAGTACGCATCCAGACGTATTCACCATCTCCAGGTACAGGAACTACATCGGAATAGATAACTGCGTTCCAGGCCATTTCTTCAGAATTCCAGAGCATGTCTACTGAATTCCATTGCATCACTCCTTCTGGAGGATCTGTTGGTGAATCTCCAACTGCATACTGGATTTCAGCAGTCTTACCAATATATTCAGACCAGCTATATTCATCAGCTGCTGGATCAGGATCCGTGCCAGTATATGTTCCAATAAAAGTAGTGTCTGCTGTTGGAACATCACTCATATCAGAACCAGAACTGTCAGTAGCATATTTGATGAAAGAGTAGTACTGTACTGCATCAAGACCATTTTCTATTACTGGAATAGTCTCTCTATGAAGTTCAGCAGCACTGCTGTCATAAAGAACTATAAGATACACTGAAACAGAAGCAGATGTAGTGAAAGTGACAGTTTCTAAATCTTCCGCAATAGGAGTCTGTGTAGTATCAACACCAGCCCAGACTTTAATGCGTCCATCTGCAAAGTCTGACGTCACACCAGAATTGTTGATCTTAGCAGTGGCTGTCACTGACGATGGAGTCAAAGCATCTCCGTCATTGACATTCTTATAAACGACAGAAGCTGATTTCTCAAGCCAGTAAGTATAAGCATTGTCACCCGGATCTCCTTTAGCACCTTTTGATCCATAGATGAGAGTCCCGTTAGTCAGTATTGTGATCGTAGTTCCACTGACTGCCGTCAGTTTACCTAACATTATGACACTGGTATTGTCGAGATCTGAAATAGTTCCAACAATACCAACAGTGTCACCGATCTTCATATCCGAAACATTCGATACATTAGCCCAACTACTAGTGTTTCCTGCAGTAGCATAGATCTTCCAGTTGCTTTCTGTAAAACTGAGAGCCGGTGTGTTTGCGATTATATAACTAGAACCATCATCGCCAGTATCACCATAAGATAGATAGGCTGATGCTAGCATCTCAGTCATGCCTGAATCAGTCCAGACACCGATTTCGAAAGCTTTAGTTCCAGTGTAACCACCGCTGACGACGCCTGTGGTTGTAATACCTGACAATGGACTGACTGACCAAGCAGATCCATCGTAAGATCTTATATTGAGATATATGCTTTCTGAACACAGGTCTCCATCTTCATACACGTTGATAGTAAGAGTACCATCTGGAGTACCTGTCATAGTAGCTTTGATGACATAAGAAACCGCATTGGCTCCGTCATTCACGTCAGTTATAGTATAACCAGCTAAGCATAAAGGCATCTATTGATCCACCTTTTCAGTATGTTTCATGTCAAGTTTCACTCACAGAACAGAAGAAATTGCCTTTGACATCGACATCAGTATCCTGGACAAGTATGCATTTGCCTTTAGTATTGCTTATTGACGGATATGCTGGCGGTGTAGCCCAGTGTGTGCTTGCTACAAATGTAGAGTCTACATTGCCATTTTTGTCTGTCTTTGTCCAAGTATAAGTGAATTCAGTTCCAGTAGGATCAACTTCACCCTGTCCGACGTTAGTGTTCTGATAGACTCTACAGATCAGATAAGTAGAACCTATTCCGTTCTTGAAGAAATTTCCAGCAGTAGACTCGATAGTCGCATACAGAGGATCCGTATAGTCATGGATCGCAATAGAATCAGACGTGTATTCGACACCATAGTCATCTGCAGAAGAATCTCCTTCAGTGATCTTGACTCTGAAGAGTGAGAAACCACCAGTCACTCCATCGGGATAAAGTGTAAGTTTACCTTTGTCTGCCGGAGTGACACTACCAGAATCGATGACATACATGTTGGGAGTACTTGTGATGACTGACCAGTTGACACCATTGGTTGATTTTTCCCAGACATAAGTATCATTGCTGCGGTCTGTTCTAGCACCTCTTACAAGTTCAGGAACCAGAAGCAGAGTAGCTGGTGTGTTGTCGATGAACTGCGTGCCACTTGGAGACTGGATTCTTGCAAGAACATAAGAAGTTCCATTCTTGACTCTTGAAAGAGTAATCGCCATTTCAAGAGGAAAGGTGAGCTGAAGAATCGGATCAAGATAATTTCCAGTGATCTTATATTCCATCTGCTCATGGCCTGAGATCAGACGGTCTTGAGATACAGTAAGAATACCTGTAGTCGTGTTCCAAGTCTCAGGACTTACGTTTGTAAGTGTAGTCCAGCTGTTCTCACCGGCATAACGTCTCTGCCATGAGATGTTAGTGACGTTTCCACCCGTGAAAAGATTGGTTGCGGTACCTGCTTTGATAGCACTAGGAGTAAGCTGCAGACTTGTATCAGCCCAAGAAGGAGACAGTTCATTGTTTGCATCATCATACTGCTGTGTAAGAGGTAAATTAGTTCCAATTCCTGTGATCAAGCTTATACCATCGGTATAATCCATGATCGTAAACTGCGCATTAGCGGTGTTAGGCATAATATTTCTCCTTATTCGAAATCTGACAGATCTACCTCACAAGAAAATACCGTTCTTCCAATGCAGTCTGCCGGTGTTATATCCACGCTTTTATGAGCGATTGCCTTGCCTAATGAATTCCAGCGTTCATCGTCTACTGGATCTGATGAGATGCGTTTCCATCTGAATCTATATGCGTTCAACGCGTCTGTAATCTCCGTAGTATTCACATATACATGACAAGATAGTGTAGTATTCACATCATTGATTCTGAACACTGATCCGTTAGTTGAAGTGATGTTGATAGAAAAACTTTCTCCTTTGTCACCTTTGATGTTCATCTTATACTGCCATACAGCAGTTATCTCATCACCTTTAGTTATACATTCATAGACATCGCAGGTCGAGTTGTTAAGATAACTGTCTCCAACATTTCCAGCTGCTCCAGTACAAGTCGTCTTTCCAGTAAGTGCTGTACCTTGGTACCAAGTGTTGCCGGTCTCACCTTTGCTTCCTGTCTGACCTTGTTTCGCTTTAGACCAGAAAATAGACTTTGCGAAGTTTCCATTCTCACAAGAGACTGTCACGATGAACGAACCATAGTCGCCCTCAAGATCAGTATTCTGGAAAACAGTGACTTGCAAAGTGTTAGAACCATATGATATCTCCATTCCTTCTGGAACGTCTGAAACACCTATGACTGTAGCTGTTTTAGCAGTAGTTCCTACATACCCAGTAAAAGAAGCTTCAGTAGTGAAGACCTGGACTGTCACACCTTCATGGTCTGTAGGAATTGAAAAAGATTCATTGGTGCATACGATGTTTATGCCATCGATTCCATCTTCTCCATCTTTGGCCATGACAGTAGGTGGTACTGCCCACTGTGTAGACTCAATAATGTCAGTAGTAGATCTTGAGAACGCTGTAGCTTGTGTCGTCCATAATAGACCTTCGCCGTTTGGCACTGCATCGCTCCAGCCATCAGAAAGCCCTGTAAGCCTTCCAGTCTCAAAAACATATACACTATCCTCTGATGGAGTCGAAGGAGTAGAATATGCCCTCTTGTAAATATGGACAACTGCTACGTTGTAACCATTCAGTCCATTCTCACCCGCAGCAGCTTTTGCAGAATAAAGCGCAGGCTCACTCCATTCAGAAACAGCGATGAGATCAGTTTCAGTCTGAGATGCTGCAACAGCGCGTATAGAATAAAGATCATCTGAACCATCAGGTGGAAGCTGGCTCCATCCATCATCTGAACCTGAGAAAACAAGTTTTCCAGTTGAGAATGTATAAGTTGCTGTAGATCCTGCAAAAACTCCAGGACGTACTGTAGAACGTTTATAAAGCACTACTTGTGCAGAACTATAACCATTTGAACCTGCTTGTCCATTAGAAGAAATGACTACTGGTGAAGACCATGTAGCATGTGGTATGATATATGAAATATCCTGGCTGAAAGCGACGGTGTGCGCTACCCAAAGATCTTCATCACCAGAAACAGGTGTGTTCGTCCAAGGAGATGGAAGATTGATGACTTCACCTGTAGTGAACACATAAGTAAGATCAGTCTGAGGCAGCCGAGGAGCTGATGCAGATCTTGCATAGATCATGACTGCTGCAGCACTATAACCATCTTCACCATTTGATGGTTCAGGCAGATACAGCTGAGGTGTAGTCCATTGGTTTGGAAGCACTGATACCTGAGAATCTTGTGAACTTACTGAACAGCAGATTATATACAGATCGCCATTTGACTGAGGTATGTCTTTCGACCAGCCATCTGATCCACCTTGGCCAAATGAGTATGCAGAAGTTGTGAAATCATAGACTGCTATTCCACCAGCATATGCAGAAGGAGTCTCATAAGACTTCTTGTATAAAGTCAGATATGCGTTGTTGTAAGCTTTCCCGTTTGAAGACATTATGGATGGAACAGCCCACTCGTCTGAAGAGATCGTGTCAGATTCTGTTCTTGAGAAAGCAGTCGCTTGAGTAACCCAAAGATCTTCTACACCGGTTGGAATAGATTTCGTCCATCCACCAGTAAGACCTTCGATCATTCCACCTGCGAAGAGGTAAGAAACATCAAGTGCAGGAGGCTCAGGCTGCACGCTGCTACGTTTATAGATAAGAACTGTAGCTACATTGTAACCATTCTGGCCTTGCACTGCTTCTTCAGAAAGAACTACCGGGGTAGTCCATTCATTAGGCTGTATCTCATCAACTGCACTTTGAGAATGTGCTGAAGCATATATTACATAAAGAGGATCTGTACCAGAAGGTATCTCAACACTCCATCCATCTGATCCACCTTGGCCAAACGAAAGAGTGTTAGTCGCGAAAGTGTATGTTGCTGTATCTCCATCATATGCTGGAGGAATCTGGTCAGATCTTTTCAGAAGTCTTATCTGCGAAGTGCTCCAGCCGCTTGAACCATCTGAAACTGCTACTACAGTGCAAGTGTCTGAATAACCTTCGCAGGTTGCTTGGATCTTCATGTATTTATACTGACCCATATCAGTACTAGTCAAAGTGAAAGAACTTCCAGAACCTGTCTTGACGATGGTCTCTCCGTTCGTAGCACTCCATCTTACTGTGGATGTCAGATTCTGCGTATCCGCGGTGAAGACTATCTGAGAAGGCTCTTGTATCGTTCCAGAGCTGTCAGTCTTGAATACATAAGAATCAGATTCGATCGAAATCAGTTTCGCTGCAACACCTTGGACACTTAAAGACCACGAGACTGTCTTGCTGAAAACAGCACTACCACAAGATAACTCCACTTCTATAGAACCAAAGACTGATGAGAATACAGTGCTGACTGGAACTGTGAAAGTGATCTTAGCTCCATCTATAGAATAAGACATTCCAGAAGGGACACCCGTGACTGACTGTATGTAGCACTGAGTCTGGACTGTACCAGTATATCCCAAAAACTCAACTTCTGTTGAGAAAGCTCCTCTTGTGATCTTGTTTTCATCGACTGGAATACTGAACGCTTCATTCTTGCATGCTATTGAGACAGAACTATCTCCATCAGCTCCATCTGAAACTTTTACGACCGAACAGCGGTCTATGATACCATCGCAGACTACACTTACTTGAAGAGAAGTATAAGACGCCATCTCGATCTTATTTATAGTGAATGCTTCTCCAGTACCTGATTTCACAAGAGTCCCATCTGAAACAGCAGACCATAGAGGAACATCGACGGTGTTCTGAAGTCTAGCAATGAAAGTAATAGTCTGAGGCTCTTGTATCGTTCCAGCTTTATCTGCTCTGAAAACATATGAATCTGCTTCAATAGAAACAGATTTAGAATCATAACCTCTTGGACCTGCTTGTGCTATCGAGACATGTTCTTCATAAAGAATCTTATCATCTGTGATGTCAGAATAATCAGTTCCACGTGGATAAAGACGTACTCTCAGTGCTGTAGCTGCTGCAGGAATGTAGAACTGTAGAAAAGCTTCATCAGACCAAGCTGCAGGATAAGCAGGATAGACTGTAATCCAGTCGTCACCTGATTTAGAAGCTACAAGAATCCTGCCTTCATATGCTGAAATCTCTTCAGTCAGTTTCTGAGACTGAATGTAAAGATAAGGTGGATCTGCAGAACCATCTAAATTGCGTGTGACTGAACCTAAACCAATGATGCGGTAAGCTACAGCACTTGAACCAGCTTCACCATTCTTGATCGCGAACTGTTTTGAAGTACCTTTGGTAGTCTGGACAGAAAAAACATTGCTTCCACCAGATTCACTTGAACCTGACACTAATGTGAAAGACTCAATAACATCAAGATCTTTTATCTGAGACTGAGTGTGCTGATGGACTGTTGGCGCATAGTTTTCTAAAGCAGCTAAAAGCTGTTCTTCAGTAACATAATCCGAAAGATCCATTTCAAGAGCAAACTTTTCCCAGTGATCTGTAACAAAAGCCCAATTCTCTCCAGCATGAGATCCAGTAAGTATTCCATACACAGGAATAGGATCTTGAGGTTCACTATATTCAGGAAGATCTTCAAATGTCTCGACAGCACCCATGTATTTGTACATGGACGACAAGACACTTGCTATTCTATCATATACGGGCTGTAGAAAATCACCAACAGTGATTTTCTTCATTCCAGAAAAACCAGAACCATGTTCTTCTATGACAAATACATCATCAGCGTGTATTGTGTCAGTATACCGTTCAGTCGAAGAATATGGAATTACAGTCATTTCACTTTACCTCATGTATATAAAATTCAATCAAGCCATATGCATCTTAAGATTGAATTCAGCACATTCTTTATAA